>Ga0169931_10010584_pt1 | contig 13124 bp, 9 predicted proteins | sample Kivu_15m_20L_FD_129675 | JGI IMG/M metagenome (GOLD analysis project Ga0169931, IMG submission 129675) | Freshwater microbial communities from Lake Kivu, Western Province, Rwanda to study Microbial Dark Matter (Phase II) - Kivu_15m_20L... | ecosystem: Environmental > Aquatic > Freshwater > Lake ...
AAACCAGTCAACCCTCCGCCATTCAGCCCCGGGAGCCACCTACTTGAAACCAGTATCCGCGACCAGCACTCAACTTTCTACGAGTGGCACTCAACGTGATTTCGCTGTCAATTCCAGGTAAATTGCAGTTGAACACTACCCCAAGAACCACCTCTCGTCTACTACCTATTCAGGTAGGCCAGAGAGCCGACGAGGATGGGCGAGGGGAAGATGGAGTCGGAGAGAGGTCCCGGCCCCGGGAGGAGAGGTCAGGGTGAGAGTCGCCCCAATGGCGCGTGCACGCCGTTCCAGGCTGGAAAGGCCTTGTCCGTTTTGCGCGGGAGAGGGCAGTGCGGCAGGGTCAAAGCCCACTCCATTATCTTCGACTTCGAGGGTCAGGCGCTGCGCGCTGAGGCTGACCCGGACGCGAACCTCTGTCGCCCGGCTATGCCGAACGACATTGTGAATCGCCTCTTTGAAGAGAAGGAAGAGGTGTCGACGGCACTCGACCTTGAGAGGAAGGTCGCTTTCCGGGGCCTCGAAGCGGAGGCGGATCTCGGCGATCGTCAAAGTCTCACTGGCAAACCGGCGCATCCGCTGGACGAGATCCTGCAGAGAGTCCCGCTGAGGATTGATCGACCAGACGATATCGGACATCGAGTCGATCGCGCTGCGGGAAGTCTCGGCGACCTTCTCCAGTTGGGCGAGGAGGGGGACGACCGTCTGACCGTCGAGGCGCCGTAGCTGCTGGCGGGCCACTTCGCTGACAATCGCGATCTGTGAGAGGCTCGTCCCGACCTCGTCGTGCAGATCGGTCGAAATCTGCAGCCGGAGCTGTTCCAAACGAAGCGCCTGACGAGCACGGTAGTACTGAATGGCGGCCCCGGCGGAAAAGATCGCGATCGCCCCGAGCAGGAAGAACCATCCCTGCATCCAGAAGGGAGGAGAGATGGAGAAGGTGACCATCGCGGGCTGGGGGCTGACTTCCCCGCGAGAGTTGAGGGCACGCAGGTGGAGACGGTAGTCCCCAGGCGCCAGATTGGCGTAGGAGAGAATGCGCTGGGTCCCTCGATCGACCCAGCCCGACTCGGCGCCCTCCAGCCAGGCCTGATACGTCAGTCGCTCTCCGACCTGAAAGTTGAGCCCGAGATACTCGATCTCCAGGCGATGGTCATCGGTCGGCAGAGTCGGAAGAGCCACTTCCCGTTGCCCCAACGCCGAGAGCGGATAGGGCTGCCCGCGGTATCGGATCTGATCGACAAAGACCGCAGGAGGATCCCGAGGGGGCTCGGGCAATGGCGTCAAGCGGGAGAGCCCCAGCGTGGTGGCAAACCAGAGATCCCCCCGTGAGTCTAAATGGATGTCGTCGACGTTCCCCAGCGCCAGCCCCTCCATCTCCGTAAAATGGCGAATGAACTGGGTCTGGGGGTTGATCTGCTCGACTCCACGACCCGTGCCGCAATAGATGCGGCCATAACGGTCCTCAGCCAGGCTCGTCACGCGGTTGCTGGCGAGCCCGTCGTCTCGATCGTAGTACCGAAAGGTGGGGATTTCGGCTCCAGGCATGTCTACCCGGACAACGCCCTGCGTGGTCGACGCCATCCAGAGTCGTCCCGTCCGATCGACCAGAAGGTCGAAGAGATTGCTCCGCGGGGCTTCTGGAACTGAATCGAGTACCTTGAGCTGGCCTTCGCGGTAGGTGGCGAGTCCCCCTGGCTGGAGCGGATGGCTCAGTCCGATCCAGAGCGTACCGAATCGGTCCTCGACGAAGGAGGTGGCCTCGCGTTCGTTCAGAAGCGACCGGCCCGCCACGTGAGAGATCGGCTCGATCCGGTCGTCAGCCCTCTTCCACCGATCCAGCCCGTAGCGTTGTCCATCGTACGTGGCAATCCAGAGATCCCCTCTGGCATCCTCGAAGAGGCGCGTCACCTGACTGTAGCGAAGCCCGTCGCGGGTGGTATAGACCGCACGGGGCCGGGCGGTGGCCAGTTCCTCGAATCGGCGGACCCGTTCAAACCGGTAGAGTCCCTGTTGAGTGGCAATCCACCATTCGCCGGATCGATCCTGAAAGCTCGACTGATTCCATTGGCTGGAAAAGTAGACGTGGGACGGAACATTCGGGCGTACCCAACGAAAGCGCCCCGCCTGCAGCTGGCCCAGCCGCCACTGCAGATAGGCGGGATCGCCTTTCCCGAGCGCGTCGGCTGGTTGCGTGGCCAGCAGGTGAGGGAGGGGGACGTAGCCACCGACGAGCGGAACTCCTTCGGCAGTCGAAGTAACCGAGACAACGGCAGCGACCCCGTCGCGAAAGTTGTGCGAGGTGAACCCGTGCAAGGCCAGTTTCATCAACCCGGCGTTGGCGCTGCCAATCCAGAGGTTGCCATCGGGACTCCCGACCAGATTGGTCAGGAAGTAGTCGCTCAAGCCATTTTCGATGGTGAAACCTTCGACCGAGGACACAGCGCCCGTGGGGTCGAACCTGAGATGGGCCAACCCTCGGTCGGTGGCCAGCCAGAAAGTCCGATCAGAAGCCTGCCAAAGGTCGCGGACCCAGCTGCCAGGCAATCCTTCCTGCCTGGCGAGCACCCGACGAATAAACCCTCCGGGCGTGGCATAAGGATAGAGCAACCGGGAGAGCTTGGAGCCATTTGACGCAACCGTCGGGTCGAGTTCGAGAAGCCCGCGCCCGGTTCCGGCCCAGAGGCGACCATCCCGATCGAGGTCGATCGTCGAGACCTGCATATCGGGAAGTCCGTCGAGTTTTCCATAGCGCTCGACCTGGTCACGCGCTGGGCGGTAGCGAGCGACTCCCTGCGAGAGACCGACCCACACATCCCCGGAGGCGTGGGCCAGGATAGAGCGGACGTACTCTTTCCCATCAGCCAGGGAAAAGAGGGCGGTGCGGGAAGGAATCCACTTCTGCCCCTTGCGTACCAGACGAAAGAGTCCGACCGAGGTGCCGCACCAGATCTCCCCCCCCTTGCCCTCGACCAGAGCGGACACCTGAAGGTTTTCCACCGATACTGGAAGCGGGTAGGGCGTGAACATCGGCTTGCGCTCCCGGGCAAAGAGGATCTTGTCATAGCGGGCTGAGACGCCTGATGGATCGAATTGGACCAATCCCTTGTGGGTTGCCACCCAGTATTCTCCTGCCGACGTGATCAGCAGGTCCCGGACGTTGCGATTGGGGAGCCCGTCTTCAATCCCAAAATTCGCAAACTCGTAGCCATCGAAGCGCGAGAATCCCTCGTTGGTGCAGATCCAGATGTAGCCCCGTGGGTCGAGTACGACACGATTGACATAGTTCTGGGCGAGCCCAGCCGAGGTCGAGTAGCTCTGGACGGGGAGAGTCTCGGCCAGAATCGAGACGAATCCTCCTGGCCGTCCTGCCCAGAAAGGCGCCATTGTCAACAGCACCGCCAAACCTGCCCCGCGAAGCCAAGTGGATGAAAACCCGAAGCGACTCATAAGATCACCTGACCCATCTGAACCAGCACCGTGAATCTTTCAACCCGCTCTCCCGGCCCTTGAGACTGGACCAGAAGAGATCACCCAAGAAGAGACCATGCGTGACGCAGCCGCTGCTCTGTGCGGGACGGCCCAATGGCGACCAGGACGTCGAAGATGCCCGGACCGACGGCTTGTCCCGTCAGCGCAGTCCGCGCGCCGTTGATGAGCAGTCCGGCCTTGACCCCTGCTTCGTTGGCCAGCTGGCGGAGCGCCTCTTCCGTCGTGGCGTGGGTGAAGGAGTCGAGGGCGCTCAGCCGGTCGGCAAGGAGTGGGAGCAGGGGGCGCAGCGCCGGGTCCTTGCGCAGATTCTTCTCGACGGCCGGCTCCTCGAAGGGGAAGTCGAGGCCCTCCACCCAGTAGGGACGCCCGAGGGTCGCAAACTCGGTGAGGGTACGATAGCGTTCCCGGAGCAGGTCGACGGTCGCCGCGAACCAGGCGGCGTCCTCCGACGCGAACCGCTCCCGCCAGATCCCCGCGTGCCGCAACTCCGCCGCGACGAGCGGAACGATCCGGTCGAGTGGCAGCGATTTGATGTACTCCCCGTTCATCCAGAGCGCCTTCTGGTCGGTCCACTGCCGCGGATCCCCCTCGACAAAATTGAAGATCGCGTTCGACTTGTGGATCCGTTCGAGCGAGAAGATCCGTACCAGCTCCTCGCGGGAGAAGATCTCGCGGTCCTTGTACTCGCCGCTCTCTGGCGACCACCCCAGCAGAGCCAGAAAGTTGAGAATCGCTTCAGGGAGGAACCCTCGATCCCGATAGGTCGTCAGACTGACAATTTCGCCGTGCTTGCGTTTCGACAGCTTCTCTTTGCCGGGGGCCAGAATCAGCGGCAAGTGCGCGAAGCGGGGAATGGGCTGACCGAGCGCACGGTAGAGCAGGATCTGCTTGTGGGTGTTGAAGAGGTGATCCTGCCCGCGGATCACATCGGTAATCCCCATGGCGATGTCGTCGACGACCACCCCGAGGTTGTAGAGGGGATGGCCATCCGTCCGCAAGAGGACAAAGTCCTCGATCTCGCGGTATTCACGCTCCTGTACGCCATAGACGAGGTCCTCGAAGCGGCTGGTGCCCTCCCGGGGTACCCGGAAGCGGACGACAAAGGGCTCGCCGGCGGCGGCTTTGGCGGCAGAGGTCGCGGGATCCAGGTCTCTGTAGGGATTGGGAGGGGGAGCGGACCGGGCCGCTTCCGCCACCTGCTGCTTGATCTCGGCGTCGCTGCGCTCCTCCTTCGGAGTGAAATCCCTGTAGGCCGACCCTCCCTCGAGCATCTGTCCCACCGCCGCTCGATGGGCCTCGACATAACTCGATTGGAAGAAGGGCCCCTCGTCGAAATCGAGGCCGAGCCAGTCGAGCCCCTCGAGAATTCCCTGCACCATCTCCGGACTCGAACGCTGCAGGTCTGTATCCTCGATCCGCAAAAGGAGGACGCCTCCGTGCTGTCGGGCGTAGAGCCAGTTGAAGAGGGCGGTACGCGCTCCCCCGACGTGCAGATAGCCGGTCGGAGAGGGCGCAAAACGAACGCGAATCTTACTCATGGAGGTCATTCTTTCCTGGGCGGTGGCTCACCGGGAGATCCCGTGAACCAGTGATTCTTCGGTCTGGTCTTCTTTTCAGGCTCGTGAAGAGCCACAAGAGGCAGCGGGTACGGCTAGGCCGAACGGCCGTGCGACCTCAAGCGAAAGGCGCGTGGGTCGAGCGCGCGATCGGTGGCGAGAAGCCCATCGAGGTGGTCCATCTCGTGCTGGAGCAGCTCGGAGAGATCTCCCCTCGCGGTGACCGAGCGCGTGCTTCCCGAGAGATCGCGATAACGGACTTCCACCTCATAGTGGCGTCGCACCCGCACCAGCAGATCCGGAAATGAGAAGCAGTCATCCCACAACTCGATGGTTTCAGGACTGGCGTGGACCATCTGTGGATCGAGCAGCGGAGCAGGTCCGAAGCTGCCGTCCCGCATCTCGACGAAGAGAATGCGCAGGGGGATCCCGATCTGAGGCGCGGCGATGGCCCGGCCGAAGCCGTGGCGCAGCCGAAAGTCCGCGAGCGTGTCGGCGAGGTCTGTCACGGCCTGCGTGACCTCTTCTACGGGAGCGGACGCCGCGGGGGCCGCCACCTCCCATAACCGATTGTCTCCCAGCAAAAGAATCTCTCGAACCGCCATGCATACCCCCTCTACCGCTGCCCCCCAGTGCCCGAAAAAGAGCTTGGACTTGGTTGACTTGGCACTATTTATTGCAGACGACCCAACAGGAAAGACGAAAGAATACGGGAAGCCGGGATCCATCGCAACCTCACTCGCGACTCGCGACTCACGGGTCCAGGGCTTTTGCAAAGTCAACCATAATCGATTCTGGTTGACAAAACAGAGAGGAGACCTACATCTGGGCAACCCCTGACACAAACCTCTCAAGGTTGAACCACGGTCTGTTGACGCGAGAGACAAGCAGGAGGGGCGTGCCAGCTTCCGCCCTGAAGGGGCGGCGCCTACCAGCCCAGGGTGCAACCCTGGGTATGCGAGGAGACTGATCAGGCGTTCTGAAGGAACGCCGCAATGGGTTGGATTGGGCAGACGCCATCTATTCAAGGATATGCGGCGTTCCTTCAGAACGCCGGGGGATGCCGTTGACGGTACCCAGGGCGTTGCCCTGGGCTGGTATGCGGTGTCCCGTTGGGACACCAGGAGCCGATCCTCTTCTCCCGATGGCAGCTACCCCAGCGCCCACCTCACCGAGTCATGTCAGCTCATTCAGGGCGTCTCACTCTGACTTTGCAAAAGCCCTGCTCACGGCTCTCGCCTCGCCCGGCCTCCCGGTCAGGGAGCGCCGTGAGAAGAAGCCGCCAGCTGCTGACGAACCCGGTCGAGGTCCTCCGGCGTGTCGACCCCGATCGAGCGGTGCCCCACCGGGACCACTCGAATCCGTACGCCATGCTCGAGCGCCCGCAGCTGCTCGAGGGCCTCGAGCGATTCGAGGGGGGTCGTCGCCCAGCTGGCAAAGGCCAGGAGGAACTCGCGGCGATAGACGTAGAGCCCGGAATGCTTGCGATAGCGGGAGAGGAGCTCGGGGGTCGCCGCCAGCGCGGCTGGGAGAGATCCGTGGTCGAGAACCGCGGCGCGTGGAAAGGGAATCGGCTGCCGCGAGAAGTAGAGAGCGAAACCGGCCGGGTCCGTCACCACCTTGACGACGTGGGGGCTGAGCAGATCCTCGATGGCGCCGATCGGTTCGCTGGTCGTACTCATGACCAGGGACGGATCGGCCAGCAGCGGAGCGAGGGCCGCCTCGATCGTCTCGGGAGCAATGAAGGGCTCATCGCCTTGCAGATTGATGAGGATTCCCGCGTCGATCCGGCTGGCCACCTCCGCCAGCCGATCCGTACCCGTGCGATGATCGGGCGAGGTCATCATCGCCTCTCCTCCTGCCGCCTCCACGACCGCGGCGATCCGCTCGTCATCCGTCGCCACCAGCACCCGATCGATTCCCCGGACCGCCGCCGCGCATCGCACCACGTGCACAATCAACGGTGTCCCCCCGAGGTCGAGCAGCGGCTTCCCGGGCAGGCGGGTCGACCCATACCGAGCCGGAATGACGGCGACGACATCGTCGACTTCTCCCCTGCCCTTCTCTTCCCCCTCCCGACCTTGCCGCGGGCTCATGCCCAGCGCGCGCTCCCCAGTTTCTCTCACCAGTGCACCTTCCTCTCTGCTGCTTCTTCGCTGTCGTATGTTCCCGGGTCAAGTTCCAGGGCGTAACCTCCTGGCTCCCGCAACCCCTTCGAGCAACCAGCCTGGCCCAAGACGACTGCGCGCGACGAGGATACATTTCGGGACCGTCAGGATCGACGACCAAAGTGGCGTTTGACAGAGATTCTCGGGGTGTGTACGCTTCTTTTTCGGTCCGGTCCCTGTCCTTGTACCAACCCACTTGAGGAGGTCTCCAATATGCGCCCACTCACTCGCCGCCTGCTGCTCATGCTCGGTCTCTCCCTGCTGACCAGTCTCCCAGCCTTTGCTCAACCCTCCCCGGCGGCTGGCGCCTGGGACTTGACGATGAACACCCCGAACGGCCCTGTCAAGTTCCGCGCGCTGCTGGCGGTCGAAGGGGAGTCCCTCACGGGTGAGCTCAAACGCGAGGGCGGCGGCGGCGCCGGCGGACTCGCTGTCAAGGGAACGGCCAAGGGAGCCGCGGTTGAGTTTGGCTACACGGTCAAGTTTCAGGACAACGACCTGCAGATCACCATGACCGGCACGGTCAACGGGGACACGGTCAAGGGCACCGTCAGCTTCGGCGGCTTTGTCGAGGACGAGTGGAGCGGAACGCGCGCGACGGATTCCGCCGCGGCGGCTCCAGCCCCGGCGGCGCCTGCGGCGGCTCCAGCCCCGAGTGCCGCCTCGTTCGATCTGAGCGGGACCTGGGACGTTCAGGTCGAGACCGATCAGGGGGCCGGCAACCCGACCTTCCAGCTTACCCAGAAGGACGGAGCCCTCACCGGAAAGTACCAGGGCATGCTCGGTGAATATCCCGTCACGGGAACGATCACCGGCGAGCGGTTCGAACTCTCCTTCAAGGTGAGCGGCCAGGTCGAGGGCACCGTCACCGTCGCGGGCACCACCGATGGCCAGAAGATCCAGGGCAAGATCAGCCTCGCCGGCCTCGCCGAAGGCACCTTTACCGGGAAAAAGAAGTAGGCGCCCCTCCGCGCCTCGCCCCCCCAACCGAATTTGAGACGGATGGGTCGCCATTGTACACTGACCAAGTGTTGCCCCCCCAGAACAAGGGGGACAACGCCCCCCCCTTGCCACGCAAGGGGGCATTCAAAACTCCCACTCCTGTGGAACTGCTCCTGAGGGGTGGGCCGCTTTTTGGGAGGAAAAGAAGATCTCTATGAATAAAAAGACCGCAGGCCGCATTCTGCTCGGCACCCTTCTGCCGGTGCTCTTGATCACTGGCATCGTCATTGGGCAAAACCAGTTCGGCACGCCCAAGTCTGTCGTTCACGTTGTGACGCTCAAGTGGAAGAAAGAGGCGACCCCCGAGCAGCGCCAGCAGGCGCTCGACGGAGTCCGGGTGATGGCGGGCAAGATCCCGGGAGTCCGCAACGTCTGGATCAAGACCCTTAAGGTGCAGGGCCCCTCCGCCGATATGCCCTTTGACGCCGCTTTTGTGATGGAATTTGCCGACGAGGCCGCCCTCAAGGCCTATGTCGACCACCCCGCGCACCGGCAGTGGGAAGCGATCTACCTCCCCATCCGGGAGAGCAGCCGGACACACGACATCACCAACTGATGCCGCCAACCGTGGGCCGCGCGCGGAACATCTGGTCATGAAACCTGCTGCCGATCCAGAGGCGACGGCCGTTCCCGAGGCGGAAGCCAACAGCCCGTTGGGGCGTCTCTTCCGTGCCTTTGCCTATCGTGATTTTCGACTCCTCTGGTTTGGGGCCTTCACCTCCAGTTCCGGAACCTGGCTGCAGGAGACAGCGCTTCACTGGCTGCTCCTGCAGCTGACCAACGATGCGCGCTACCTTGGGCTCAACGCCTTCCTGAGCACCGCCCCCATTCTTCTCTTTACCCTGGTGGGCGGAGTCCTCGCGGATCGGGTCGACCGCCGCCGCATCCTGCTCACTTCGCAGTTCCTCCAGCTCGGGTTCGCCCTGACCCTCTCCGTGCTGGCCCTCGTCCAGCCGCCGACCGTCCTGCTGGTCACCTCCGCGCTGATGCTGTCGTTTATGACCGGCTCCGTGCAGGCGTTTGGCGGACCCGCCTACCAATCCCTGATTCCGATGCTGGTCGCCAAGGGGGATCTACCCAACGCCATCGCCCTCAACTCGATCCAGTTTCAATTGGCGCGGGTGGTCGGGGCGACGACCGCGAGCTTTCCCTTTGTGATCTTTGCCGATCAGATGCTCGCCGCCTCCGTCTCCTTTGGAGTCAACGGACTCTCTTTCATCGCGGTGATCTTTGCGCTGCACGCGCTGAGTGTGCGCCACATTCCCCGGACCGTGACCGGCGATCTCCGCAGCCAGATGCGTGAGGGGCTCACCTTTGTCTGGCGCAAGGAGGGACTCCGCTCCCTGACCTTTCTCGCCTTCGCCAGCACTTTCCTGGGGCTACAAGTGACCACCTTCCTGGCCGTCTTCGCCAAGGATATCTTTCTGACTGGAGCCAAGGGAAACTCGATCCTCGCCGCCATCTCCGGGGCGGGTGCCGTGACAGGGGCGCTCATCGTCGCGGGAATGGGCAATATCCGGCGCAAGGGCCGGTATGCCCTCCTTATGCAGATCGGATTCGGACTCTCGATCGTTGGGTTCACCCTCTCTCCGAGTACCCACTTTGCCTATCCGATTCTCTTCATCGCCAGTATTTTCATGATGTGCGTCTTCTCCCTGACGACTTCGTTGGTCCAATTGCTGGTGACGGACGAGATGAGGGGCCGAGTCACGAGCATCTTCGTCGTGGCATTCCGTGGGGGAATGCCGATCGGGAGCCTCTTCACCGCTTTCCTGGTCGAGTACATTCCGTTGCGCCAGGTCCTGCTTGGCGAAGGACTGCTTCTCTGCCTGTTGGCGGCAGGGTTTCTCTTCTCCCGCTCGCAGGTCAAGGATCATTGAGAGGGCGGAAGCGCCTCAGACCAGCGATAGACGTGGATGAAGAAGGTCGGGTCTCCAATCCGCGCGGAGGGGGCCACCCCTTCTCCGAGGGTTGTGACCCACCGATAGTGGGTCTCGATCCAATCGCCGAAAGGACGATAGAAGTCGCGGCCAAACGCGACCGCCCCAAATTCGCGCATTGGGCGGTTGACCAGTAGAAGGTACTTGACGGGCGACCGCTCGAGGGACTGCAGCATCGCCCGCTCTTCGTTGGAGCTCATCAGCCCTGGCAGGAAGATCTGGTGCCGGAGGGGCATTCGTCGTCCCGTCAGAAAAGCCAGCTCACTCCCCTCTGGAAGAATGAGAATCCGGTCCCCGGGCGAGGTCTCCTTTTCCAGAAAGGAGAGGGCTTCCGCCAGGGCAGGGCCAGTGGACGAGGGAGCGTAAAAGTCGCCGCGGGCTGTCTCGATCGGAAAAGCGTAGAGCCGTCGGTACCGATGTCCGTGAACGATCGCCATCGCGAGCAGGAGCAGCAGCATGGTCCCGGCAGCGATCCGCCCGCCTCGCCGAACCAGCAGTTCTCCGCCCTCGAGCTTCTTGCCCAACCACTCCGGCCACCCGATCAACCATCCGTAGGAGAAGATCACCAGGGGGATCGGCAGAAAGAAGCCTCCAAAAGCGCCGCCGCTCGGTACCCGCAGGGCAACTCTCGCCAGCACAGCGAGGCCATAGACCGCGAGGAGAAGCAGGACGGGTCCGCGCCTGTCGCCCCGCGCCAGCCCGCGCCAGCCCGCCACTCCGCTGCCCAACAGCACAACCGGAAGAAAGCGCAGCGGACTGCCATCCCACTGCCCACGACTCGCCAGATAGACCGCGCTCACTCCCAGCGGCAGCAGGAGAAGGGCGACGGCATAGCGTCTCCCTCTCCGCGGATCGGTCAAAACGGCCATGAGCAGCAAGGCCACTCCCAGCACCAGCCCCCCTCCCGCCAGTTGGAGCAGGGAGAGAAAGGGGCGATCGAGTCCTGACCGGCGCGCATTGTAGAGAACCAGGGATGAAGGAAGATGGGTGTAGAAGAGATGGCAATCGGTGAGAAGGGTCTCCCAGCCGACGTGATGGAAGAAGTATCCATAGATCGGCCCGGCAGTGGCCAGCGCGAGGAACCCAACCGGCAGCAGCGTGCGAAGGGCCTCTCTAACCCAAGCCAGCCAGGAGCCTCTGGCGGTGAGCCACGCCCGCAGCGAGGCGTGCGCCACCACCACGGCCGCTCCCGCCAGGGCGAATTCGAGCTTGGTCAGCAGAGCGAGCCCGAGGAGCCCTCCCATCAGGTATCGGCGCCAGCGCTCCCCCTTCTCTTCGATCGCGAGCCAGAGGATCGCCATCGAGAGCAGACATCCGTAGAGGGCGGCATAGGCATAGGGCGAGATCATCGTTCCCGTCGGTTTGAAGACGCAGAGCAGCAGGACGACCGCCGCGGCCAACGCCGCTTCTCTTCGGCCCATCAAACTCCGCGCCATCCGCCAGGCCAGTCCCACCACCAGAAGGGAGGCTACCCCTCCCGCGAGTTGGGGGACCATCAACGTTTCGCCGCACCAGCGGTAGAGGAGGGCATGGAGGTAGGGGGTCAGTGGTGGATAGAGATAGTGAATATCCCGATAGAGCATCTCGCCTTCGAGGAGTCGACGTGGGAGGTCGAGTTCCCGGCCGCTATCGGCAATCGGCGTCATCCAGCGACGCCAGGAGACCGCCAGCATCGCGATGCCGGCGAGGATGACCAGGGCCTCCCACCCCCACTCCGGGAGCGAAAGGCCCACTCCCCGTTTGCGGCCACTCGCTTGTTGCGTTACCATCTGCTCTTTGTTGGGAAGCTGTCGGGAATCTCCCGCATCCGGCTCCGTAAAAGAGGAAGATCCATTCATCTGATCTGGTTCCCTGGTTCCTATGAAACCGTTCTCATTGAAACGATTATTGATTGCCAGTGACCACGCTGGCTATCAGAGCAAAGAAGCGATCAAAGCGCTTCTCACTCGCCTCGGCGTTGTGGTCCAGGATCTGGGTCCCGCCAATGAGGACTCCGTCGACTACCCAGACTTCGCCGAGCAGGTTGCCAGGGGCGTCGTCGGGGGAGAGGCCGACGCTGGCATCCTGGTCTGCGGCAGCGGGATTGGCATGCAGATCGCCGCCAACAAGATTCCCGGCATTCGCGCCGCCCTCGCCTGGAATGAAGAGACCGCCCGCCTCTCCCGGCAACATAACAATGCCAACATCCTGGCGATCGGGGCACGAACCACCCCGACTGAAACGATTGAAGCCATTGTGCGGGCTTTTCTGACCACGCCGTTCGACGGCGGACGGCACCAGCAACGGCTCGACAAGATCGCTCGGCTTGAGTCCCACCCTCATCCCGAGCCGGACTAAGCCCATTCCGTAGATCTATTCTTCATCATCCGATCCCCTCTTCTTCTCCCCGCTTCCTTAACCGAAACAAGGGGAGAGCCGAACGCAAGGAAGTGACTATGACCAATCCACGCACGCGCTCCCTTCAGGAAGTCGATCCCCTCATCCACGAAGCCATTCGTCAAGAGGCGCACCGCCAACACGAAGGGCTCGAGTTGATCGCCTCGGAGAACTTCGTCTCCGAGGCCGTCCTCGAAGCCGCCGGTTCCATCCTCACCAACAAGTATGCCGAGGGCTACCCAGGTCGCCGCTACTATGGGGGATGCGAATTCACAGATGTCGTCGAACGGACCGCCATCGCACGTGCCCGTGAACTCTTCGGGGCCGAGCACGCCAACGTCCAGCCCCACTCCGGAAGCCAGGCCAATATGGCTGTCTTTCTGACAGCCTGTCAACACGGAGATACGATTCTCGGGATGGACCTCTCCCACGGCGGCCATTTGACACACGGACACCCGCTCAACTTCTCTGGGAAGAGCTACCAGGTCGTCTCGTACGGAGTCCGTCGGGAGGACGAGACCCTCGACTACGAGCAGATGGAGCGACTGGCGCACGAGCACCGGCCCCGGCTGATCATCTGTGGAGCTTCGGCC
>Ga0169931_10010586_pt1 | contig 13118 bp, 9 predicted proteins | sample Kivu_15m_20L_FD_129675 | JGI IMG/M metagenome (GOLD analysis project Ga0169931, IMG submission 129675) | Freshwater microbial communities from Lake Kivu, Western Province, Rwanda to study Microbial Dark Matter (Phase II) - Kivu_15m_20L... | ecosystem: Environmental > Aquatic > Freshwater > Lake ...
ACTAGACGATACAGCGAACTAGACGATACAGCGAACTAGACGAAATAGAGCCTTTCAACGAATGGAATGCTCAGCCGAATTGCCCGCCGCTCAGAACTGCCTGAGATCCAAGTTACCTGAGTCCAACCCCAACGACGACAAGCGCTAGGAGCCCAACCATGCTGACCTTTTTCTCGAAACCGATGGCCGATAAGTTCTGCGATGGTGTTGCTCGCCGGGATTTTTTGAAGATTGGCGGCATGGCACTTGGGGGGCTGAGTCTGCCGCAAGTGCTTGAGGCGGAAGAGGCAGCTGGACTGAAGGGAAATCACAAAGCGGTAATTAATGTGTTTTTGCCGGGTGGGCCGCCGCACCAAGACATGTTCGATTTGAAGATGGACGCACCGGCCGAGATCCGCGGCGAGCTACGTCCCATTAAAACCAATGTGACTGGTATTGAAATCTGTGAATTGTTCAGCGGCCTCGCTCAGCGAATGCAGCACTGTTCGATCATTCGTTCGGTGGTTGGAGCCGAAGGTCCTCATTACACCGAGCAGTGTATTACGGGACGCGGAGAACGCAATCCACCTGCTGGCGGTTGGCCATCGTTTGGCGCTTGGATCAGCAAGTTGCAGGGAGCCGTAGATCCGGCCGTACCTCCGCACTTGAGTCTCATGTACAAGACCGATCATGGGCCTTGGGGTGAACCGGGCAAAGGTGGTTTCTTGGGAATGTCCCATGCTCCTTTCCGCATGGTGGGAGGCCGCGGTGAAGTTTCCAAACTGGACAATATGATTCTCAAAGATGTTACGCTCGATCGTCTCAATGATCGTCGGACACTCTTGGCATCATTGGATCAATTCCGTCGCGATACCGACCGTACGGGAGCCATGACGGGCTTGGATGCGTTTACCGATCAAGCGTTGGGAATTTTGACCAGTAGCAAGTTGGCCGATGCGATGGATCTCAGCAAAGAGGATCCGAAAATTGTCGAACGCTATGGCAAGGGGATGTCCGAATTTCATGCAGACGGCGCACCTCGGATGAATGAAAACTTTTTGATCGCTCGTCGTCTGGTCGAGGCGGGGGCTCGTGCCGTGTCGCTCAACTTCAGCCGCTGGGATTGGCATGGCGGTAACTTTGATCGTTGTCGCGAAGATATTCCCCGCTTGGATCAAGCTTTGTGCGCGTTGATTGATGATCTTGTAGAGCGTGGCTTGGACAAAGATGTTTCGGTAGTTGTCTGGGGTGAATTCGGCAGAACGCCGAAGATCAATAAAGATGCCGGTCGCGATCATTGGCCGCAAGTCTCCTGTGCCCTGCTAGCGTGCGGTGGAATGCGTCATGGTCAAGTGATTGGGGCAACCAATCGTTTGGGTGAATATGCTACGGAGCGACCGACGACGTTCCAGGAAATATTGGCGACGATTTACCATCAAATGGGAATCGATTTGAATTCCGTTCGCGAGTTTGATTTGCGGGGCCGGCCCCAGTATCCCGTGGATGCTGGCGTTCGGCCGATGAAAGAACTCGTCTGAGTGGCCTCGATATTTCCTTAGGATTTCGATTAGAATTCCCGCTGAATCAGTATCCTGAGTCGGGTGCTGTGCGATCCATGTTTTCTTTGGGCGGGAGTTTCAGCTAATGGCATTCGGGTTCGGAATCATCGGTTGTGGCATGATTGCCAACTTTCACGCCCGCGCGATCGCCGAGATCCGCGGTGCCAAATTGATGGCTTGTTACAACCGAACTTCGGGACGAGCCGAACAGTTGGCTGAAAAATTCGGCTGCGATATCGAATTGTCGCTGGAAAGTTTGTTATCGCGGCCCGACATTCAGGCGGTCACGATTTGTACGGCCAGCGGCGCGCACATGGAACCCGCTGTTGCGGCGGCGAAAGCGGGTAAACATGTCATCGTTGAAAAGCCGCTCGAAGTTACGCTGAAGCGGTGCGACAAAATCATTGAAGCGTGTCGCGAGAACAAGGTGCAACTGGTCACCATCTTTCCCTCAAGGTTTCATCACTCGGCCCAGTTGCTCAAGAAAGCCGTGGACCAAAATCGATTTGGTCGGTTGGTACTGGGCGATGCTTATGTCAAGTGGTTTCGGACCCAGCAATACTACGATAGTGGTGCATGGCGAGGCACTTGGAAACTCGATGGCGGTGGAGCTTTGATGAACCAAGCGATCCACAGTGTCGATTTGTTGCTTTGGCTGATGGGGCCGGTGGTCGAGGTGAGTGCCTATACGGATATGCTTGCCCACGAACGTATTGAAGTGGAGGATACGGCTGTTGCCACTCTGCGGTTTGCCAGTGGAGCGATGGGGGTGATCGAGGCATCGACTGCTGCCTATCCCGGCGCGTTAAAGAAAATCGAAATCAGCGGCTCTCAAGGATCTGCCGTGCTGGAGGAAGAGAATATCATTCGGTGGGAATTTGCAAAAAGCACTCCGAAAGATCAGCAGATTCGCGACGAGATGGCTTCACGGACCAAGACCGGTGGCGGAGCGGGAGATCCAACTGCGATCGGTCATCATGCCCACCGCGAATTGCTCAAGGATTTCATCACGGCCTTAAAAGCGGGACGAGCCCCGATGATCGATGGAGCGGAAGGACGCCGGTCGGTGGAGCTTATCTTGGCGATCTACAAGTCGGCACAAAGCGGCAAGCCCGTGAAGCTACCTTTGGCGGCGGATCCTATTCTGAATAAAAAATAAATCTGAACAAGATATAGAAAAGATATCCTTGATCTATAGTTCGTTAAACTAAAACCTACGGAGAAGTCATGCTTGCGAAAGACATTAAGACCGGTGCTGTAGTGGTATATGAAGAAAACCCGGTCATGATTGAGAATATCCATGTGCAAACACCCTCGGCCCGCGGCGCGGCTACGCTATACAAATATCGGGCTCGCAATTTGATTACTCGCAATAAAGTCGACATCGTTTTGAAGGGAACCGATTCGCTCCCTGAAGCCGACTTTGCGAAACGAATTGTCAAGTTGATGTATCGCGATCCAACGCATCTGCATTTGATGGATGTAGAGAACTACGATCAATTCCAACTTGCAATGGAAGATGCGCCGGATCAAGTTCCTTATGTAACGGAAGGTTTAGAAGGTATGTATGCATTGATCTATGAAGATCGATGCGTGGGGCTGCAACTTCCCAGCGCTGTGGACTTGGATATCGCCGAATGCGATCCCGCCGTCCGGGGCAATTCGGCGACCGCTCGTTCCAAGACCGCCAAATTGGAGACAGGTCTGGAGATCAAAGTCCCGGAGTATATCGAGCGAGGAGAGCGAGTTCGTGTCAATACGCTCACTGGAGAATTTGTTTCGAGGGCATAGGTCGTTCGCGTCGTTATCATGGATGGTTTAGAAAATGAGTGTGACTATGTTTCGCCCAGCGATGATTGCGGCTTGCCTGGCCGCTCTAACTTTGGAAATGGTGTTTGAGAGCCGACTCTGTTCTCAGCAGGCACCTATTACCCCAGGAGGGCCGAAGGGTGAAAAAACCGAAAGCCGGCTCAGTAAGCCCTCCGAAAAATTGCCCTCGGCCAAGATCGTGAACGATACCGACGCGATCGTCATTTGCCCAGGGGTTTGGCAAGCCGAATTAAAACCATGGCTCATTCATCGTCAAAGCCAGGGGCTCTCGATACGACTGATCGATACATCGCCTACCAAGGAAGAACTGCAAGCAAAAATTCGCAACGTAGCGGCTGAAAATCCTCAGCGGCTGAAGTATGTTCTTTTAATTGGTGATGTTGCCAGTGCAGAGATTTTGGCTTCTGGGGATTGGAGCACCACAGTACCGACCCATTATGAGACGTCGACCGCCATGGTTCGATTCGGGAGTGAGCCTCATATTGCAACCGATAATCCCTATGGCGATTTGAATGGGGATAGTTTGCCGGAACTGGCTGTTGGACGCATTCCGTGCGATAACGAGCGGGAGCTTCATTCCTGGGTTGAACGCGTGATCGCATACGAACTGCACCAAGATTTTTCTCAATGGCGGCGTAAGGTCCATGTCGTTGCGGGCGTAGGTGGGTTCGGTGCACTCATAGACTCGGCAGTCGAGATGACAGCCAAGCAGTTTCTCAGTCAAGGTATTCCACACGGCTATGCCATTTCGTTGACCCAAGCGAGCCCGTCAAGTCCCTATTGCCCAGTACCTGCTGAATTTTCCCAATCAACCATTCATCGCTTCAATGAAGGTGGACTGTTTTGGATTTATATGGGCCATGGAAATATTAGACATCTTGACTTCATTCGCGATGATGAGCTTTGGCATTGCATCATGGATGAGAAGTGCTTGCCCGAAATTCAACCGGGGCCAAAGTCGCCAATCGCTGTATTTTTAGCGTGCTATACGGGGGCATTCGATGCTAAAGATGATTCGATTGCCGAACGACTGCTGAAGCAACCCAATGGACCGGTTGCCGCTCTCGCTGGCTCGCGAATGACAGGTCCCTATGGAATGAGCGTTCTTGGAAGTGAGATGTTGGAGGTTTGTTTCGATGAACGCTGCGAAACGTTGGGAGATATTCTCAGGCAAGCCAAGTGTCGCGCGATGAGAAAAGTAGAAATCGAATCTGCCGCAGTCCCTAAATCCTCGAATAAACGACAATGGATCGACCGACTTGCAACCGCCCTTAGTCCCAGTAATCATGACTTGGATCAAGAAAGATTAGAGCACTTGCATATGATGAATCTGCTCGGTGATCCCATGCTGCGTATTCAACATCCAGAACCGATCACGCTCCAAGTCGACGAAATTGCGGAGTCGTCAAGTCGGCTTAAAGTGCGAGGTTACTCGGCAGTAGAAGGCAAACTGACACTCGATCTCATTGTTCGGCGCGATCGAGTGCCTGAGCCAGCCAGGCAGGCTCTTCAGAAGCAGAAGAACGTTGCGGCAAGTTCGGACACTGGAGAGAAGGAGAATGCGCTGACGAAAACACAAATTTACAATCTTGCCAATCAGCCGATTCTCGCGAATTGTTCGATGATGATTCCCGCCGGAGACTTTGAAGTGGAGATTGATATTCCTGCCGATGCGAAGGGTGCGTGCGCTTTACGCGCTTTTGTCGAATCGGAAAATAGCTGGGGACTTGGAGCAAAAGAGTTAACCGTTCGAGCTCCAAAAAAGTAATACTCTCCTCAATAATTTCTCGCTTATGCCTGGAGACAAAAGGCCCAGACAAAAGGCCCAGACAAAAGCCCAGACGAAAAGCCCAGACGAAAAGCTCAGCGAAAAAACAGTGAAATCATCGAGGAGAGTTGGGTTATCTGTTGTTTTTGCATCCTAGCAAGTCACTCCTAAGCCTTTGTTTGTCTAGCGTCCAATGCTAAACGAATAGCGTCCATTTCTCGTTTGGATGGAGCCTTGAAATCCGTTGCTATTGGACCCGAAGTTACTTCCTCCAAAGTGGTTAAAACTCCCTGGATTCGCGCGATAATAGAGGTTCTCTTGAGGCCAGCCGTTGCTGTTAAGTCGATTCCAGTCATCATCGAAGCGCGAGTCGAATCTGGAGTCAAAGCGATCATCGAAGCGGTTATCATAGCGATCATCGAAGCGATCGTGGTGGGAGTAATCGCCTCCGGTTCTGCAGTCGGGCGGATAGATCGAAACACGCCGCAGCGCAAGTTGCAATTCGGTAAAACGGCGAGCCAAGTGATCGGCTTGGACTCTTAGCGTGTGGTCTCGGCGGCGATTGGTTTCGATCAAGACAATCGATTGCACGCGAACATGCAGAGCCTCCAGTTCGTTCAGCAAATGGCTCACTTCGCCAGGTCGAGCGGAATTGATTCGCAAGAGGTTGACCATTTCACCGGCCGCCCGTTCTAAACGAATCACTTGTTCGACCGAGTAGCGATTGCAGGACAAACGTTCCAGGCGACGGCGCAAGTCGCGCGTCGCGTTTTCGACGCTGCGGGCCGGTCCGACCGCACGATCCCATTGCCCCGCATATAGCAACGAACCGATGTTGGCAAAAATGCCTGCCAGGCTGAACAGCAGCAGAAGACGAATCATTCCCCTCATAGCTTTGGTCCTCCCTAAAAGTGCGTTTGGGGTGAACCTGCCAGCGATACCAGCGAACTGGATGGTGTCTCGAAACCGTTTCGAGCCGGTGCGGCAGATTCGTGGACTACCGCTAATTCGAATTCCGTGCCAAATAGGAGTGAAAACGCGACAATTTTCTTAAGTCTTTACTAAGAAACCATTTGCGTATTATATTTTTGCGAGCATGAAGAACCGTGGGCTCGAATTGATCGCTGGAAGTGTCGTAATTGCGGCGCTTGTGTATCTTTTTCGCGACACTTATTTCTTTTCGGAGGGAGTGGAAGATTTTTCCTCTGTTTGGGATTCTTCGTCGGGCTTGATGCTGAGCACTAGCCGAACGGGGGTTTGTTCCGGCGGGATACGGTCGGTGTAAGCGGCGAACAGCAGTGAGGAGTTCGCTTGGCTGGATCGAATCGGAAGGTCGAGCGTGGCGGTAGAAAAATTGGAAACGCAGATCAGGTCGCCACTTTCGGCCAAATACTGCTCCGTTCCGGTGTCCGGATCTTTCCACATGCCGCTGCCGGCGAATACCCAGTCCATATCGAGCGTCTTTTCGGTACCGACCTGTCGAACCCAGTCCTGTGCAAGCACTCGCTTCTTGGCCCCCTTATCATCGACATAGAGAATTTCGATTTTGATTTTCGAGCCGCTAGCGGGAGTGTAAGTCGGTTCGAACTTAACGGGACTTCCGGATTTGGCTCCGATCGCCAGTAAACCGGCATGCACATACTGGGCTTTGCTGAGCAGTCCAATGACCGATTCATGCTCTTTTGTACCAGCGGGACAGGCAAACATTTCGAGTTGGCCGAGGCGGAGAGCGACGTAACCATCGACCACAAGCAGTTTTTTCTTGACATCGATCCAAATCCGAGCATCTTTGGCCAAACGCGTCATGCCTGGTGGAGGACCGAAAACGCGAGCGACTTTTTGTTCTAGTGCAGAGCGTTTGGGCCAAGCCTTCGATTCTTCCGCCGCAGCTTCTGGCTGAGCAGGTTGAATGTTGCTTTTCGGCTCCTCTTGTGGCTGAGTTGTCGCTGGCTCAGTCGTGGGATCGGGGTTCGTTTCCTGAGCGGATACGGCCACCGGCGACAGAACAAGTAGCAGGCCAAAGAGCCAAGAGGCAAAACCATTCCCAGCGAACCGTTTCATCATGTCGTTCCTTAAGGTGGCGCATGTCATATCCGCGGAGAACCAACTCCGCAGTCGCCTTTACGCGAGCCAGTGCGCGAGCTCATTGTATCCTGTTTGAGTCAACTACTAAAAGGTGTGTGCCACCCATGATTCGGTCTCTGTTTGTGGAATTCAAGCTGTTTCTCGGTACAGCGTAAACGATACGGGCTAGCATAAGAGAGTTAAAATCAGCAAAATAGTGAAACTGCATCGAAAGAGGGGCGACCCCAATCAAGAAAGCTCAACGTCTAAAAAGCTAATGGAACGCTAATCGTATGGCCATTGAAAACAAACCGCTCGAAAAAACTCTCTCTCGCAGCGAAAAATCGAGCAAGAAGACGAAGAAGCAAAAAGGTGAGAAGCCAGCATCGACGGCGGGAGATATCTCCATTTCAGACTGGTTGCGGGGAGCTGATTTATCGACCGATGGTCTGCGTAAGCGGCTCGTAAAAGGAAGTACCTCAAAAAAACTGATGCTAGCCACATTGGGTCGTCTGCAACAATTGGGTTGGGGGCTCGATCCGTTACGAGTTCCACGATTTGAAGCATTGTTGGGAACGTTGCAATCGATCCTAGGTCGGGAGGCTGTCGGGGGCTCTTCGGAATCTGAGAGTTTGCCCGATCTGACCGCGCTGTTGTGGGTATTTCAAGACAATCAACCGCAAACCTTGCATGCTGAGACGATGCTGGGGGCGGCTGCGTTGGCCACATGTTGGCCATGGTTGCAGCATTTGGACAAGGAGTGGATCGAGAATATTCGCAGTGGCTGGAGCGATTCCCTAGAGCTTGCACATCGCGTGCCTGCCGAAGAACTCGACATGATCAGTTGGCTCATCGCGCATGTCGAACTCCCATTGATTTTCGCGAACTGGCACGAGGATTCGCGTGTTGGAAAAAAATGGGGTGAAACGGCGATTCAATCTTTACAGCAGACGGTTGTAGCTGCCAAAGACGATGCGTCGGCTTGGATCCAAAGTGGAGGGAGGCGGTTGCGTGCTTCTATGTCGGTCACCATCCGTAGCTTGGGCTGGGGCGAAGCGCTGGGGTTGAATTGCAACGATAGCGAATTCAAAAAAGGCTTTGCACAGCTTATTACAGAAGTTCTGCGTTGGACCCGGAAAGATGGTTCCTTGCTATTGTCGCCGCATCGAGGCGATGCGGGAACGTCTTTTCAGGAGTTTTGGTCGATGGCCTTGCGAATCGCTGGGCGTCCCAAAACCTTGGGGCATCTATTGGCATCAAGACTTCCCAAGCGTTCGGCTGTGTCGACGAAAGTGGGTGAGAAAAAATTGCCGAATGCAACCGCATATTGGGCACAAGGTGAGGCGGGAGTGATGCAGCGTGATTGGGAGTCACACGGATCGCGAGTTGCCGTGGACTATTCGGTGGATCCGTTGCTGCTCGAAGTTGTAGGCATGAAAGGTGAATCACTTGTTGCGGGGCCTTGGAGCTGTACGGTTTGGTGCGACGAAATTGAGTTGCCGATCACTAGTTCCTGGCAAGAAGTCTGCTGGTTTTCTGAGGAGGACGTCGATTATTTGGAACTGGAAGCGCATTGCGATGAAAACTGCAAGATTCAACGTCAAATTTTGTTTATTCGCAAGTCTGGAATTGTATTGCTAGCCGATGCTTTACTGGGTTCACGTAAGGCTCAATGGCGCATTCAATCGACATTGCCTCTGGTTGGAAATTATGGGGCAGAGTATGCAGAGAAGACTCGAGAGTGTTGGTTAACCTCGGACGGTAAACGTCAGGCGCTTTTGGTGCCGCTCGCGAGCGGTGAGTGGCGTCGGCAACCTTCGCCACATGATTTGAATATTGAGGATGGTTGGATTTGTGTACAGCATCAATCCTTGTCTCAAAATGTTTACGCACCGCTGGCAATGGCGATTCGCCGAGAACACCTCAATGTTCCGCTCACCTGGCGTGCGTTGACGGTTGCCGAGAATCTTCAATTGGTCTCGCCTGACGTTGCGGTGGGCTATCGATTACAATTAGATCGTTCTCAGTGGATCTTCTACCGATCGCTGAGCATCGCGGCGTCACGCACGGTGCTCGGCTGTCATACGGCTGCGGACTTCTGCGCTTGTACATTTGATTCCAAGACAGGAGACACCGATTCGTTGGTCGAGGTGAGTGCCTCGGATGATGGTGACCAAGCGGATTCTACCAGTGAAACATAGAGTGTATTCGAACGCCAGAAAACTGCGGCTCTCGCCAAGGCGGCTAAATGTTTTTCGGTGGGCTCTTCGTTCGCGGCTGTTGAGTATCGCGTGACAGGATGAGTAGGGCCAAGGCGACATGGTGACTAGCGACGATGGACTTACGAAGCGAATCTCTGGAAATCTAAATCGCGTTTTGCAGCGGATGGCGGCCGCCGCTGAACGAGCGGGACGGTCGGCGGATTCGATTCGATTACTAGGAGTGACCAAATACGCTTCGCTGGAAGAAACGCGAGCCCTATTCGCAGCAGGCTGTCATGATTTAGCCGAAAGTCGCCCTCAAGATTTATGGGATAAAGCCAAGGAGCTGACCGATCCCGATTTGCGTTGGCACTTCATCGGGCATTTGCAACGCAATAAAGTCCGCCGCACACTTCCCAGGCTGCACTTGCTTCATTCACTGGATAGCCAACGGTTGCTGCAAGAACTTGAGAGCGAAGCCGGCCGTGCGGGACTGAGAGTCAGGGTGTTGCTGGAGGTCAATGTATCTGGAGATCTCAATAAAACGGGTATAGCTCCCGATGAGGTCAAGTCACTCGTCGAACAGGTCTTGGGATCCTCACATGTTGAATTGCGAGGATTGATGGGGATGGCGGGATTGGGAACCGATAATGATTCCGCACGCAGTTGCTTTGATCGGCTTCGCGAGTTGCGCGATGATTTGCAGACGCAGTATCCCGCGGCCAACTTATCGGAGCTTTCGATGGGGATGAGTGGCGATTTTGAGTCGGCCATTGCGGCTGGTTCGACCATGGTTCGCATCGGTTCGGCTCTTTTCGAGTAAGTTGCGAAGAACATCTTTTATCTATTCTTCCTGCTCTAGCAAGAAATTGCCTAAAATCGCTAATTAGAGCTCGATTTAAGACGACTTAAGCCCATTGTGGTTAGTCTAAAAGAGTGGTATTCCTGTGGATCTGGGGGTAATCCGAGGGAAACTCCTGGTTGAAACTGGAAGTAAAGAGAACAATAGAGAGAGCGTGGGCGTAGTGAGCGTCGGCAGCATGGATGTGGCACGAAAGAATTCTAGCGGTTGAATGATGGATTCGTCAGACAAAAAACAAGACGATCTGAAGCTCGATTCAGCTTGGGCTGAATATATGCGGCGTTGTGACGAAGGGGAGCAACTAGACCGAGAGGTTTTCGTTCAGCAGTTTCCGGAAATTGCGGTGGAGTTGCTGAGTTTGTTGGAAGCGGCGGATGCGTTGGAGAAAATGTCGGGGCGGGACGGAAGTTTATCCTCTTTATTTCAGGGTGGGCAGAGCCGCAGGCCTTTGGTGGGAGAGGAGCAAGTCGACACGAACAATACTCTTCCGCTCCATTTTGATTCTCAGTTGCCGCAAGAGCCGCAGGGCTCGATGGACATCACGCACAGTATCGATTTCAACAAATCGTTGAGTGAGATCGAGCAAGCGTCATCGGTCAAAATTGTCGATACGGCAGCTCCGAAGTTACCGATGCGGTTCGGTGAATATGTCTTGGAGAAGTTGCTGGGACGTGGTGGCATGGGGGTGGTCTATCGTGCGAAACAAGATCATCTTGATCGGATTGTCGCGGTGAAGATGATACGTTCTGGGGCTTTGGCCAGTGAGGCTGAAGTTCAGCGATTTTATGCGGAGGCTCGCAGCGCTGCGAAGTTGGATCATCCCAACATTGTGATGGTGTATCAATGTGGAGAGTTAGCGGGCCATCATTTTTTTTCGATGGATTATGTGCCGGGAACGGACTTATCTCATTTAATTGAGCAGGGACCATTAGATCCGCGGCATGCAGCACGATATGTTCGCGATGTGGCTAAGGCGATTGATTATGCGCATCAGCGCGGTGTGATCCATCGCGACCTTAAGCCGGCAAACGTTTTGATCGATTCCGAAGACCAAGTTCATGTTACCGACTTTGGGCTGGCCAAGGTGGTTGGATTGGACAGTGGCTTGACGCGTAGTGGTTGCGCTTTGGGAACTCCGAGCTACATGTCTCCCGAGCAAGCTTTAGGTAAATCCGATCAGCATGACGCGGCGACGGATGTGTATTCGTTGGGCGCGATCTTGTTTGCATTGTTGGTGGGCAAGCCGCCGTTTCAAGGCACAACGGTTGTGCAGACGATGATGCAAGTGATACATCGTCCTGCGCCGTCGGTGCGTCAATTGCGAGCTGGCATGGATGAGGACTTGAATACAATTGTCGCCAAATGTTTGCACAAGCAGCCGAATAAGCGGTATGCTACGGCGGCTGAATTGGCGACTGATTTGGATCGTTATTTGAGTGGTCGGCCGATCGAGGCTCGTCCGCAAACTTCATTCCAGCGATTTTATCATTGGACGTTGGGTATCCCGTTGATGGGAGCCCTGGCGGGCTACAAAGTGCTTGATCCAACTCCAGGCCAACGCTTAGCTCAGCGCTGGATGATTGCTCTGTCGTTACTGCTGCCGATTTTATTGTTAGCCATATTTGGTTTATCGCAATGGATTGGTCAGCAATTGCCGCGGCAGATTCATATCGCCGGCGGGGAAGAAAATGGATTGTACTATTCGATTAGTCAGCAGCTCGCCAACAACCTTTCCGATCACGCGCGACGTGAGGCGTTGGTGTATGCGACGCACGGCTCCTTGGAAAACAGTCGTCTTTTGATGAGCGAGGAGTGCGATCTTGCGTTGCTACAGGCCAGTGCGGTTATTAGCGACGATATTTCCGTAGTCGCCCCACTTTATTACGAAGCGATACATTTACTCGTTCCCCCAAGTTCTCCGGCGGAGAGTCTGGAGGGCTTGTTGGGAGGTGGTGCAAAACTGCGTATTTGGTTGGGTTTGCCGCAATCGGGTAATAAGCAAGCAGCTGAGATGCTGTTGGCGACCTGCGGTTTGGATGAGACGAAGTATGAGTCGGTTGCGGAGGGATGGGATGTATTGAATCAACCGGAGAAGGTCGATTTAGCTTTTGTGGTAATTCGAGCGGGGCATCAACGCGTGCGCAATTTGATTGAGCAAAAGGGTTATCGTTTAATTTCGATTGAACGCGCGACGGATATCGCTTTGGACGAACCTACCTTCCGCAGCTTTGATATACCTTCTGACGCTTATTTCACTCAAGAGTCGCCCCCGATTAGGACCTTAGCGACCACTGCCTTCTTGGCTTGCCGCACGGATGCGCCCGACCAATTGGTGCGTGAGGCCCTCTATGCGTTGTATGATGGCGGCGATCCGATCGCCGATTTGATCTCAAGGGATCGCGCCCGTCATTGGCGAGGATTGGTCTATCATCGCGTCGCGAAAGCCTACTTTGACGCATTGGAGAAACAGGCCGAATGACAGTGTGAAATTGTTCACGACTCTGAGGCGTTTTCTCATTTTGCCTCATAAAATCGCAATGTCTCCCCGGCAAAAGTCAGCTTTTCAAGAATTCATTCGGTGGTTATAATCCGCATCCCGCGGGGGATTAGCTCAGTTGGGAGAGCGCTTGCATGGCATGCAAGAGGTCATCGGTTCAAGTCCGTTATCCTCCACTTTAAGTCCCGATCTAGTAAGAACTTGCGGTTGGTTTTGGGGCCTCAAAAAGAATTCAAACGAACAGGCTCAAGGAGAATTAATCTCATTGAGCTTTTTCAGTTTAGGGAGGCTCTGTAGGTTGGAATTGCAGATATTGCCAACGGCAAGGGGCAGATGGTCTTCGTGGTTCCGGTCTTCG
>Ga0169931_10010587_pt1 | contig 13118 bp, 13 predicted proteins | sample Kivu_15m_20L_FD_129675 | JGI IMG/M metagenome (GOLD analysis project Ga0169931, IMG submission 129675) | Freshwater microbial communities from Lake Kivu, Western Province, Rwanda to study Microbial Dark Matter (Phase II) - Kivu_15m_20L... | ecosystem: Environmental > Aquatic > Freshwater > Lake...
AAAAAGTGTTATCAAAGGATTGTAGCTATTACATTGCTAAATGATATCAGAGGATAGTGAGAATTGTGGAAGCGCAAAAACATTTTTAAGCAGTAACGCAACCGCATTTTTCTTAACCTTAAAAAAGGAGACAGCAATGTCTAACGCAACTTTAGTTTTACCAGCAGTGCCAGCCGTAACTTCATCAACTACAGTAGCAGACGCTGTAAAACAGTCGTTTGAAAACGACTCTTTACAACTTGGCTCAGCAACCAACTTGTCATTTATCGAACAGTTGATTATTGAGCAAGAGGTGTGGGCAGATACCGCGTTCAAAACATCGAACGACATGCTCTACGGTTTGCTAGCTAAGTGCCAAGCAAAATACGAGGAAATGTGTATAGGTGACTCTAACAGCCTTGTATTGCGCGATCAGCTTAATACTTACATTAAGCTACATAATATCGCTGTAAATAAAAACTCTCACACAATTATCAAAATTGTTAAGTGTGTGTTTGGTGATAACAAGCGTCGTGTCAGCGCATACAGTATCGTGTTGCGCACTGCGCTATTTCATAAAGTTAAAAGCACTGAACTTGCGGATTTTATTCGCAATAACGGTGGTGTTGAGGAAATTCGCTTAGCTAAGAATGGAAATGTGCTTTCTGCTAAACAAAAAGCGGAGTTTGCTAAATCTGCTGTAGTTACAACAGCACTAGCCGAATTTACAAGCGAAGCGATTGCTCAGCAGCTTGATGCGGCAAACATTGGTGAGCAAATTGTGTTTGTCGCAACACAACAAGCTGACGGCAAGTTTATTGTAAATGCTGTAAGCAACAGCGCAACAGCAGTCAATGCGGCTTTGGCAGCATATTACAGTGCTCACAAAGACAGCATTCAAAGCAAGCAAGACGAGCAAAGCACTACAACGGCTGACGAGCAGTTAACAAATATTGTTAACAGCACTAAAGTTTAATTGTTAAGACTTGGGCAATGTGTAAAAACATTGCCCTTTTTTATTCCACTTTACAAGGAGAAAATTATGGAAGATTTCGAACTGAAATACTCGCCAAAAACAGTTGGCGATATTGTGTTTAAAGGCACAAATGAGCAACAACAGATTATGGATATTGTGAATGGCAAAGTGCCTTTCCCAACTAGTAAATGTGGCATTCTACTTTATGGTGTTTGGGGAACAGGCAAGAGCCAGTTGGCTAAGCTATTGCCTGACGCAATTGAAATGAACAAGACTGGCAACAGCTCAAATTATCACTACCACCCTATTGGCAGTGGCAACGATGGTGTAAAAGTGATGAAGGACATTGAGCAGCAAGGTTGTTTTTATCCCCTCGCATCACATCACTACTTTGTGCTTGATGAAGTGGATCGCTTAAAACCTGAAGTGATGTTGTCACTTAAACAAGTAATGAACTTGCCTAACAGCGTGTTTATTCTGACGACAAACAATCTGTCAGCAATTGATAAAGGTGTGCTCAGTCGCTGTGTGCGTGTTGATTTTAACGCGGCCCCAGCTGAAGCTTGGTTACCAAAAGTTAAGCAGATTTTAGGCGACTATGGTGTGACACGCACTGACAAAGAATTGCTTGATGCGATTACTTTATGTAAAGGTGACGCACGCGAAATTCTTTATACAGCGCAGCGCATGGTAGCAAGAGTTTAGTTATAACCCTAAAGTAAAAGTCGTTTCTACACGACTTTTATAAAAAAGCGCACTAGCACATCAAATACGCATTTTATTATTGTTGTGCTAGTGTGTATTTCATTTCAAATGATCTCGCGTTTAACTACGCCAAGCGTCAATCTAAGACGCCGATACATCAGATAATCAACCGAAAAGTCGTGTTAAAACGACTTTCCAAATAAATACCATATGCGAATACATGAAATAAAAGCAATACAACCAATGACGCCAGATAAAGCAAGGATTAATGCCTTAAAACAGGCTAAAGATAGGGCAGCTGAAGCCCTAACAGCTGAAAGAAATCGCCAAAAACAAGCTCGAGCACAGGATCGATTGGTAAAGGCTCAGAGAGATTTGGCAATAAGTAGATTAACCAGTAAGTAATTATTTGAATAAGACTGATTACTTTCTACATCTAAATGTAAGTTCACGGACTGTACCAGTGCTATTTTCTTCCTTAGAAATCGCATCATAGCTCTTAGGACAAGTTTTCATCGCCTTATCATTACAACTTCCCCATGTTTCTACCGCACCACCGCACCCAACTAAGTAATCTCCATTAGGCTTTGTTCTTACAGGTTGTTGCTGACCATGAATTAACTGTTGGCAGCCAGTTAGAAATATTACCGAAAGCAATAGTGCTGATAGAAATTTCATAAGATATCCAAAAATAAAAAAATTGTGTCTTTGAAATTGATTATAACAAAACTAATTGAGCAGTTACGGTTATTAGGACGTTACTAGCCCTTGAGATTGTGGTTGGGAGTTCGTTGGATTGGAGTTAATTATTTCGTTAAAGCTAAGAAATTTATGGCTCTTTACGAGTATAAGAGGAGGTTAATATCTTAAATCTGTATTGGGGCATTTATCTACCGCATTTGAAAGTTAGCTCTCTATGAACCCCAGAACTATCACGAAATTCTTTTACGATTGAATATGGTCCTGAGCAAGTCTTGTTAGCTTTATCGTAACAATTACCAATAGTTTCTGCCATACCACTACAAGTTGTGAAATATTGGTTATCACTCAGCTGTTTTGTTGGTTGGGATTGGCCTTGGCTTATCAGAGCACATCCTACACATGTAAGACTACCCAAAATTAATATTGATTTCATCATTTTCCTATAAAAAAACGGCATCCGAAGATGCCGTTTCATCATATCAAACTAAGCTTTGAATCTTAGAAGAACAAGATCGCGCCCAAGGAGATATTTTTGGACTTAGCGTCAGCTTCAGATCTGTAGTTTTGTAATTCAGAGCGTACATCATTGTACTCAGCAACCAAGTTCAAAGATTTAGTCAGTGGGTGGTAAGCACCAACAGTCCAACGACGGTTAGTTTCAACTAGCGCTACGTTACCTGCGCGGTCTGCAGCAGTATCATCCAACCTAGAAACACCGTAAGAAGCACCCAACTTAGTACCTGTTGGAATTACGTATGTTGCTTGTAAGTAACCACCGTTAGAGTCACGCTTTGCACCATTGATATCAGCGCCCAAGTTATTCATAAATGTTGTGCCTAAGCCATCACCTTTGTAGTAATAAGCTGTAACACCTAAATTACCAGAGTTAACATTAGCACCTAAATCGTAAGCTTGTACAGAGTAGCTATTTGAAGCGTTAGTTACATCATAGGATGCGAAAGATGCCCAAACCTTACCTGCAACATCGCCTGCCCAAGTGTAAGAAACTTTACCTTCTACGCCCAAACGATCTTGATACAGAGAGTTTAGGCTTGTTTGGTTAGGGTTAGTCAAAGCAATAGTTGCTTGAACACCATTCCAGTTAGGAGTGGTGTAGGCGATTTGGCCTTTCCATGCAGCATAAACATAACCAGAACCGATACCACCTAAAGTTGTATTGAAGCTTTGACCAGAAATGTTAGAACCAGCACCAACGCCCAACAATGTCATATCAGACAGAATTGCGTCAGAAGCGAATACACCCAAGTCCTTACCTAACTTAACAGAACCCCATGAGGCATCGCCGAATGTCAAGAATGTTTGACGATTCAAGAATGTATTGGTAACGCCACCAGTTACAGCACCATCACCAGTTACTGTATTTTCTGAAACTGCTGGCTGGAAGCTGATAGTGAAAGAAACGTCTAAATCATTTTGACGTGTTTTGCCAGTGAAACCAATCCATGCTGGTAACAAACCAGTATTGATACCATTAGCAACACGGTCACCATTAGTATCACGGCCAGTGGCTAATGAGCCTGAAGTTGCCGCATGTGTGCCACCGCTAGCGCGAGTATTGATGTAGTAAGCATTAACGTTACCGCTAACATCTAAAGTCCAGTCACCAGCTGGAATTGTGATACCAGCTTGAGCTGCAGAAGAAAGTGCTAAAACAGCACCAGCAACTGCTAAACCTAATTTCTTGTTCATGAAATTCTCCTAATTCGTTTGAATTTAAAACTCACTAAAGACAAATGCCTTTCAGCAAGGTGATGCAAGTATGCCAAAGTCGTTTTGACCTTAGCAAGTAAAAATTGTGTGTTTTTTCCAACAGGTGTTGTTTTGTTGCAAAAAAACAACACAGAGGTGAATAAAGTACGAAATATGGGGAAATTGTCGAGATTATTTGCCTTGTGTATATGTTAAGGTATCTCTACAGCTCTCTCTCTTCCACGGTAAACAATCTCTGATACTCTCGGATAGCATACCTATCTGTCATTCCAGCCACATAATCGGCAACTGCACGGGCCAAAGCGTGCGTTTGGTCTTGTTTTGCGCGATCTTGGTACTCATTGGGCATGAGGTCGGGCTCTTGGATAAAAGCTTCAAACAATGAACGCACAATGCGCTTGGCTTTTGCACTCATACGGTTCACACGATAGTGCTGGTAAAGATTCTTATGCAAAAAGCGCTTTAATTCGATTTTTTGCTCGGCCATGGCTGGGCTGAAGCCTATCAAACGGCCTTGTTGACGCACTTCATCGATATTTTGCGGACCAACACGATCAATATTGGCTTGGCTTTGTTGGCAAAGATCCACAATTTGGGCATTGATCATGCGTCTAACGGTTTCATGAATCAGCCTGCGTCCTTGTAAGTCTGGGTAACGTTGTTGAACTTGCGCCAGATTGTCTCCGAACAAACTGACCTGTTTTAATTGCTCCAAGGTAATCAGACCAGAACGTAAGCCATCATCAACGTCATGATTGTTATAGGCTATCTCGTCCGCCAAATTCGTCACTTGGGCCTCTAAGGATGGTTGTTGCTTGAGGATAAAACGCTCACCCACATCGCCTAGCTGTTTGGCATTGTTCAATGAACAGTGCTTGAGTATGCCCTCGCGCATTTCAAAGGTCAGGTTGAGCCCATCAAACTCTGCATAACGCTGCTCTAACAAATCGACCACTCTGAGTGACTGCAAATTGTGCTCGAAACCACCATAATCGCGCATACATTCATTCAGCGCATCCTGGCCAGCATGGCCAAACGGGGTATGTCCCAAATCATGGGCCAACGAAATCCCCTCAACCAAATCCTCGTGCAGGGCAAGATTACGAGCAATTGCCCGGCCAATTTGTGCGACTTCGAGACTGTGCGTGAGACGGGTACGGAATAAATCTCCCTCATGATTCACAAATACTTGGGTTTTGTATTCCAAACGGCGGAAAGCACTTGAGTGAATAATGCGGTCACGGTCACGCTGATATTGATCTCGGCCTTGCGGATCAGGCTCTGGATGCCGGCGACCACGGCTATGTTGAGAGAGGGCGGCGTATTTAGCCAAGCTCATCTTATACGAACCTATGCAATCGCTTCTAATGTTTGTCTGAGCAGTGCAGGGTCATAATCACTGGTCACCACAGACTTGCCTATGCCTTGTTGCAGCACTAGGCGTATCTTGCCATCCACGACTTTTTTATCTAGACCCATCAGATCTAAATATTTATCTGCGCCAAGCTTCGGTGCTTGCAGAGGCAGGTTGGCAGCCTTAAAAATGGCCTCCATACGCTCGACTTGTTGCGCATTCAACCAGCCCATACGTTGAGATAAGTCGGCAGCAAGCATAGTCCCCGCCGCGACTGCTTCACCATGTAACCAAACACCATAACCCATCCCATTCTCAATTGCATGCCCGAAGGTATGTCCAAGATTCAAGGTCGCACGCTCACCATTTTCATGCTCATCCGCGGCAACTACTTGGGCCTTGTTTAAACAGGAACGGTAAATTGCCTGTGACGTCACTGCCGGGTCCAATGACATCAAGGCAGCCATATTGGCTTCTAGCCAATCGAAAAAGTCTTGGTCACGGATGAGCCCGTATTTAATCACTTCTGCAACACCAGCAGAAAGCTCACGTGCGGGCAAAGTTTTGAGGGTATCGATATCAGCCAACACCAGCTGTGGCTGATAAAAAGCCCCTATCATATTTTTACCCAAAGGGTGATTAATGCCCGTTTTTCCGCCAACTGAGGAATCTACCTGGGATAACAATGTGGTGGGAATCTGAATAAAAGGCACACCACGCAAATAGGTGGCGGCTGCGTAGCCAGTCATGTCACCGATGACACCCCCACCCAAAGCAATCAGAGTGGTAGAGCGCTCACAACGATGTTGCAATAGCGCGTCATAAATGAGATCAAGAGTCTCGCCATTTTTGTAAGCTTCGCCATCCGGCAAGATAACGGGAATCACACTTACGCCCGCGGATTGCAATGTGCTAGTTAGCTTATCCAAATAGAGCGGGGCAACTGTGGTATTGGTAACCACTGCCACTTGTTTACGTTTTAAATACGGCGTGATAAGCCCTGCTTGGCCCAACAAATTATTGCCAATATGAATGGGGTAACTGCGTTCTGCCAATTCAACTTGTAGTGTTTGCATCGTGCTCATAAGCTGTCAGTTGTCGCTTTCTCAGAAATTTTTTTAGCAATTAATGTTTGAATTTTTCGAACAATATTGGCCACTGGCTGACTGCCAGTATCCACCACAATATCTGCCACTTCACGATATAAAGGGTCACGGATAGCAAATAACTCGCGCAACTTGGATTGTGGGTCAGCGGTTTGCAGTAGCGGGCGATTTCTGTCATGACGGGTTCGAAGGTATAAATCATGAATGTCCGCACGCAAATACACCACAATGCCCCGTGTTTTCATCAAACTTCGATTTTTCTCGTCTAAAACAGCTCCGCCACCGGTGGCTAAAACCACATTGCTCAGCCCCGTCAATTCGTCTAATACCGCGCTTTCGCGTTTTCTGAACCCTGCTTCCCCTTCCATCTCAAAAATCGTCGGGATTTTTACTCCGGTTCTCTTTTCAATTTCCAGGTCAGTATCATAAAAAGTTTTTTTGAGGTTTTTGGCAAGCGCACGACCGACAGTGGTCTTCCCCGCCCCCATTAAGCCAACAAAAATGATATTCGTCACCACGCTAACCCCATTGCGTTTATTAGCTGCTATTTTAAGCCAAAGCGAGGCAAAAGTCAGACAAGCCCCTTATGCCAAGCAAGTTTGGCAATTATAATGTGTTCATTTGTCTTCTTTAGAGATTACCCATGTCCTCTAACCGTATGTTTCTGTCGCTAGCCGTTCTGGTGCTCAGCGGGTTATTAATTTCCACCTCTTTGGTAGGACTGGCTGCAGCGCTCATCTACCCTGAGCTCCCCTCACTGGACGCACTCACCAACTATCGACCCAAGCAACCCCTGCGCGTTTGGTCGGCAGATAACTATTTGCTGGCCGAATACGGCGAAGAAAGACGCGACTTTATCAAAATCAAAGACACGCCCAAAGATATGCAAAATGCCATTTTGGCGATTGAGGATGTCCGCTTTTATAAGCATGGCGGCGTGGATACCAAGGGCATTCTGCGCGCTGCAGTCAACAATATTTTGGGTGGTTCTAAAGAAGGGGCAAGTACCATTACGATGCAGGTTGCGCGTAATTTCTATTTGTCCAATGAGCGAAGTTTTAAGCGCAAAATCAACGAAGCCTTGCTGGCGATTAAAATTGAACATAGCTTAAACAAAGGGCAGATTCTTGAGCTGTATGTCAATCAGATTTTCTTGGGTCAACGCTCTTATGGCTTTGCCGCTGCGGCACAAATCTATTTTGGTAAGCCCTTAAACAAACTGAATCTTGCCGAGATTGCTGTACTCGCTGGTTTGCCAAAAGCCCCCACTAACTACAATCCTTTCCAATATCCAAAACGTGCGATTTCTCGTCAGCGTCAAGTATTGGCTAATATGAAGCGCTACAAATTCATTACTGAAGCGCAATATGAAAAAGCTTTGGCAACGCCTCTGCACTTTAAATCCGCGCGCGAAACCAGAGAATTTGCGGCCGATTATGTGGGAGAAATGGTGCGCCAAGTGATGTTTGAGCGCTATAAAGACAGTATTTACAGCAGTGGCATGAATGTCTACACCACGATTTCTAAGGATGACCAACAAGCGGCCAACAAAGCACTGATGCAAGGTGTACTGGATTATGATCAACGCCATGGTTTCCGCGGCCCAGAAAAACAACTCGCAGAAAAAGATATGAGCGGATCAGATGCGATCAAAAACATGGAAGAAGCGCTAGATGAGTTTGAGAGCTTTAATGAATTGACGCCTGCGGTGGTCACCAAGATAAGTAAAAATGCGATACAAGTGCATAGCGCTTCGGGCGAAGATATCAAGATTGAAGGCCCTGATTTAGCCATGATTCAGTCTCAATTGAACAGCAAAGATCCGAGCAAAATCCAAGCTAAACTGCGTGTCAAAGTGGGCTCGATTATCCGTATTCTGCAAACCGATACAGGTTGGAAAGTCAGCCAGCTTCCACAAGTTGAGTCTGCCATTGTGGCTTTAGACTCGAATGACGGTGCGATTAAAGCTTTGGTAGGTGGATTTAATTTTAGTCGTAATAAATTCAACCATGTCACTCAAGCATGGCGTCAGCCCGGCTCTAGCTTTAAACCATTTATCTATTCAGCTGCAATAGAGAAGGGTTATAGCCCGGCTAGCGTTTTTGAAGATGAGCCGATTTCATTTAGTGCGCAGTTGACTGGTAGTGGCGAAGATTGGAATCCGCACAACTTTGATGGCAAATATGAGGGGCCAATGCGCTTACGGACTGCGCTGACCAAGTCTAAAAATATGGTATCGATTCGGCTTTTAAATGCCATAGGTGTGGAATACGCTCAGAATTTCATTACCCAATTTGGCTTTGCGGAAAAAGATCATCCGCCCTATCTCACCCTTGCCTTGGGGGCTGGTTCTGTCACCGCATGGAAAATGGCGGAAGCTTATGCGGTATTTTCTAATGGTGGTTATCGCATCAAGCCTTATTTAATTAGCAAAATTACTGACAGCCACGGCAAAGTCATTGAAACGGCGCAGATTACCCGCGTAGGAGAAAATGCAGAACGCGCGATTGATGAACGTAACGCCTTTATCATGACCTCCATGATGCGTGATGTAACCCGTATTGGTACTGCCTCGAAAGCGAGTCAGTTGGGTCGATTTGATTTGGCTGGAAAAACCGGCACGACCAATAATCACGTTGACGCTTGGTTTGCTGGCTTCAACCCCAAACATGTTGCGGTGGTGTGGATGGGTTATGACCAACCTAGAACACTCGGTAGCGAGACGGGGGGGTCGGCTGCTTTGCCTATTTGGATTAACTATATGGCGACAGCTCTGAAAGACATAGCACAAGAAATTCCGAGTATGCCAGACGGTGTCACTCAAATTAAAATCAATCTGTCTAACGGCCGTCGTGCCAATGATAATGAGGGTGGTCTGTATGAATACTTCTATGAGGAGTATCCACCTTCAGATAAAGATAAGGATGATCAAGGCCCGATAAAGGCTAATATCAGCGAACCCACTGATAGCAATCAGTTGTACTAATCCCATGAGAACTGCATCATGAGTAAAGAATTTCGCGCCCTACAGTTGCGCCAAGTGATTGCCCAAGCTGCCGCCCGCATGATGGTGGAAGATGGAGTTGCCGATTTTGCCTATGCCAAGAAAAAGGCTGGGCGGCAACTTGGCGTGACCGACGCATTTTGTTTGCCATCGAATAGCGAAATTGAAGACGAAATTCGTTTGTATCAGGCTTTATACTTGAGCGAAGAACAACCGGGATTGTTGCGTGAGTTACGTGAGGATGCTCTTAAAGTCATGCAATTATTCGAAAGATTTAATCCCCACCTGACTGGCCCAGTCCTTGATGGGACCGCAGGGCAGTACTCTGAAACGCATATTCATTTGTTTGCTGACAGCGCAAAAGATGTGGAGATTTTTTTGCTTAACCAGCAAATCCCCTATCAGTCTGGAGATAAGTCTTTTCGGGTAAGAGACAGACGTGCCAATGACAAGAAAAATGCCGAACGATTAAAGGTACCCACCTTTACCTTGGAAGGTCCTCATGGTGCCATCAAACTGAGTGTATTTGAGTATGACGATATGCGCTTCGCCACTAAACACCCGGCTAATGGCCAAAGTGCTGACCGAGTAGACATGCAAGGCTTACAAGCCCTGCTTGCGATATCAGCGACTACTTAGCCGACTGCTCTGCCTGCAACCAACGCGCGATATCCATCGCGTAATAGGTCAATATTGCATCAGCACCCGCGCGTTTAAAACTCAGCATTGCTTCCATCACACAAGCTTGTTCATTCAACCAACCGTTTTGCGCAGCGGCTTTTAACATGGCATATTCGCCACTTACATGATAGGCAAAAGTGGGTAAACCAAATTCCTGTTTAACGCGACGCACGATGTCCAAATAAGGCATACCGGGTTTGACCATCACCATATCAGCACCCTCTTCAATATCCAACGCTACCTCGCGCAATGCTTCATCACTATTGGCTGGATCCATTTGGTAGGTGTATTTGTTGCCGCCACCAAGATTCGCTGCAGAGCCCACAGCATCTCTAAAAGGCCCATAGAAGCTGGAGGCATACTTAGCCGAATACGCCAAGATACGAGTGTGAATAAAACCGCTTTCTTCTAAGGCATCGCGAATAGCGCCTATACGGCCATCCATCATATCTGAGGGGGCCACAATATCTACACCCGCTTTGGCATGACACAAGGCTTGTCGAACTAGTACAGCTACGGTTTCATCATTGAGGACATAACCCTGATCATCAATCAGTCCATCTTGGCCATGGGTAGTATAAGGGTCAAGGGCGATATCTGTAATCACGCCCAAGTCTGGATAGGCTTGCTTGAGGGTACGCACAGCGGTAGGTACCAAGCCGACAGGATTAAATGCCTCTTGCGCATCGAGTGACTTAAATTCGGCATCTACCACAGGAAAAAGAGCGATAGCAGGAATCCCCAGTTGCACACATTGTTGAGCTGTCTTGAGTAATACATCGATACTCTGTCTCTGCACGCCTGGCATGGAAGCCACGTCTTCCAAACGTTTTTCACCGCTCAGTACAAACACTGGATAGATTAAATCATCCACTGACAATCTATGCTCGCGCATTAAACGACGAGAGAAATCGTCACGACGCATACGACGTGGACGCATGGCTAAAAACTGTTGCAGTTTACTCATCTCAGCTCCTGATTACAGACTGAATACCTTGGCCAATTCAGCGCCGGGTTCTGCTTGACGCATAAACGCCTCACCTACCAAGAAAGTATGTACCGCATGCTGACGCATCAAAGCGACATCTTGTGCAGTAAATATTCCGGACTCTGTCACTACAATACGTGACTGTGGAATACGCGGCAATAAATCTAAAGTGGTTTGCAAACTGACTTCAAAGGTGCGCAGGTTGCGATTATTGATGCCTAACAATGGCGTATTGAGTTGCAAAGCCATGTCCAATTCTTCAGCATTATGCACTTCGACCAATACTGCCAAACCGAGAGCTTGTGCGGCGGCTTCTAGCGCTTGCATCTGCGCCAGAGGTAATGCGGCAGCAATTAATAAAATACAATCTGCTCCCATCGCTCTTGCTTCGACCACTTGGTACTCATCTATCATAAAATCTTTACGCAATACCGGCAAAGCACAAGCAGCTCTGGCTTGTTTAAGATAATCTGGGCTGCCTTGGAAATACTCTTGATCGGTCAATACCGACAAACATGCAGCGCCGCCTTGCTGATAACTTTGTGCAATTTGCGCTGGGTGAAAATCTGCACGTATCACCCCTTTGGATGGGCTGGCTTTTTTAATTTCAGCAATCACAGCCGGCAAACCTTGAGCAATCTTTGCGCGTATGCTGCCCACAAAATCTCTGGCCGGCGATTGTGCAGCAATTTCAGCGTGTAAATCGCTCATAGATTTTTGCTGCTTCGCTTGCGCTACTTCAGCACGCTTGGTATCTAAGATTTTGTTGAGGATGTCGGACATAATTTTCTGCTATGGTTGAATAAGTTAAAAACTGACTTAGGCGGACTTAGTATTGGACGCTAGCGATTGGGAGAGTGCCACCAAAGCCTGTAGCTTTTCTAGTGCAAGACCAGCGTCTATCACCTGCGCAGCACGCTGTATGCCAGCCGCCAAATCTGCAGCCAAGCCACTCACATAAATAGCTGCACCGGCATTGAGCAAAACAATGTCTCTTGCAGGCGTTTGCTCGCCCTGCAAAACGCTCAACAACATTTGCTTGGAGCTGGTTGCATCGGCAATTTGAATTTGTGCCAGTTGATGAACGGGCATATCAAATTGCTGCGGATTTAGAGTGTATTCGCGGATTTTTCCATCACGCAATTCTGCGACATAAGTGTCGCCACTAAAGGAAATCTCATCCATCCCATCCGCACCATGCACCACCATCACTTGCTCAGCGCCCAGTTGTTGCAACACTTGCGCAAGCTTGAGTGTCAGCTCACGAGAGAACACCCCCATCACTTGGCGTTTGGCATTGGCTGGATTGGTCAAAGGGCCGAGTAAATTGAACAGGGTACGCACGCCCAACTCTCGTCTTACTGGCGCAGCATATTTCATCGCACTGTGATGATTAGGCGCAAACATAAAACCTATGCCAATTTGATCTACGCAAATTGCCACTTGCTCAGACTGTAAACCGACATTTACCCCAAGCGCCTCTAATACATCGGCACTTCCGCTGGTGGAAGATACAGAGCGCCCACCATGCTTAGCCACTTTTGCACCCGCTGCAGCGGCAACAAATGCGCATGCAGTAGAAACATTAAAAGTTTGATTGCCATCACCCCCAGTACCACAGGTATCAATCAAATGCTCATGCTGTGGCACATTCACGTGACTAGAAAGCTCACGCATCACCATGGCAGCAGCAGCGATTTCATCGACTGTCTCACCTTTGATGCGAAGTGCGATTAACAAAGCTGCGATTTGCGCAGGCGTGAGTTCACCCGTCATCACTTGACGCATCAAATTGAGCATCTCAACTTGCGCTAAATCTTGCTTCGCAATCAGTTGATTCAGTGTGGACGCGTATAACATCTAGTAAGCCTTGAGAAAATTATCGAGCAACT
>Ga0169931_10010588_pt1 | contig 13117 bp, 24 predicted proteins | sample Kivu_15m_20L_FD_129675 | JGI IMG/M metagenome (GOLD analysis project Ga0169931, IMG submission 129675) | Freshwater microbial communities from Lake Kivu, Western Province, Rwanda to study Microbial Dark Matter (Phase II) - Kivu_15m_20L... | ecosystem: Environmental > Aquatic > Freshwater > Lake...
AAAAAAGATAATGCTACTGACGGCAACTTTGCTTTCTCGATGGGGTTTGGCACCATTGCAAACAGTGGAACGCTTACCGAGAAAATGACTCTCACCTCGGGAGGGCTTCTAGGGATTGGCACTACTTCGCCTGACGCTAGCTTTAGGGCAACTATTGCAGGCTCTCGTTCTGCAGTTGGTCCTGGTATCTATTTTTCAGATACAGATGCAAGTCCCAACAACTACGCACTTTATATCAATGGAAGCAAAAACTTTGTAATTCGTGATGAAACCAATGTTTCAGACCGCTTGACGATTGATACGTCAGGGCGAGTCTTAATTGGCACGTCTACAAGTGTTGGTGCCAACAGTTTGATTCAATCAATCAACGTTGGAGAGTCGTCTATTGCACTTGGGCGAAATGACGCAACTGTATCCGCTGGCAATGTATTTGGCGGCTTAACGTTTTACGGAAACTCTGATGGAGTTTATGACGACATTGGATACGTTCGTTGTGTTGCTGATGGGACGCACACCACTAGCGGAACTATTTCCAAGCCAACTCGACTGGAGTTCTCGACTACTGCGGACGGGGCAAGTTCTCCGACAAGCCGAATCATCATCAATAGCGCGGGAACCATGTACCCCGCAACAGATAATGCTTTCCAAGCGGGCAGCGCGGGTTTTCGCTGGACCGCTATTTATGCAGTAAACGGCACCATCCAGACATCGGACGCCCGCCAGAAAACCGATGTCTCTAGTTGTTCGTTGGGCTCGGCATTTGTTAAATCGCTAAAGCCCGTATCGTACAAATGGATTGAAGGCGGGAATAAGGTTACTAAAGCTGAAGATGGCGAGACTGATGTTGTGACGCCAGTACCGGGTGAACGTACTCATTGGGGGTTTTTAGCTCAAGATGTAAAAGCTGCTGTTGATGATGCTGGTGTTGATTTTGGCGGCTGGATTCTTACCGATAAAACCGACCCAGATAGTGCTCAAGGTTTGCGCTACGACCAGTTTATTGCTCCGCTGACCAAGGCGTTGCAAGAGGCGTTGGCAGAGATTGACGTGCTCAAGGCCAAAGTTGCAGCCCTTGAGGCCGCGTAGTCCCCTTCACTACACGCTACCTTTAATAAGAAACGAATTACTCTCCTTGTTAAAGGCTCCGTTTATTAAGGCCAACCCTAGTAGTCTTTGACCCTACCACTTTCCTCTAAACTCAGTAAGAATCTTTAGTTCACCATGACTGTCACCTCTAACTGGAACATCGCAAATCTTGAGCGGGAAACTGTTGACGGCTTTGTCTACACCGCTCATTACACCGTGGATGTCAACGACGGTACTTATTCTGCTGGTGCATATGGCTCGATTGGTTTTGAGCGTCCTGAACAACTCATTCCATATATGGATCTGACCAAGGACGAAGTAGTTCAATGGGTCAAGGAAGCTCTTGGCGAAGAAAAGGTACTTGAAATTGGTCAAGCCCTGCTGGCTCAAATCGAGGAACAGCGCAACCCGTCTAAAGCCAGTGGAGTGCCGTGGTAAGCAAGAAGAACTCAAGCAGTAAACCAGTACGGTTACCGTCTAAACCAAAGCAAACGACCCAAGGTTCAAGCAAAAACAGCAAACCTAAAAAGGGTCAGAAGGTTTATCGGGGTCAGGGGAAGTAAAAGCTGGGTGGGACATTTGAATAAACCACTCAGGTTCCCCAAAAACACCATTTTCTTTAAATTCTGCTTGCGGCTGGGGGTCTAACTCTTCAGCCGTTTTGTGGTATTTAGATATTTCAGAATTTAAGTTTGCCTCTGTTTTAGCTTCCCTCCAAAGCTCGATCAACATTTTAAGTAAACCTTTAATAAGCTGATTAAAGAATTGTTTTAAAGTCATCATGCCGTTCAGCTCCGAAAAGCAAATGCGTTACATGTACGCTAAGCATCCTCAAATTGCTAAGCGTTGGTCTGCAGAAACAAAAACTGCAGGTAAGCCTCAAGTACAAAAAGGAGGCAAAATGAATAAAGGTTATAAAACCAAGTAATGGCCAAAAAAAATCAGATTAAATTTAAACGGCTGTATCACGGTACGTCTAAAACTGCTGCTGAGGCTATTCGTAAAGAAGGTTTTAAAGCCAGCGAAACTGGTGCAATGGGTAAAGGTGTTTACGCTTCTACTTCAAAAGCAACAGCAGATTTTTATGCGCAACGAGCTGCCCAAGTAAAAGATTTTGTTAATCAGCAATTTTTAACACTTGAAGAATTTAAAAAACTTGGATCAAGGCTTCAAATTAGGCTTTCATCTAAAAGTTCAGCAAATAAAAGTGGTAGTTATTATTTATTAAGTGAAGAGCAAGCAAATAAAGGCCTTGTTAAAGAAACTGGAAAAATTAAAGCTCCTAAAGGTTTTAAACCTGCAAGACTAAAAGGAGCCAAACCTACGCTTGGTTATCAAACTCTTACAAGTTCAAAACCGATGCCCATTAAACGTGGCGGACAGACTCGTAGTAATGCGGGTCGCTACGCTCCTGAAGGTCAAGGAGCCACTCAACGAGGTCGTAATCTGCCGACCCCTAAAGGTAACGAGCGGCCTATGCAAACGGCTCGACTGCCTCGGGCTAATATGCCTGGCACTGTAACCACCTCAGGGGCCGCTAGAAGCGCCGCAGGGGCGTCTGGAGGCGGCGTGCTGTCTCGACTGTCCATGGTCCTGCCACACCTCGCTGCAGCTGCTGCTGGGCTCTCTGCGGGCTCTGCAAAGGCTCCTGGGCTAACCGCAGAGCAACGGCAGGAATATTACAACGAAGCCAAAGGCAGGCGTCAAATGGAGCTTCGTGATCAACAAATGAAAGCAGATAAGGGCTCATTTGATGACGCCTTTGCTGCTGCTCGCCAAACTGGCCGCCAAGATTTTTCTTGGAGAGGCCGTAAGTACAACACTAAAATTAAAAGAGAAGGCTAATGGCTAAAGGTCCCTGCTGGAAAGGCTACGAAATGGTTGGTATGAAAAAGAAAGGTAACAAACCTGTTCCTAACTGCGTACCCAAAGGTAAATAGCTATGCCGTCATTTGAAATTAAACGTGAAGGTCAAAAACCTAGCGGTAATGGACCTAGCCTTCCTTCTATTCAAGAAACCAAACCACTTCCTCCTGGGCATCAATATCGGCCTGGGTCGATTGATGTAAAAGCTGTGCGTCTTGCCTACAAAATGAAGAAAGGCTTTAACGGTCTAGCCTGATGGATCCTTCTTTTTTCCTTTCCCTTGTTCTTGGTGCCTCTAGTGTTGCTGGTGGTGCTTTTGCTTGGTCACACAGACGGCACATGGAACTTGATCGCAGAATCGACACTGTAGAGATGACGATTCACAAAGAGTTTGTTAGAAAGGACGAGCTCATGCCGATGATGGACCGGATCGACAAACAGATCCAACACATCGACGAGAAACTCGACCGGATTCTTCTCAATGGCCGACATCTCTCTTCGTGACGTAGCTAAGTACTACAACAATCAAGAACATCAAAATTTTGCTTTGGATTTCCTGCAAGAGCACATTGCTCCTGGAATCTTGGCAAAGTTTTCTGATTTATGGCGGTCAGGACCAAAAAATGATATTCCAAGTAACGGCTCGTGGGACGGTGTAATAGAGCTTGCTCGTGAAGCTGGAGCCAAGTATCCAGAACTAGTAGCTGCTCAGTGGGCTCTTGAAAGTAATTGGGGTAGAAATACATCTGGTATTCACAATTACTTTGGTTTAAAGGGTAAAGGTACAACAACTTCTACAACGGAATATATCAATGGGGTACCTATTTCTGTGCGGGACGGGTTTCTTAATTTTTCTTCTCTTAAAGACTGTGTTGAATACCTCGTTGAACGTTGGTACAAAGATTACAAGTCTTACTCCGGCGTTAATAACGCAAAAAGTGCCACAGAAGCTGCAAAACAATTAGTAGCTGAAGGTTATGCAACTGACCCTAATTATGTCAACAAACTTGTATCAATATTGAACCGCCAAACTAAACCTTTGGAGGTCCAACAAACGGGAAAGTTGCTAAAGGTACCTTACGAGTACCAGCTAGACAATGGACCTACGGGGTATCGGGAGTGTTTCAGCTCTAGTTGTGCCATGGTGGCTGACTATTACGGCAAGGTAAAAACAGATAACGAATACAACAAGATCCGTAGCCGTTATGGAGATTCAACAAGTGCTGAAGCGCAGCTCAAAACCTTAAAACACCTTGGACTCGACGCTAAATTCATTCAGAACGGCACCCCAGAGCTTCTCAAAGCGGAGATAGACGCTGGTAGGCCTGTAGTAGTCGGCTGGCTACACAAGGGCCTTGTAGCGTCTCCTAGCGGCTCTGGGCACTACTCTGTCGTCATTGGTTACACAGAGGGTGCTTGGATTCACCACGACCCTAACGGTGAGGCTGATATGGTCCGAGGAGGTTACGTCAACCACACCAAGGGACAAGGAGTGGCGTATTCCAAAAAGAACTGGAATAAACGGTGGTTAGTTGAAGGATCGGGTACTGGTTGGGCTATTTTGATCAAGAAACCGTCCTAACACTCATGGACTTCTCTGATCCTTCCGTACAAGCTGCGCTGTGGCTAAGTGCCTTTGCAGTTTCTGAAATTATTGGTGTTTCTCGTTTGAAAGAAAACAGCCTCGTACAATTGGGGTTGAAACTCTTCCGTGTGATCTATGGCAGCCGCTCCAAAAAAGTCTCTAAATAAGACTGAAGGTCTGGCTTCTGAAGGTGATCTGTATTCTCTTCACCGTCTGGTAGCCACCAAACTTATTGATCAGTTGAATCGGGATGATGTGAAAGCATCTGACCTTGCTAACGCCATTAAGTTCCTTAAAGACCAAGGCATTACTGCTCTTAACGGTGGTGATGTTTCTGCTATCTCCGAAATGATTTCTGCTTTGCCTGAAGTCGATCTCAAGAAAGTTAGGTCTTATATTAGTGCTTAGGAACTAATCCTTCCTATATGTACAAAGCAGAGCCCTCGGTATGGTGATTCGATCGCCTGCCGGGGGCTTTGTCTATATGACCCCTGAGGCTGTTATGGCGAATCTTCAAGCCCTCCAGCGTCGTCAAGCGGTTAAGCAATGGAGACAATCAATCAAAGAAGCTTTTGACTGTAAATGTGCTTATTGCGGGGTCCACAGTTCTGAACTAACTCTTGATCACGTTCATCCCAAAACAAAAGGTGGGGAAGATTTAGCAACCAACATCGTCCCAGCTTGTAAGCGTTGTAACCACGAAAAAGGGAGCTTTCATTGGAAAACTTGGTTTCAAAGCACTCCTGACTATTGTGAGGAGCGAGCTACGCAAATCGAGCAATGGACGACCTACCGCCTATGCCCAATCTCAATCTCTCCATAGAGCAGCAGCTACGAATGGAGCAGATGAGGCGAGATATCCCTAACACAAAGCGAGAAGACCTAGAGAAGTACCTACTGCATTTCATCCAGATGAATCTGATCCTGCAGAATAACCTGAACCAAGTGTTCAAGTGGGCTCACAATGCCAAGGACTTCAAAACAAACTGAGCAAATTATTCAGGAAGCTGTAGCTAGTTTTCCAGTATTTGCTACTCATCTTTGGCACTACCTACGGCTCCCTAGCCCTACACCAATTCAATATCAAGTAGCTGACTACCTACAAGAAGGTCCTAGTCGGCGCATCATCATGGCGTACAGGGGTTGCGGTAAAAGCTTCCTGACGGCTGGTTATGTGTTGTGGAGACTACGACGGGATCCAGACTGTAAGGTTCTTGTTATTTCTGCAGCTCAAGACCGTGCAGATGCGTTCTCCGTCTTTTGTCATGACCTCCTCCGTAACTGGTTCATGGTCAAGGACCTTTTCCCTAGCGATACCCAACGGTTCTCAAAGGTTGCTTTTGACGTTTACGGGGCAAAACCAGATCAATCCCCCTCTGTGCGTTCAAGCGGCATCTTTGGGCAAATTACTGGCTCTCGTGCTGATCTCATCGTTGCAGACGATGTGGAGACACCCCAGTCCTGTGAAACCCAACTCATTCGTGACAAGCTCCGTGAGTCCATCAAAGAGTTTGACTCCGTAATCAAACCAGGCGGAGAGATCATCTTTCTTGGTACTCCCCACACCCAAGACAGTGTTTACGCAAAGCTTGAGGTCTCTGGTTACGAGGTCAGGATTTGGCCTGCTCTATATCCCACTAATAAGAAGTTCAAAGACTATTACGGTGAACGACTAGCCCCTCGGATCAAAGCAGACCTAGCTAAAGACTCCTCTCTTGCTGGTCACCCTGTTGATCCCAAACGTTTTGATTGGGAAGAGCTGGAAGCACGGCAGCTTTCTATTGGTCGCTCTACGTTCAACCTGCAGTTCCTGCTGGATATCTCTCTAAGTGATGAGGAGCGATACCCTCTCAAACTCAGAGACCTCTGTGTGTTCCGCCTAAATCGTGAACAAGGTCCTAACAAAGTTGTGTGGATGGCTAACGGCGATAAAGCCCTAGACCTTCCCTCTGTTGGCCTTCATGGTGATCTGTTTTACAAGCCTGCCCAAATAGGAGATGAGTTTATTGAGTACACCGGAGTTGTCATGGCTGTTGACCCTTCGGGACGCGGCAGTGATGAGCTTGGCTACTCGGTAGTCGCATATCTCAACGGAAACCTGTTCCTCCTTGCTAACGGCGGTCTTAGGGGTGGTTACAGCGAACCAAACCTTAAAAAACTTGCTTTTATCGCTAAGGAATATAAGGTCAAGCAAATACTGGTTGAAAGCAACCTAGGCCTCGGGATGTTTTCTGAACTTCTCAAACGCTACCTCGGCACCATTTACCCCTGCAGCGTTGAAGAAGTCCGACACACAAAGCAAAAAGAACTCCGCATCATTGACACCCTTGAGCCTGTCCTTAACCAACACCGGTTGATGGTTGACACTGACGTAATCCTTCATGACCTTTCCTCCACCGAAAGCTACCCAAACGAAACTCGTACTCAGTACCAGCTTTTCTTTCAACTGACTCGGATTACCAAAGAAAAAAACAGCCTCAGACATGACGACAGGCTTGACGCTCTTGCAATGGCGGTTCAGTACTTTACCGAGTCAATGGCCCTTACAGAGCAAAAAGCCATTGATAGCCGTCTTAGAGAACAGTGGGAACTGGAACGTAAGTTTATCCAAGGTGAAGGTGGTCTCTCTATTGATGCCATTGGTTACGCCCAATCCCTTGAAGACCTTCAGAAGGCCATGTATGCCACCTCAGGTAGCTGTAGCTGGCTTGATGGATAACTCCTACGAGGATCGTCTGTAAGGCCTCTAAAAATACTTTTAGGAGTCAGAGTACCTAAAAGGGATTAGAGGGGCCTTGTAGGGGCTTGTAGATACCTCTAAGAGTGTTTACGCCTAGAACAGCCCCTGTTACCTACGCTCAAACAGCCCTCTTTAAGACTTACGCCAAAGAGACCTCTTGACAAGGGTGTTTAGAGTCGTATTTAAAGATACTTAAAAAGGCACTTAAAAAGCTTTTTTAAAATGGTTTAAAACAGTTATAAAAGTGGTTTTAAAGAGGTCCTTAGCTGTCTCCTCTTTAAGGTACTTAAAGACACTTTTAAAAGTGGTCTTAAAGAGGTCTCTAGCCGTTAACTTAAAAGCCACTTAAAGAGTCCTGTAGTACTCTTAGGTGCTTTTTAACTACTGATGAGAATGGCTAGCAGTGTAGAGGGTACCCTTCCTCCTGTTGCTTTGATTACTCTTACACCAGATGCAGAAGAGCTGTTGGTGTACATGGCTAGGGTTAGTAACCCAGTTAATCAAGGCGTAGGTCAACGATCAGAACGACTTATTCAATACCTCATAGACCATAAGCATTGGTCTCCTTTTGAGATGGTGCATATGGTGTTGCAGATTGAAACTACTCGTAGTGTTGCTGCTCAAATCCTTAGGCATAGGTCTTTTAGCTTTCAAGAGTTCAGCCAAAGATACGCAGATGTAAAGCTGTTAGAAGCTCCTAGACCTCCTCACCTACGACGACAAGATCCCAGTAATAGACAAAACAGTATTGATGATTTAACTACTGATAAAACTCAAAACTTTTACAGGCGTATTAATCAGCACTTTGAAGAAGCTCAAGACCTGTACAGAGAGATGGTTTCAGTAGGGATTGCTAAAGAGTGTGCAAGAGATGTTCTTCCCCTTGCTACGCCTACCAGAATGTATATGGCTGGGAGTGTAAGGAGTTGGATTCATTACATAGAACTACGGTCTCAAAATGGGACTCAGTTGGAACACATGAGTATTGCTAACGAGGTGAAGAGGATCTTTTGCAAAGAGTTTCCTACTATTGGTAAAGCACTGAACTGGATCTAGCTGTGGCTGAGCGTAACTACAGAAAGGAATACGACAACTACCACTCCAGCTCAGAGCAGCGGGAGAACAGGAGTAGTCGTAATAAAGCTCGTAGGAAGCTCAAAAAGGCTGGCTATGACCTTAGGGGTAAGGACGTAGACCATAAAGATGGAAACCCTAAGAACAACGGGAGAGGGAATCTGAGGATTCAGAGTCCTAGCCAGAACAGAAGCAGGAATAAGTAGGTCGTAATAGGCCTGCTTTTTTTTTTTATCTAAGGTCAAAAGGGTTTTGCTTCGAATTTTTGAGCACTAGTTAGCGCTTTGACCCGCCGCCAGAACCCCCTGGGGGGGCTTTAGGGGGCCCTTAATGAGAACGCGTCGCAATAACAAGGCAGTCTCAAGGGTCTTAAAGCGGACTCAGTATGAGTTAGGAGGGATCTGGGCAGGTCTGGGTCTGTGGGTATATACACACGCGCACAAGGCCACATCTAAGGGCCCTAGAAGCCTCTCTAAGGCCCTTCAAATCCCTTCTAGGTCTCCCAGTACCTAAACCAGTTTTCAGGGGCCTTCTAGGGCCTTCTAGACCCTGTGTAACGAATTACAACAGAAACCCTAGCACTGATCAGGTTCAGCCTTATGGTGGTGCTCAAGCGGGCCGAAAGGTTCGCCCTTTCCTTTCCTTTCCACCATGAAACCAATTCAATTCAACCTAGAGCGCCATTACGGCACCACTAGGGCATACCCAATAGATCAGGAGGCGATCCTGCTAACCAGACTCAGCAAAACTAAAACTTTGCTTCCTGGCGATATCGGAACTATTGCAGGCCTTGGGTTCCTCTGTGTTGATCAAACAGGAAGAGAAATCAAACCCAGCGAGCTCTATTAATGAAACTTTTCCTATTTTCCTGCTTCGCTATCGGTTCCCTATCTTTTATGGCGGTGGAACAGTTAGCAAGTATCACAAACACAAACAGCGGAGCACAGAGGGTCAACCGATGAACACTGCGCCAAATCAACACTTTTTAGACCTAGCTATTAACACTGCTTACATCACGTTGAGAAACTTTCCTAATCATTCTGAATTTATTTACTTGCTGTTGTCTGCTGTTGATGAGGCTTCGTATGAATAGCGCGTTTTATTACTACTACCAGTGGGAACAGGAACAACTAGCCCGCTGGGAATATGAACAGGAATTAGCAGACCAGGAACATTACAACCAAACCAACACCGAGGACCCTTCCGATGATCACTGCAACCTTTGACCGTTTCGACATTAAAGAAGCCCACTATTTGTTTTGGAGTGAATACCACTCCGGTATGTTCTCCGAAGGATACAAAAAACTATGTAAGGCCTTATCTAACTTCAAACCTGCACCATCTTTAAGCTGGGAATCACTCTCTGAGAACGGTAAGGATATTTATAGAAACCTTTGCGATCGTGAGTTTGTGAAGTGTGAATATGACTCGCTTAAATATCTTTTAGAAGAGAACGGTTGGGATATAGATGATAACTGTGTGGATTGGTTTCTAGATCATTACAACAACTGCAAGGAAGATCTTTGTAATTATGAAAGATCAGATTTTGTAAATCTTGATATGTGCTACACAAAAGACCTAATAGATTTCTACAACTCAAACGAAGAATTTGTTCTTTATTGGTGTGACCAGCTCTGCGAAACTTACGGATACACTTCAAGGCTTCAACTTTTAGAGGGTCAAACAATAGAAGATCCTGACGATTTTGCAACTGGTTTAGTGAACTCAGCGATGACATATCTAGGCTTTGAACTTTACCGATTGGTAGAAGATGCCCGATAAGTTATGGGATCTGTTCCTGAGTTTTTATACAATTTGTTTCTGTTTTGTATCCCTATTCTGTTCACAGTCCTAGGCCTATTTAGGGCCAACTAACTAAAACAAAAGGGCTCCTAATCAGGGGCCCTATTTTATAGCTAGATGTTATTGAGAATGAGTCGCAATAGCAGTAATAAGAGTACATTTGTACTATTTGCTTATTGAGAACGAGAGTCAATAGCAACAAAACTTGGGTTCGGTCTTAACTACTATCACGCCACGGGGTATGCCACGGGACACAAGCTAAATTTCCTTTAAATTGCTTTTAGCGCTGTGTCGGTGGCAATGCTAGTCCCAGCTAACGCCAAGGAGAAGTTCTACGCACCACTCAAGCAAGTGGCAGCTCAATACGTTCCACTCCTGATGGCACGGATGGCGGTGCTACAAAATCGAGCCAATCAAGCGATGGAATTTCTGGATGATGAGGAAGATGAGGAGCGAGAGTTGGTATGGATGGATGACGCAGAGCGAATAGTTGCTGTTGCAGAGGCACAATCCGTCCTTCATAAGTCAGTAGTAGAAGCAGGGATGTGCCAATCGTTAGTCGGAGCATTTGCTGATCTTTTGGAGAATGATTACCAAAAACTCAGGGAAAGCCGTTGTGCGTTTTTAAACGAGGAGGGTGAGTTGGAATCGCTATACGAGGATGACGAATCAAACAGTGGCTTAAGCTGAAGTTGTTTGGTTAACCATCAACCTTACCCCAGGAGCAGCAAGCTGCGACAGAGGCCTCTCTAAGGACCTCTAAGGCCCTTTCACTGCCCACCTGCTCCATCCACCCCAAAAGCACGCTCCAAGTGGCGTAGAGACGCTCTGGGGCGTCAATCAGAAAGTTATTGAACTGGGTATTGTCCCAATACGCCACGAGGCATCGGTTAGTGAGGTCGTCAAGCTCAGCTTTGTCACACATCTGGTTAAGTTCTTCCTCTGTGTAATGGTCAGTCATGTCAATTGTTGAGTAACAAAAAAGTCTTCAATCCAAGCTTCTGTTTGAGTAATTTGACGATCAATTTCATATCGTCTGTGATCTGTGTAATCACACAGCATTAATTCATCTTCAAGCTCATCAAGTTTTTTGAGAGCTTTTTGATACTCATACATCTGGTTGAGTTCTTCCTCTGTGTAGTGGTCAGCCATAATTTCTGAGTTCCTCAGCTAAATCAAGAAGTGCTTTACGAATAGTTGCACCAGTAAATTCACAGCAACTTCTGGCATACAACTCATCTTCTGGTATCACTTCATCTGCAACAGCACAAAGTACATCAGCAACTACACCCCAAGGAGGAGCTTCTACGTCAAGCCAATAAGCATTAAGTAAAGCTTGAGCTGCTGGTGATAACTCATTCATTAATCATTACCTCACCACACAATTTCTCAATAGCAGCTAGATACCCATCCCAATAATCTTTCTGTTGATCACCAAAAGCTTTCTTGTACTGATCACGAGCGTAATCATATTCATCAAGAATGACTGCGACATTAATAGTCAGAGGTTGTAAATCCACTATCACTTCACTCCCCAAACGTCAGGGTCGTTTTGATCATCTTCTGTAGCTTCAAAACGTTCCAACATTTCATCCAAGAACACAGCTAGTTCTTCTTCAGTCATTGTTACTGGAACTTGACTGGGATCCAAAGGATTCATTAAGTGGCCCTTTAAGTGGTGGCTAAAGACCTCTTTAAAAAAGACTCTTTAAGTGCCTCTTTAAGTGCCCTCTAAGTTGACGGCTAGAGACCTCTTTAAGAACCTCTTTAAGAAGGTACTTAAAGGTACTTAGAGGACCCTTAAAGGGCCACTCAAAGCGGCCACTTAAAGAGCTGTCCTACGGTCTTTCCTTGGTGTAAGCCCTCTGAGTACCGTCTGTGAGTCCTTTTGACGCTGAGTCCCGTGCAACTTCAAGGCACTCTGACTGGCTGGATTCCCAGCTTCACCGAAACTCCTACCTACAACAATGAACCGTGTGACTTCCGTATCAAGGTTCTTGTACAAGACGCAGAAGAGATTGTTGAAGAAATCTCGGACCTCTACGACGCAGCATGTACCTGGTATCGTGACCAGACGGGGAAGAAAAGTTTTTTTGACGCTCCGTTTGAGATGGCTCAAGACGGTTCAGCCGTAATCAAACTGACGGCCAAGCCGAGCTATGGGGAGTTCCCATTGCCTGTGGTAGACAGCGAGCTGCAGCCTTTAGCTCCTGATCTGAAACTGCGTGAGGGCTCTGAGATTCTTGTAGCCATCAAACCGATGTACATCCCTCGTAAAGCTCCTCGTGGGGGTATTCGGCTGTGCCCTAAAGGTATTCAGGTGTTGAAGGCTGTGACTGGTGCTGGTGAAGATCGTGGTGATTTTGATATCGCCAAAGCCTTTACCAAGCAGTCTGGGTTTAAACAATCCAAACCAAACTTGAAAGAACTTGCTACTGTATCTGGCGAAGATCCTGACTTTTGAGTAGATGGCCCGACGATTCCATAAGTACGGCAAACGCCAAGCAGATGGTTTTCGTTCGGGCTTTGAAGGCAAAGTAGCCGACCACCTCAACGCAACAGGGGTTAGCTGGGAGTATGAACAGTACAAGTACGACTTGCTGATCCCTCGTAGCTACACCCCTGACTTCGTTCTCAGCAATGGGGTAGTGCTTGAGGTGAAGGGTTACTTTGATTCGGAGGACAGGAGACTGATCAAGCTGTTCAAGGAGCAGCATCCATCAGTTGATATCCGTATGGTCCTACAAAAACCGCATCAGAAACTCACCAAATCAGGGAGTATGACCTACGCCCGTTGGTGCGATAAGTACAGTGTGCCCTGGTGTGAGGGTCCGATCATTCCATCTAGCTGGTCGTAGCAGTGCTATGATTTTGCCGGACAAGTGAAAGGACACCGAGACCTCTGGGGCTGAGTTCCCTGGAGGTCTCTTTTTATGTCCCGCGTTGTTCGCAGGTTGAACTGC
>Ga0169931_10010589_pt1 | contig 13117 bp, 13 predicted proteins | sample Kivu_15m_20L_FD_129675 | JGI IMG/M metagenome (GOLD analysis project Ga0169931, IMG submission 129675) | Freshwater microbial communities from Lake Kivu, Western Province, Rwanda to study Microbial Dark Matter (Phase II) - Kivu_15m_20L... | ecosystem: Environmental > Aquatic > Freshwater > Lake...
GCGGCCTTTTTTGCGTCTGCCTTGCGCTTTGCTGCCGCCTTTTTGGCTGCGGCCTTTTTCCTCCGTGCAATCACCTCGGCCAGCCTTTTTGTGACCTTTGAAAGAGACTTGCTTACAGCCTCTTCTTTTTTTGCGGCCGTCTGAAACTGTTTTTTTAGCTTCTCAGAGTCCACCTGGCTTTTTTTGATAAGCGTAACCAGCTGCGGCTTGGTTTTTGTCTGTTTGTGTATCTTTTGCGAAGTCTTTGTTTTTGACTGCTTGAATCCATCTATTGTCTTTACCAGTTTTTGCGCTGCCGCCTGCCTCTGCTTAATCTCAGACTCCAGATCCCCAATTTTATCGACAATTGCCTCAATTCGCTCCGAGGCGGCACGCTTTGCTTCCTCGGTTTCTGCGTTTGCAAGATCGATTTCGGCAATGCTCCTTGCATCATTTTCCAGGTTTATTCTGTCCTGGGCCGATTTGATGAGGCGATCGATGCTTTCCTTCCTTGCGAGGAGCTGACTAAATTCGGCGCTGATCTCCTCCAACACCTCCCTAGAACCCTCAATGCGTTTTTGTAAAGACGATAAACCTGATGACGACCTTCGCCCCAGCTGCACGGCCTCCTTCAGCTGGTTCTCAGTTCGCCTGCGAATTTTTGACGCTTCTTTTTTTTGCTGCTTGAGTTTTTCAGCCAGTTTAATGAGTGAGGCCAACGCTTCAAGTCGCATCTGATTATCGATAAGTGTTAACTATAACCAGTATTTGACTTGTGAGTTAAGAATTTTAACACAGCGTGGCGCGTTTTTTGGAAGATCGATCTGCGTGAATTGATTAAATTGATCGTCCTTCAATGCCATACATGGAGTTTCATCCGTCACAGATACCCATCGTGAAAACGTTTGTGGTAAACGATGAAAAGGCTGCGGTAGAATCAGCCATTGAAATGGTCAAAATCGGATTTGACAACAGTTCCGGCGGGTTCAAGGTTTTAATGCCAAAGGATCAAAAACTTGCGAAAAGAATCGGCTTTACGGTGACATCTGAGATCAATTCCGGGTTGAGAAAGACAAAACAGGGGCGCAATCTCAGATACTGGACGTACCATCACGATAAAGACAGCTATGCGATTGTCTTGATCAGTGCCGGCGTGTTTTCAGATCTTGGCTTCTGATCTTTGGAATATTTTGTAAAGCTTTAGCTTGTTCCCTATGATTCCTGCCAAAAGAATTCCAAAGACTGTGCCCCCGATCACGTCCATAGGGTAATGCTGGAGCACGTAAACGCGGCTCACGGACTCCACTGCGGGAAAAATCCACACGAGGTAGCAGCCGCGCGGGAATCTCTGTGAAAGTGCAAACCCTGCCACGACCGCAACTATTGCGGCCCTTGCAGCATGACCCGACGGGAATGAGCCGTCGGTTCCAAGGACGAACGTGTCTTGTCCAATTTGCCCTGGCAGCGTAGAGCCAAGAAACTCCAAGTCAGGTCTCGGACTGTCCACGACGTATCCTTTGAGGTATCCTGCGCCTATTGTCCCTGCCACAAGGGCCAAGAGCAGTATGAGCCCTATGCGCCTTGTCCTCCTTATGATAAAGACGCCGATGCTGAACAGAACTAGCCACCAGACATCACCGATTTCGGTCAGAGCCCACATGAAGACATCCACTGGATGGTTTCCCGCAACCGACTGGAAGTACAGAATCGTCGATTTGTCAAAATCCGACGTCACCTTTTGATTCACCAGAACAGACAGCACCAAAAATGATGCCATCAAGATGAAGAATGGCCTAGATCTTATACCGAACAACCAGTTTTGCAATCACACACAGCTCAGAGCTGTTCTTTTTAATTTTTCTGTGGATATTTTTCCAGACTGGGCTCGGTCTGAAAACAGATCGGCTCAAAGATTTTAAGATGGCAAAAAAAGACTCTGAATGTGAAGATTCTCACGCTGGCTGACTTTGACGTAAAAGGAAAGACAGTCCTGCTGAGAGTGGACATGAATTGCCCCATAGATCCAAAGACCGGCGAGATATCCGGTGCAAAAAGAATAGAGGAGGTAATCGAGACAATCAATGCGTTAAAGGATGCCAAACTGGTAGTTGCATCGCACCAGGGTCGTGTTGGAAACAAGGACTACATAGGGATGGAGCAGCATGCAAAAATTCTTGAAAATCTTCTTGGAAAAAAGATAACATACGTGCAGGACGTCATGGGATCCCTTGCACAGTCGGAAATTAAAAAAATGAACAGCGGGGACATAATTCTGCTAGACAACCTACGATTTTGCGCAGAGGAAAACTATGAGTTTTCCCCCGATGATGCGTCAAACACAATCATGGTAAAAAGGCTCGGAGATCTCTTCGATCTGTGCGTCCTAGACTGTTTTCCAAGCGCACACAGGGCGCACCCCTCACTGGTCGGGTTTTCAAACATCATCCCCGCATGCGCCGGAAAGGTAGTCGAGCGCGAGGTCAGGAACCTTGAGGAAATACTAACCGTTGCAAAGGCCCCGCACGTGGTGGTGTTGGGAGGCTCAAAGGTGGCAGACAGGCTTGAGGCAATCAAGATGCTGATCAAGCGTGGTCGGGCCGACCAGATCCTGCTTACCGGGCTCATCGGGAACGTCTTCATGCGGGCGCAAGCTAGGATCAAGTACCCACTTGGGATAAAAGGTGAGGATGAGGCAGTTGCAAAGGCGCATACCCTTCTTGGCGAGTATCCGGATGTATTCAACACCCCAGTGGATGTTGCCATAAACAAGGACGGGGAGAGGGTCGAGATGGAGGTCAGGCTTCTCAACAAGGGGGATTTGATCTACGACCTAGGGCAAAAGACGATAGAGCATTATTCGAGAATCATTGCAAGCGCGGGCACCGTCTTCATCAGTGGCCCCCCCGGCTTTTTTGAGATTGACAAGTTCAGCATCGGGACAAAGAGCCTCCTTGAGGCAGTCTCAAATTCAATGGCGACCACAATAGTAAGCGGCGGACACCTCACATCGGCGCTCAAAAAATACGGCCTTGCCGAAAAGATAACCCACATCAGCACGGCAGGTGGGGCGCTTGTCCTGTACCTCACAGGGGAAAAGCTGCCCATGATACAGTCGCTTGAGAATGCGGCAAAGAGGGTCAGGCCCTAGAGTGGCTTGCTGCAGAAGAGGCAGGTCCGCTCCTCTGACTTTGATATGTGGTTTTCAGTCCCGCATGATGGGCACTTTTTTGCCTCGAGTGAATCGAACAGCTTGAACCACTGTGTGGTAAAATTCTGTGCAATGTTTCGCATCAATCCGGAATTGCACAGCTGTGCAAAGTGAGGCTCCATGTCATCTATGGTAACTGACTTGTCCAAGGAGTCTGACTTTTGCAGTGCCTCAAATACCTCATCGTTTGTGAACCGCTCATCAGGATTGTTGTATTTTTCAAAGATTATACGCCTTATCCGCATCGGGACTGCGTCTGTATCCCCCATGTCAGTAAAGGCTCGCTGCCTCTTCTTTTAAGTTATCGACTCCGCCGTCTTTCAGCTTGTCTGCAAGATACGAGTACAAGCCCATCTTGAGCACCTTCAGTGAGAGTAGTGCACATTTTATTCTGATTGGGCTCTGTTGTATGAGGTGCTCCAGTCCAAGCTCTCCCAGTATGGTCTCCTTTGGCAGGCCCCTTGCGTTGTCTATGTCCTTTCCCTTTATCAGCTGCGTGAGAACAGACGTGCATGCGGTGCATATTGTGCACCCCTTGCCGCTCCACATGATATCCTCGATGACGTTATTCTTTATCTTCATTTGAAGCGTGATGCTGTCCCCGCACATCGGATTTGCGTCGTGCTGCGATATGTCTGGGCTGTCCATGGTGCCGTGGTTGTGAGGGTGCTTTGCCTCGTCAATGATGATTTCGGTGTACAGCGGATCGCTCATAATTTGAACAGCTCCGCGACCTTTTCAAGCGACCTTACCAATGCGTCCACATCTTCTCGCGTGTTGTAAATGTAGAAGCTGGCACGGTTGGTGGCTGCCACGTTAAGCCTCTCCATGAGTACCTGCGCACAGTGGTGCCCTGACCTTATTGCCACACCCTCCCTGTCTATTATGTGCGCCACATCGTGTGGATGCACGTCGTGGAAATTGAACGATATTACGCCGCCGCGTTTTGAGATATCCTTGGTGCCATATATCGTGATTCCTTTGACCTTCGACATCTTCTCGAGTGCGTATTTTGTAATGTCCACCTCGTGCTGGCGGATTGTATCCATGCCTATATTCTCAAGGTAGTCGATTGCGGCCCCGAATGCCACAACGTCAGCAATGTTCGGCGTTCCTGCCTCGAATTTGTATGGAAGGTCGTTCCATGTGGTCTCGTATTTGTGAACCTCACGTATCATGTCTCCTCCCCCGTGGAACGGTCTCATTGTCTCAAGAATGCTTTTTCTCACCCATAGAACGCCTATTCCGGTAGGGCCGAGCATCTTGTGGGCCGAGAATGCGAAAAAGTCGCAGTCCAGGCCTTGGATGTCGACTGTCATGTGCGGCACTGCCTGTGCCCCGTCAATCAGTATCGGCACTCCTGCAGCCCTGCATTTGGAGACGATCTTTTCCGCGTCCGTGATTGTTCCAAGTACGTTGGACATCAAGCTGAATGTTACAAGGCGCACCTTGCCCGTTGCCAGGTATGTGTCAAGCTGTTCAATCATCAGATTCCCGTCGTCGTCGACGCAGATGTATTCCAGTTTGGCCTTTTTTTCCTGGGTAAGCAGCTGCCACGGGACAATGTTGCTGTGGTGCTCGTATTCGGTGGTTACGACAATGTCTCCTTCCTTTACGTTGTCCCGGCCCCATGCATATGCGACAAGATTGATTGCCTCGGTTGTCCCCCTCACAAAGATTATCTCCTCACGGCTCTTTATGTTGAGAAACTTGGCAATCTTGTCCCTTGTGGCCTCGTATGCCTCAGTTGCCTCCTCTGCCAGTGCGTACACTGCCCTGTGGATGTTGGCGTTGTGGTTCCTATAGTAGTCATTTATGGCGTCGATTACCTGATTTGGCTTTTGGGTAGTAGACGCGTTATCAAGATACACAAGGGGCTTGTTGTCCCGCACCGTGCGCTTTAGAATCGGAAAGTCCTCTCGGATTTTTTCAACGGAGATAGCTGCCTGCATTTCTTAAACCTCCACATAAATCCCGTTTTGCTCTATTTTAACATTGTACGTTTTCAGCGGAGTTTCCGCCGGCGGGTTTTGCGGCTCCCCGTTTTCCAGATTGAAAACAGAAAGATGGAGTGGGCACCGGACTCCCTCGTCGGTGAGAAATCCTGTGGAAAGGTCCGCCTCGGCGTGGGTGCAGATCCTGTCTGTAGCGTAAAGCGTCCCGTTGAGATTCGTTATCATCAATCTTTTCTGCTCAAAATCAAAGCTGTACATCTCGTTCTTTCCAACTTGGTTCACGTCACACGCCTTTATCCACTTGCCCAACTAGATCACCGGTACTTGTAATGGGTCTCAAGCTGGTCGGCTTCCTTGTATCTGACCTCTTCGACTTCCACGATTGCGCGAAGGTTCTCGTCTGATTTCAGTACGAGATCACGGCCGGCCCACTTGGACTCTATCAGGTACGCGATCCACGCCCTGACCTGATACGACATTGACCTCGACATCGGCTCAAGGAAACCCTCGACTATAATTCTCTCAGCCTCCTCCCTTCCAAGGCAGCGGCATCCAAGATAGAATATCTGTTCTTCGTCCACCTGTGCAACAGATGCAGAGTGCGTTGCCTTTACATCGTTTGTGAGTATCTCAAGCCCGGGAATTGCGTCCGACTTTGCGTCCTTGTCCAGCAGGATGGAGCGTCCCGACAAAAATGATTTGGACTGCGAAGCACCCTCCAAAATTTTGATCATTCCCTTGAATAATGAGCGCGATTTGTTCTTCAGTACCGCCCTCTGGACTACCTTGCCCTCGGTCGAAGGTTTTTGGTGGATGAGGTTTGCCGCAAGGTCAAACGACTGCTCGTTATTCCCAAAGACGACCTCGGCATCATCGGCATACGCACCAGTGCCGTTCAGGTAATAGTTTGTCCTGTACCTTGACAGCAGTGAGCCATATAGCCCCAGATACCAGCTTATCTTTGCGTCCTGCTGTATGTTGCAGTATCGGGTTGAAAAGTTGACGGCGGTCTGATCAAGGGCCTCAAAGGTCGTAATGTTGAGATTGCTGTTCGGCTGCAGGTCGACTGTCAAAAGTTCCATGTAGGCTTGCTGCTTTGCGCCCTTTGCGGCATACAGCTCCTGCACTATGCTGGCCTTGCTGCCCTGCTCGGCAAGCACTATATTCCTAGATATGGTGGACGTGCCGTCTGGCGAGAGGGCAGACACTATGTGAATCGGTTTTTCTAAAACAAAGTTTTTTGGAATCTTTATGAATATGCCAGAGTTGAATGCGGCGTGATTCAGCGCGGTATACTTGTCTTCCTTTGGGTCGCTCGACTCAAGGACGCGTCGGACAAGGTCACCGTCTGCTTTTATCGCATCATAGATTGATGAGACTACAAGTCCCTTTGCCTTTAGATCATCGGGCAAGTTTACGCCGAAGATGCCGGAGCCTGCCTGAACTATGTGTATCTGGTCCCTTATCTCCTCAAGTCTTGGCTTTAGCGCTTCAAATACGGAGCCATCTGATGATATTGCAAGCGATACCTGCGTGGGGTCCATTCTTTTTGCGTCCGTGTATTTGTTGTAAAGTGGGGAGACCTCTGGCGGCAGTTCCTGGTATATTGAAAAAGAGTTCTTGCGGAACTGCTTTAGCCACTCTGGCTCGTTTTTTGATGCAGAGATTTCATCTACATGATTTGGGCCGATTGTGGATAAAGCTAGCGGTTGCATTTTGACAGGTGTGTAGGAGTTTATCCTACAGAGTCATCCATCTCTAGTTTTATGAGTCGGTTTAGCTCAACTGCATATTCCATCGGGAGCTCTTTTGTGAACGGCTCCATGAATCCGTTTACAATCAGCGTCAGCGCCTCTTCCTCTGAGAAGCCCCTAGTCATAAGGTAGAAGATCTGCTCGTCGCCTATCTTGCCGACGGTTGCCTCGTGGGTTACAGTTGCGTCCTCTTGGTTAATCTCCATGTACGGGTATGTGTCAGTCTTTGACGTCTCATCGAGCAGCAGTGCATCACACCTTACGGATGCCTTGACGCCAGTTGCGCCCTTTCCGACGTGGAGCAGCCCCCTGTATGTGGTCCTGCCGTCCAGCCTGCTTACCGATTTTGACGTGATTCTCGATGTGGTGTTTGGTGCCAGATGAACCATCTTTGCGCCAGTGTCCTGGTGCTGATTCTTTCCTGCAAATGCAATCGACAGCGTCTCACCATGGGCCCTCGGTTCAAGAAGGTAGATGCCAGGATACTTCATCGTTATCTTGCTTCCGATATTTCCGTCAATCCACTCCACCTTGGCACCCTCGTATGCGTACGCCCTCTTTGTCACCAGGTTGTACACATCGCTGCTCCAGTTCTGGATTGTTGTGTATCGCAGCTTGGCGTCCTTGTGTGCCACAAGCTCAACTACTGCAGAGTGCAGTGACTCTGATGAATATACCGGGGCCGTGCATCCCTCTATGTAGTGTATCTCTGCTCCCTCGTCTGCGATTATCAGTGTTCTTTCAAACTGTCCTATGTTCTCGGCATTGATCCTAAAGTACGCCTGCAGCGGCATGTCCACTTTGACTCCCGGCGGAATGTAGATGAAGGATCCTCCGCTCCACACCGCGCTGTTTAGTGCGGCGAACTTGTTGTCCTCCGGCGGGATTATCTTTCCAAAGTATTTTTTGAATATCTCAGTGTGCTCCTTTAGGGCAGTGTCGGTATCTAGGAATATGACGCCCTGCTTTGCGAGGTCCTCCCTTAGATTGTGGTATACCACCTCAGATTCATACTGGGCTCCAACGCCTGCTAGGAACTTTTTCTCCGCCTCCGGGATTCCGAGCTTGTCAAACGTCTTCTTTACGTCGGCCGGAACATCATCCCAGCTCTTCTCGGTTTTTTCCGAGGCCTTTGCATAGTAGTAGATGTTCTGAAAGTCTATCGAGCTGAGGTCCGGCCCCCAGTTTGGCATCGGTTTTTTCATAAAAACCTCGAAGGCCCGCAGCCTGAAGTCGAGCATCCATTGCGGCTCGCCCTTGAGTTTGCTGATCTCCTCCACTACTTCTTTTGAGAGTCCTTTTTTGCTGAGGTGAACATACATCTCGGTTGAATCTTTAAAATCATATTTTGAATAATCCATCTCCAAATTTTCAGATGTCATGACAACCAGAGCTCCGTTATCTTATAAATAGATTCTACACTGTTTACTAGCTGTTTTTCGGAGTAGGTAGAGCTAAGGTAGCTTAAGCTAACGAGAAAACATTTTTCATCGCCTCAAATGCGCCGCGCACAGTGTGCACATCAGCAACTGCAGTACTGACGTTGAATTTTTTTAATTCCTCAGCTGTGAACGGTCCGATTGCGACGATTCTGGTTTTTTGCATCTTTTTCATCAGCGCATCCTCGCTGTCATCTTGCAACATTATCTCAAAAAATCCGCGGACCGATGAGGCGCTCGTAAAGACGATCCCGTCGATCTGATTTTTTGATATTTTTTCCTTAAAGTCGCTCCACTGTGTGGTGTCTGAGAACGCCTTTACATCATACAGGTGGTTCTCCTTGATCTCAAGGCCGATCTTTTGCAAAAGATTTGCCAGGAATTCAGTCGATGCCCCGCTCCTTGGAACTATGACCTTCTTTCCTACCGCGTTTAGGCGCGTAAACAGCTCCCCTACTCCAACTGATGAGTACCTTTTTGGGACATGCGCCACGCGAATCCCCTCCTTTTCAAGTGCCTCCTTTGTCTTTGGGCCCACTGCAACCACTATGGTGTTGGCAATGGCAATCTGGAGATCTTTGTGCTTTGAGGCACCCCGTGCCACGTCGAACAGTAGCCTCACCGCCTTTGAGCTCATAAAGACAGAGTAATCAGGATCGAAACTGGCCACATCCGAGAGAAACTCGTCTACTATTTTGTCCCCCTTGCTCACAAGCTCGATTGTGGGGAGTGAGATGGCAGTCACGTTTTCCTGCGCCGCAAGCTCGATGAACTCTTGTGAGTCGTCTTTTGAGCGTGTGATTGCAATTGTCTTTCCAGATATCATTCCTTCCAACCTATTGTTTTATGGAGTTTCACCACGTTGCCTATTATAACTATCGAGGGGGGCGTTATTTTGTGCTGCTTGATTTTTCGCTCAATGTTGCCAAGGGTTCCAACTATCATCCTTTGTTTTTCAGTAGTCCCGCTTTGGACTACTGCGACGGGCGTGGTCTTTGGTAGCCCTCCCGCAACAAGCTGTTTTGATATTGTCCCTATTCTGGAAAGCCCCATCATTATCACTATTGTTTCGACGGATTTTGCAATCGTCCTCCATTTGACCGGCGACTTGGTCTTCATCGGATCCTCGTGTCCTGTGACAAACACCACTGATGATGAGTATCTGCGGTGGGTCAGCGGTATTCCAGAGTAAACTGCAGAGCCTATTCCCGAGGTTATCCCTGGCACGATCTCAAATCTTATTTTGTGCTTTCGCAGGTACTCTGCTTCCTCTCCTCCCCTTCCAAAGATGAACGGGTCTCCCCCCTTGAGCCTCACTACCAAGTTGTGTTGCCTTGCAAACTTTACCATGAGTGAGTTCGTAGAGTTCTGGTGCTTGTAGTCGTCCCCGACATCGCGGCCGACGTAAATCTTTTCTGCCTTTTTTGGTATCATGCCGATTATCTTGCTGCTTACAAGCCGATCGTACAGCACCACATCTGCCTTTTTGATAATCTCAACTGCCCGCAGGGTGATAAGTTTTGGATCTCCAGGTCCTGCCCCAACTAAATATACGGTTCCGCTCATTTGTTCCACTCCTCCAGCTTTTCCCTCCAGTTGGCCGCAAGATCCTGAACTCCGTTTTGCACAAGATCGTCCGCCACTGCCTTTCCCACGTCCCGCGGCCTAGACCTTGGGCCTGATTTTTCCACGCGTATCATCCTGTCCCCCCCTATAGAGTACGCAAACGCCTCAAGATACACAGAGTCACCACGCACCTGCCCATAGGCGCCCACTGGGAACCTGCATCCCGAATCTACAAATTCAGAAAGCGTGCGCTCTGCATCTATTGCAACTCTCGTATCGTGGTGCTCTATTCTTTGAAGCATGCTTCGTGTTTTACTGTCATCAGTACGGCAAACTATACCTATCGCTCCCTGTCCCGGGGACGGCGGAAAGCTGTCAATCGGCAGTTTCGAATGCGGCACGCTTATTCCGATTCTGTTTATGCCCGCCTGGGCAAGGACGATGGCGCCGAACTGGCCGTCCTGCACCTTTTTGATTCTTGTCTCTATGTTTCCGCGAATTGGCCTTACATCAAGGTCATTGCGCATCCTTGAGATCTGGACTGCCCGTCTCAGGCTGCTTGTGCCAACCGTGGAGCCTGCAGGAATTTCGTTAATCGTCATGCCGTTCTTTGCGATAAAGATGTCATTTACTGCCTCTCTTGCCGGAACACACCCAAGGGAGAGGTTTTCCATCAGGACAGAGGGGACGTCCTTGAGGCTGTGCACCGCAAAGTCAATCTGGCCGTCAGACACTGCCTTGTCGATCTCTTTTTCAAATATCCCTTTTTGATCAATCGTGAACAGCGGCCTTGCGTCTGTGTCGCCCTTGGTTTTGATCGTCATTATCTCAAATTCGTCTTCGGGGTTCTTCTTTTGCAGTTCCGATATTACCCACCTTGTCTGCGCCAGTGAAAGCTGGCTGCCACGCGTGCCAAGAATGAACCTCATTGTTTCACCATTTTCAGCGCGTGCCGGTACGCATCTTCTGCTACCCCGATGTCCTGCCGCGTATGGGAATTCGAAAAGAATGAGGTTTCAAACTGCGACGGCGGGATGAAGACTCCCTTTTTTAGGAGGGCGTGGAAGAACCGGTTGAACTTGCCGGTGTCCGATTTCTTTGAGGACGCATAATCAACGACAGGATGTTTTGAAAAGAAGATCTGGAACATGGATGCGATAGAGTTTACTTGATGGTCTATTTTCAGTTCGGTTGCCGTCTCGTGTATCATGTTTGCCATTGCGCTGCATTGTCTTTCGAGCTTTGGGTAGATCCGCTGGCCGGACTTGAGTGTCTTTATCGTGGCAATCGCCGCAGACACCGACACCGGGTTGCCTGCAAACGTGCTTGCCTCGTATACTTTACCAAGAGGCGCAAGCTGGTCCATTATCTCTTTTCTCCCCCCTACTGCAGATATTACAAACCCATTGCCCAAAGCCTTCCCAAGGGTCGTGATGTCTGGCCTGATGCCAAAGTACTGCTGTGCCCCGCCAAGTGACATCCTAAATCCCGTGATCACCTCGTCAAATATCAACGGAACGTCGTGCTCCCTTGTCATCCTTCTCATTTCTGAAAGGTATCCCTTCTTTGGGGGGATGAGTCCCATGTTTCCAAGCACCGGCTCAACTATGACGCCTGCGATATCCTTGTTTTTAGACAGGATGCTATCAAGCTGCTCGGCATTGTTGTACTGTACAACGATTGTGTTCTTGGAAAAATCACTGGGCACCCCATCTGATACAGATATACCGTTGTGGGCAGAGCCGGAGCCGGCACGTACCAGCATCGATTCGTGCGCACCGTGGTAGCAGCCCTCGAATTTTATTATTTTCTTTCTTTTTGTTAACCCCCTTGCAAGCCTTATCGCAGTCATCGTCGCCTCCGAGCCGGAGTTCACAAGCCGCACCTTTTGCATCGACGGGTAAAGGCCGACAAGCAGGTCGGCCAGTTCTACCTCCTGCTCCGTGGGTGCACCATACATCGTCCCGTTTGTAAGCTGCCTCCTTACCGCAGACACAACAGTTGCGTTAGAGTGCCCAAGCAAGAGCGCGCCGTATCCGTTGCAAAAGTCCACATACTTGTTCCCATCAACATCCCAGATTGATCCGCCCTGCGCTCTTTTTACGAAAAACGGATACGGTTCAAAGTACCGCACCGGGCTGTTTACGCCAGCAGGGATTCTCTTTTTTGCAGAATCGAACAGGCTTTTTGATCTGGACAACTAGTGTTGGTGTCTTTTTCTTATTATTAATCGTAAACGTCGTTTATTGAGTCTGGCCTGATTACGACTCGCATTTTATTACGATGTCATTGTCGTTTTCTGTCACAATGCACGTATCGATGTCGTCGCCGCCGTCAATCACATCAAGTCCTGCACCGCCGATAAGGGTGTCATCTCCGGCCTGGCCCTTTATGACATCCCCTCCGTTGCCGCCGTGAATGTAATCGTTTCCGTCGCCTCCAAACACGATGTCATCACCGTCTCCTGCCAAGATGCAGTCGTTTCCGCCATAGCCGTATATGATGTCATTTCCACCAAGCCCTATTATCAGGTCTGCAAGGTTGGTCCCGTGTAAGACATTATCGTCTTCATCTCCCACTATCTTGTTGTACGCAGACTCTGGCCTTCCACACGCCTCGACTGTGATTGTCTGGGTCTTGATGGCAACGTTTCCAAAGCTGTCCTCTGATGTCCAAGTCACCACGGTCTGTCCGATGGGGAATAGTTGAGGGGCGTCGTTTGTTATTTTCGGCCCATCGTCGGTAAGATCAGATACGCTCGCATCTCCAACTGAGACGGGGGTGTAAAGGTCTACTGCGTTAATCACGACGTTATCTGGAATGGTAAGTGTCGGTGCCGTGGTATCCACTACAGTTACAGTCTGGGTTGCGGTGGCAGTGTTGCCGGCCTCGTCGGTTGCCGTCCAGGTGACTATGGTCTCGCCTACCGGGAACGTCTCCGGTGCGTCGTTTGTGATGGAGACCTGGCTTACCGAGTCGGTTGTTTGTGGCAATGTAAGGCTGATCGTATTAGAACTTGCTGAAATAGCTTCAAACACGATCTCCTTTGGTTCTTCAATGCTAGGTGCTGTTGTGTCCACCACCGTTACAACTTGGGTTGCGGTGGCAGTGTTGCCGGAAAGGTCAGTGACTGTCCATGTGATGGTGGTCTGCCCGAGCGGGAACGCCTCCGGTGCGTCGTTTGTGATTGACTCTACTCCCACGTTGTCTGTGGCA
>Ga0169931_10010590_pt1 | contig 13115 bp, 15 predicted proteins | sample Kivu_15m_20L_FD_129675 | JGI IMG/M metagenome (GOLD analysis project Ga0169931, IMG submission 129675) | Freshwater microbial communities from Lake Kivu, Western Province, Rwanda to study Microbial Dark Matter (Phase II) - Kivu_15m_20L... | ecosystem: Environmental > Aquatic > Freshwater > Lake...
GCTACGTTTGCCCTGGAAAGCCTCGCTGTCTTTCCGCTTGAGCCTCATACTGGCTACCGCCCTCGCGCTATTTTGGCTCTTGAGTACCAGTATCGCGTTGTCTTTCGATTTTTATGATGCCCGCGAGATTTTCCTGAAACAGTTGGAAGCAGAAGCTTTCAGTCATGCGCAGCAACGGAGCATGGAGTTACAAAGTATCCAGCGCGATGTCCGAACGCTGCTTAGCAAGTGGCAGGCACGACCCGACCTCATTTACGAAGAGCGTCAATATCTTCTTGCTCGCTACATTACGACTAACGCGGATCACAGTGACAGTCTAGCCCGGGTTAGTCGCGCTAAGTTCTTTGTCGAGACGTATGGAAACGAGGGGATCGGCAACTTCGTCGATACTTTTGTATTACTCGATGGGGGCTACGCAGTGGCCGGAGCCGAAGGCGGTTTTGAGTGGAAGGATCACGATTTGAATAGCTTGGCCCGACTACGCTGGCTGCCGGTTAAGGACGATCTGATCTGGGGTACACCGTATCGCACGGAAAGTGGAGAATGGCATCTCGCTGTAGCTAGCAAGGATCTCACTTCTGGCGCGATGATCGGCGTGACGGTTAGGCTACCCTTAGGTTTTGTTGAAAAGCACCTAGATGACGTGAACGAGCTGGTGTCCTTTTGGTTGGACGTAGACGGACAGCCACTGACCACACCGCCTAATCAGTTGCCCGTGAATTTCCAAACGGCTTTGCCTACGTGTGATCTCTCGCAGCCACAGAACATAAATGGAATGCAAGTCATTTGTGCGCAACTCAAGCCCACTGGTTGGCGCATGTTTCACGCTTATCCCGCGGCTTTACCCACCGAACAGGCGTTAAAGAGGTTGCCTATACGTTTGTTGGTGGCGGCATTGATGTTGCTGCTGTTGGTGGGGCTGCTCTATGTGGTGTTGCAACGCAGCCTGGGGCGCACCCTGGCGCGCTTTGTGCAGACCATCAGCCCGCAGGCCGCGGTCAGTGATCAGCAGCGCCTGCCTGCGGCAAGAGGAGATGAACTCGGGCAAATCGCCCAAGCCTACAATCGATTACTCGATGCCGTGCAAACCCAATATGCCATGCTCGAGGCCAAGGTGGCCGAGCGCACGGCTGAGTTGGAGGAGGCCAAGTGCCGGGCCGAGCGTGCCAGCGCTAACAAGAGTGAACAACTGACCAATATTAGCCATGAGATCCGTACCCCGCTCAATGGTATGGTTGGCGCGCTGATGCTATTGAACCGTACTCGCTGTGATACCGACCAGACCGATTTGGTCGATACTGCCCTAAAGTGTGCCAACCATCTGCTGGAAATCATTAATAATCTCCTGGACTTCTCACGTATCGAATCCGGGCAGATGGTTTTGGCACCGAGCGTACTGGATCCTTTGCTCCTCATCGATCAGGCCATGCTGACCGTGCAGCTGCCCGCGCTTGACAAGCGTTTGGCGTTGCGGACCGATATAGCTCCTAGCTTCCCCTCGTCGCTGCAAACAGATGGCTTGCGCCTGCGGCAGATTTTGATAAACCTGTTAGGTAACGCTGTCAAATTTACAGTCGAAGGAGGCGTCACGCTGCGTGTATGGGGTACAGACCACAAAGTCTATTTTAGTGTGTACGACACCGGCCCAGGAATTCCGGCTGAGCGGCACAGCGAAGTGTTTGCCGCTTTTAAGCAACTAGATAGCCACGTCGCCGGTAGCGGATTGGGGCTCGCAATAGCACGTAGCTTGGCCCAACTACTGGGCGGGAACTTGTATCTCATCCCTGTAGATCAAGGTACCTGTTTTCAACTGGAATTGCCCTGCAAGGAGGCCTACTTGGCGACGATGCCGAATCGCGGGGTGATTGCCGCACCAGTACATTTACATCCCCAGCTACGGGCATGGGGCTACCAACCTGTTGTCGGTGATAACGAGGCGCTGAATGCGCCCGAGCTGGTTTATTTGCCCGCCAAGCTGCGTGAGCGGCTCATGCCGAATGGGGTATCGAATGCCAGTCAGCCTGAAGGCGAGATCCCCATATCGGCGTGGGCTTTGCAGGTGCTGATCGTCGACGACGTGGATACCAATCGCGACATCATCGGCCGTATGCTGCGACTGCAGGGACACCAGACATGGGAAGCCGTCAACGGCGAGCAAGCCCTGGAGCTAGGGCGTTCGCAGGTGTTCGATGTGGTGCTCATGGACATGCGCATGCCTGGCCTTTCCGGCGTCGAGACCGTGTCGCTGTGGCGTGATGCACCTAATGGCATGTTGGATCCGGGTTGCCCCATTATCGCGCTGACGGCCAACGCCCAGCCTGGTGAGCGCGAACGACTGATGAGCAATGGTTTCAGCGAATATCTGACTAAACCGGTTACGCCCGGTATGTTGGCGCGTGCACTGGATTTCGTCGCTGACTTGCAGCTATCGCGCGGCATGGAATTGGTGGCCAACTCGCATTGCGGGCAGCCGGTGCTGGCTGGCAACCCTGCACTACTACCGCGTTTGGGTGCTGAGCTACGACATTATTATCAGCGTCTAGCCGAGGCCCTCTCCGCCCAGAATGTCGAGGAAGCCCTCTGCCTACTGCATACGCTTAAGGGGTTGGCCGGACAAGCGGGGTTGAGCTTGCTGCATGAAGCAGCCCAGTACTCAGAAGAACAACTGCGGCGGTATGGCGTCCTACAACCAGACGCATGGGAAACACTCGGTCGATTGGTCCAAGATAAGCACCTAGCGCTTTAGTACTCTCGCAACCCTAAGCGCCGCGCCCAGTTGCTGAGTTCTGCGGCGTTGTGGGCATCGAGCTTACGCATCAGGTTAAGGCGATGGGTCTCCACCGTTTTGAGACTAATCGACAATAGTTCGGCGACTTCACGGTTGCGTCGGCCTTCCGCCACCAGTTTCAATACTTGGCGCTCGCGCAAGGTGAGAGGGGTCTCGCCTTGCGTGCGATCACTCACGTCTAGCGTTTCCAACTTTAATGCCGTGTCGATATAGCGTTTGCCCAGTGCTGCATGTTGGAGAGCGGCAAGCAGCACTTGTTGAGGGCTTTGTTTGAGCACGTAGGCCAAGGCGCCAGCCGCGATGGCCGCGTGGCCGCGGTGCTCTTCGGTCGAAGCGGTGACCACCACAATACGCAGTGTCTCCCAGCGGCGACGCAGTTGATGAATGATGTCGATGCCATCCATGCCGGGCAACCCTAAATCTAGCAACACCAAATCCGGCTTCAAACGCTGGCACGCTTCATAGACCGCCAGGCCGTCGGAGATGGCGCCAACGATTTCGTAACGGGGTTGGACAGCGAGCAGATTACGGAGGCCGTCGATGAGGAGCGTATGGTCTTCGACGATGAGAACACGAAGCGGGGCAGCAGCAAGACTCATGCTTAAAGGCCTCGAAAGCGACTACGCACCATTATATGGCGATTCAGGTCTAGATCGGATGCACAGCAGTGGCGTCTATTGGCAATATACAAGCCTATGAGCAAAACATTCGATCTCTTCTTCGTTGTTATCGCAGCGAAAACGCCGGACCTAAACGTCAAGCGTGATGCGATGGCGAGCGTAGCAGGTCTTCGATACAACGATGATATCCACCACGAACGCGTGAGCTTTTTGTCTCGCAAATAAAACAGCACGCTGTTACAAGCTTTGGTTTGATCGATACGATTATTCTTTTGCCCACGAGCTTCCATCCGAAAATACAAAGGTTCGGCGAGGGCAGTAGACTACGAAGTAAAAAAATCCACGGTTCGATCTCTAAATTAAACAGAAGGGGTTCTTGACCATAGCGGGCACATTCAGTTCCACGCAAAGTGTGGAAGAAAAAAATACCTATGTGGAGGGATTTAACCGAACCGTATGCTAACAAACTCCCAAATATGGTACTGGGCGGTATCACCCCTAAACAGCGACCAGCCATAGCCACGTAGCGTTACTACTTCTGCGTGGGCGCGCCAGCATCCGCTGAAGCCGATCTGCCGTCGTTTCCACGAACAACTGGTCCGATTAGCTTTGCACTGGACCGGGAAGCCCCGACGTGCCTTCCCCCATCGGCGGCAGCCCGCCAATCGTTTCAGCGCTGTGCGTCATCCATCATCCGCACCACAACAAGATCTTCGCGGGTGCCGATCTGGCGAGCATCGTAGAAGATCGAGATGATCAATCCGATCACGGTGAGCATGATCAGGCCAAATATCATGACAGCAACCGCCACAAACATGACGGCGCGGCAGGTGCGTATTACTGCGCTGACGCGTTCACCCAGGAGCAACGCGTAGAGCGTCATGCTGATAGGACCGATACCCTGGGTTAGGGTCACAGCGACAGACGGTTCAAGGTACTTGACTGCGAAGAAGTAGAGCAGCTAGTTGCTAACGGAAACCAGATTGAGCGCAGCCAGGAAGCGCCAGCGAGACAGCAGATCGGCATACGCGTGACGCTGCCTGGCGAAACTAACGATCGCGAAAGTAATCGTCACCACCGAGAAGCACAGGCCAACAACGAGAAACACGTTGATGCCGTGCAACCACACGCTCAACGCGACGCTCTGCGCTGATGCGATCAAGATGTAGAAGAGCGTGAAAACGACGCCAGACCAGTAGTGATCGCGCGTAGTCATGATCGTCCTCTCCTGTCAGGAGAGCTGCTGGTGCCATTTCTCGAGGACATACAGGGGTACATAGCGTATAGCTTTGACTGCCGTCGTACGCATTGACAAAGGCCTGCAACCGGTCTGGATCGAAATGCCCACGGGACAACGCTTCGTCGCTGAGTAAGGTCTTGGTCATCATCGGAAGCATCGACGAGACGATCCACGGTTCGAGCGGAACGGCCAGCTCCTGCTTCTTGCGATTTCGCAGCGCCAAGGCCGAAGTAGTCCTGTCTAAACGTCAGGCGAAGAAAACAGAAGATACTAAAGCAGAGCAGGGCGGTGACATTATCGCTACGCTACACAACTACGAAGCCGAGGAACCCGGCCCCGTTACGTCCACGGTCTTTCCGACCGCGTCCGCACTGGCCCCAGTTCTCGCATGGCTCGATAAAGTCGGCAAGGGCGAAGAGCTGGACGATAGCGAGGAAGCCGAGCGTGCAAAACTTGAAAAATCCTTGCGTGAGTTCTTCGACAAGGGTACCAAGGCTGAGGATTGGATAACGGCAGTCGCTGACGGTATTCGTTAGAAAGACTATGACGATTCTGTAACAGGTAGGCTAAACTTAACCACATTTTCAGCTGGTTTTGCTAAGTCTGGCGATTTCAATATGAGTAGGGTCATCAACAGGGTGCAAAACCTTTAATACCCTGTAAGGCATGGCTGTCAAGAAAATTTTCTACTACTCGCCTAAACAAATGCAGGCGGCCGACTTTGAGCGGGCGCTTGCATTTACCCGTGCCCGTGAAAATACCGTAGCAATAGCCCGGGCCTACTTGGTCACGCGGTTTTCTCTTGACACCATCGCGTCGCAGTTCGACACGAGCAAGCAAAACGTCTTTCGGGCAGTGCAGAGAATCCTACAAGACGCTGAGATTGCGCAGAACACCATTGCGCGTATAAAACCCATTTTTCGCAAGCTGAACATTGCGCACAAGGACCGAGAACCGGCCCGGGAATTCTTCTTCACATCAGCTAGCCTGACAGAGATTGCCAAGCGTACCGGTTTGACTGTTGACGATGTGCTCAAGGCTGCCAAGTGTGCAATCAAGTGCTATCAACGCTATGTTAACAAAGCCGTCATACGACAGCGACAAGCCGCATTCGAAAAAATATTACCGTATGCCAGGGCAGGAGAGAAATCCCTTCAAATTGCCTATGATTATTTTGTCTTTGAGGAACCGTTGACGGGCGTGGCCGAAAAGCACGAGATCACCAAGCAAAACGCCTATAACATCATTAAACGATTTAAAGAAGCACAAGCGAGATACGAACAAGCCAATATCAAAAAAACAAGGCGGTCCGGAGCTTCAAAAGCGTGAACTACACTTGCTATGTCCTTCACTGCTTTCAGAAGAAAACAGAGAAGACTAGCAAGACCGATTTGAACTTGGCCGCGAAGCGTTACTGCGACTTGTTGAAGGAGCTAGGCCAATGAGCAAACAACGATTTTCCAGCGTCTGGGATACTATCGAGGGTACCTCGGCAGAAGCGGAAAACATGATCACTCGCACCGAAATGAGCCAAGCACAAGCCGCCCAGCTCTTCGGCGTGACTCAGCCGCGCATCTCTGCCTGATGCGTGGCAAGATCAACCTGTTCGGTCTCGATGCGCTGGTGAACATGGCGATGGTTGCCGGACTTCACATCGAGATACGGATACTCGAAGCGGCCTGACCTTCTCAAAACTCGCCGTTCTGTGCTGCTTCAAGGGAGAACCGTTTTCGAGAACCCTGTGGCCTGCCCAGGATTTTCATACCACAGTCATTTGGAAACTGGCTTGGGTTGGTGATCTTGTTGGGTGAGGTTGATAGACATTATTTTCACTTTTGGTTGAGTTATCCACGGCGGCGTGCGTGCGTCGCTTGCGACGCACGCACGCCGCCGTGGATAACTCGGTCTCGATACGCAATGAGGTTGCGGGTTTGGTGTATGTTGTAGCCTGTTGCGGGGTTAGGTATCCAAGGCTGGAATGTGGCCTGACCTCGTTGTAATGGCGACGCCAGTCTTCGATGACGATCCTGGCTTCGGTGCGATTGCGGAACCACTCCATGTTCAAGCATTCATCGCGTAGCCGGCCATTGAAACTTTCTGTGGTGCCATTTTGCCACGGCGCTCCCGGGTCAATTACTGCGCTCTCAATGCCTTGCTCGAGCGTCCATTGCCGCAGCGTCCGCGAGACAAATTCTGGGCCGCTGTCCGAACGCAGGTAGCGCGGCGCGCCCCGTTGGCTGATTAGTCGGCTCAACACCTCGATGAGCCGGCTTGATCGAATTGAGCCAGCGCTCGATTGTTAGACACTCGCGCGCGTGCTCATCGATCAATGTCAGGCACTTAAGCTGTTGTCCATTAGCACACGCATCGAACACGAAATCATAGGACCAGACTTGATTGGCCTGGCTGGCGCCAACGGGCGCGGACGCAAAGCTGCCACGCGCCGCCTTGGGGGCTTGCCTGGCACTTGTAGAGCTGCTTGGTTCCGCAACCGCCAGGCGCGCGCCATGCTCATCGCATGGCCATCACAGGCCAGAAAGATGCTAATAAGCCGATACCCAGAGCGTGCAAGCCCGCCTCTCGGACACACCCAACGATATCGCCAGCAGCGCCTGCTCTTGTCGCACCTGCACGCTTACTACTTTCGGCGGTTGACCTCCTTCATGATCTCTATTTCAAGATCGCGCTCCATGAGCAGCTTGCGCAGCCTTGAATTCTCTGCCTCCAACTCCTTCTGCCGACAGACTTCGTCAACACCAAAGTCGCCAAACCGCTTGCGCCAGCCATAAATGTGACGCTTGGCCACTTCGACCACCGACTCACGGTCTGCCTCGCGCAAAATCCGAACTATCTGCTCTTCGTTGTAACGCGCCTTCTTCATCGCTTCCTTCCTTCTGAGGAAGCCATTTTCTCAAAAAGATGGTGGTACGAAATACCTAGAGCAGGTCACCTGCTGTAACGCAGGCGCTAGGCAGCGCTGCCATTTCCGTCGACAATCGTGGCGCTGATATTTTCTGAGGCGACCCCCTCTTCTGCTAACGCCAAAATGCGGGGCACGTACAAAGCATGTACTTGTGCGCCATGTATTTGAGGTCCCCAGGCTGAAGTACTTGTGTGCCTCGTGTGCTGTTCTACGTTCGGGAATCGTCCGATTGAACACGCCGCCTCCTGTTGTGCTATATCGGACGCCAGCCGCGGCAGGCGCAAAGGGTTCGCCCTGAGGGGCCGCGCGACGCCCTTGACCCCTGGCTTATTGATCAACGAGTGCAGATCTCGCAAATCGTGTCTAAGGTTTGCAGAGTGTGTTTAAGCCCATGCTCGTACCCGCTTCCCCACGGATGCGGTTTAGCGTTCCTCTGTCGCCAATCAAACGATTTTGGTTGGAGGGCTAAGATATAGGCGACTTCCTCATTGGGACCGGAGATTCGGATGGCAAAGGGATTGTCAGCGTTGTTATTGGAATGTGTCATCGAGAAACCGATGACAATGCCAGTCTTGCGATTGAAGACTTTCGTCGACATCACCAACATAGGGTGTTGATCAGGAATTTCCCTGCCGAAACTGGGGCTGTGGTCGATCCAAATGATGTCGCCGCGGTCAGGGACCCATAACGATACGGTCGGTGTCATCGATTGACCTCGGTGCCGATGGAATCGAATGCCATTGCTTCGCCGCCGTGACGCACTGGATCGAAAGAGGCCAACATTTCGTCCAGAGAGGACCGACGTTCGACGGTTTCAATCACAATCCGACCCTGCTCGGCGTGAATGTGAACAGGGGTGCCTTCCGTCACGTCGACGACGCTGGCGATGGTTTTGTTAAGGCGCACGGCCAAGCTATTGCCCCATCGGCGAATGTTTGTTTTGATGTCAATCGTTTGCATTGCCATGATCGTTGAACTCCAGATGACTGTTTGTTGATACACTGTACCAACCTTCACAGATTGTGTCTACGGTGTAGATATATTTTCTACGACCTAATTAAGTAAACCGTTCCGCAATAACTGTCGCCAGTAGACTGGGAACACATCAACCTGATGGGTAATTCCGGCCGCTACGTCCCAACGCAAGGATTCGCGCTTACCGTGTTCCGCGCCAGTCACACGAACAGCTTAAGTCCCGCCTTTCCTCCGATGACTGTTTGTCCCTGTGCACGCATGCATTGGGCAGCCCGTCACGTACCTTTTGGTCCAAGCTTGTCAGCATCTTGAGTTTGTCAAACTTAACGAAGGTTACGGCGATTCACTTAGGTTGACCATCTTGTTCAGCCTAGCGTCTCTGCCGCCTGATGCTGACAGCAGTTGAGCGCGCCTCGCGGCACGATCTTCTCATGCGAAGGACTTCATTGTCCGGAGGGCTCCGAACCCTGTCGTTACCCTCCGCGCTCGCATCGTTAGATCATTGTTGAGAAAATAGCAAGTCTCACTATCTTTCGGCTTTGCGTAGGTACAATACGACCAGGCCGTCGGCCTTAACTGTAGCCCAGATGCGGGATGCTTTCTAGCACCTCAACGTAATGTGCAGTTGCGCCAGATTATGCGCGATGGCGCGGAGTAGACGCGCGCGTACAAGTGTGCTCTAACCTGTAGCAGCACGCTTATAACGAGCCTTTCCTTGAAAGCCTAGTAGGAGCGAAGCTACGATTTGCGACAGTTCAACGCCGTACCGCGATCGCGCCAGAGCCAATGCCGGCAGCGACGCGTTCCATCGTCTTGGCGAAGCGGTATAGCCTTGAATACTAGGCGCACAGCCCGTTCATCTCATTTTTGTTGCAAAGTTCCATAAGCCGGTGAAATAGTGGCAGTTGAGGCGCGACAGCCGCGAAGAATTCTAATCGATGGGCGCGAGGCGGAGCGGTCGCTCCCACAGCGTCGAGCATCACCGCAATCAAGTGGTATTCCCGTACACGGAAAGCCTCGTTCAGAGGTGGGCCGCTGGGCGGTGGCTTGTGCTCTTCAAACACTGCTGTTTCCAGTTTCCGTAAATGCGCAGTATGGCGTCGATCGTGCCCGATGCCGAGCCGGTGCCTAACATCCTCGACGGTAATCTCCGGATCGGTCAGCAGTGCACGGGCCTCCTTCAAGTCCTTTTCTGAAAGCGCGCGTGGTCGTCGCCGGTACGGCCGCGTGCTCGGGCGGCGTCGAGACCGGCACACATGCGTTCGTGGATAATCTCGCGCTCGAACTTAGCGATGACCGAGAACACCATGAAAATCAGACGTCCACCGGCACTCCCCGTGTCGATGTTCTGCGTCAGAATCTTCAGGCAGTGTGGGCTAGCCGTTGCAGCTACCCTAGGAAGCCCTTGTTTTGTCCTAATGCTTTGATCTGGCAAATGGGTTTTTGCGCCCTTTGCACTTATTAACCACCTTGGCACGAGCGCCATCCTCGCGTCGGCGTTCCCGTATCATTTTCCGCTCAAATTGAGCAACGCCGCCTAACACTGTCAGCATCAATGTACCATTCGGTGTGAGTATCTATTCCTAGGTGCAGCACACGCAGGCTGACTGATTTGCGATTCATTGTCTGGATCATCGCCATCAAATCCGACATGGCTGTGCCAAGTGGTCGAGCTTTGTGACCATCAAGACATCGCCCTCGCGCATGTATTTTTAACTCTATGTCAAGCTAGGCTAATTTACCTACGGATGAGATTTACTCTTGGAACATCTTCATGCATCCAGCATTCTTGTAGCTCCTGAAGCTGGGCGTTAAGTTCAGCCGTAAGCTCCCCAGTAAAGTAAACGTTGGTCGGTAGAATTTCGGGGCCTCCTTGACCTCCCCCCGCGTACTGGACAGGCTCATGCCAGAAAAACCGACGGGTTGAGGTAATTGCAAACTGCCGCGCAAACAGAGCTGGCGCGATGTTGGCCAGCGCCGAATGCGGGCGGAAATAATTTTAATCCTGCCTCCAGTTTTCGAACATCAGCCAGGGACACGAACCAGGTTGTATTGAGGCATTCGTGACGCAAACTGCCGTTAAATGACTCGATCAAGGCATTGTCAGTGAGCTTACCTGGGCCGGGAAAAGTCCAACGTAACCCCGCTTTCGTACGCCCACCTGTCAAGCGCCAAGCAAATGAATTCCGGGCCGTAGTAAATGCAGAATAGTTGTCAGCCAAGCAAGGCGACAGGCATCCTGAGGTTTCTCTAAGACCTGAGGAGGACGCCAAAAGCATCGCTGTTCGCTACATCCAGCCTGGCAAGCCAAACCAAAATGCGTTCATCGAACGCTTTAACCGAACTTACCGGACGGAGGTACTCGATGCACACCTTTTTGCCAATCTCAAACAAGTGCAAGACATCACCGATCGGTGGTTGATCGATTACAAGGAATACCGCCCGCACGAAGCGCTGGGCGGCTTGCCGCCGGTACAGTTCATGCCGAGGCTAACCCTTGCTCCGAACGTCTATTTGCCAACGTCTACTTGACTGGGGAGCTTACGCAGCCATCTGGTTAATGCTAAAAGTACGTACTTAGCCAACGATCATTTTCAATCACATAAGTTTAAAAATTTTTGATGGACTGCCAATCAAAATTGCAAGTTCGAAAAATCCATCTCTGTGGCAAGCTTTAGTGATAGATGCGTGATGCTTAATGTCGCCATCGGTAGCTCCTCGATCGACATTCTGGTGCTCATGTTCAGATCGAACACACCATACTGATCTGATTGATATATGCGCATAAATCAGCGGCGTTAGTGCCATGAAACCATGGCACATTTGCAGCAGCTGCAGTGCCAGAACCTATATTTCTTGGCCTTCCAACTTATTGGTGACCACCTCGCCGCCGTTGCCGAAGAAGATGAAGCTATTGTCACTGTTCCAGTTCTCAACGACATTATGCCTATCCGCAACGAGCTTCACGAACACACTCCAGAAAAAAGTTTTAGGACAACCTCTTTAGGCGCAAGTTGTATCATTAGCTTGACGCGCTGCAAACTGAAGTGGATGCATGGGTCAAACAGTATAATGAAGCCGCGTACGCATTCCGGTAAATACTGCTTTGGCAAGATCCCAATTCAGATCTTTATTGGATAGTAAACATCTTGCAATAGATAAACAGCTGGATCGGAAAACACCGATATCCAATCCTCTCTTAATTGATCATTAAAAGCCAGTAGACATCAGATCAAATTGTGGCGAGGACAGCTAAGGCTAAAATATTCGAACTTAAACGACGATTCGAACGTTTTCTCTGGTGTGTTATTGGCGCCACTTTGGAGTACTAAATGACTGTTTTCAGTACCGAGCAAGTACTCAGTGTGCACCACTGGAACGACACCCTCTTTTCCTTTACCACCACGCGCGACGCTGCCCTGCGGTTTCACAATGGCCATTTTGTCATGATAGGTCTAGAGGTCGAGGGTAAGCCCTTGCTGCGTGCCTACAGTATCGTCAGCGCCAACTACGAGGAAAATCTCGAATTTTTGAGTATTAAAGTGCAAGATGGCCCACTTACTTCACGGCTGCGCCATCTAAAAAAAGGTGACGCCATTTTGGTTAGCCGCAAACCGGTGGGTACGCTTGTCACCGACGACCTCAAGCCCGGTCAACACCTGTACTTATTCGCCACCGGCACCGGCCTAGCGCCTTTTATGAGCATCATTAAAGATCCCACTGTCTACGAGCGGTTCGACAAAGTGGTGCTATTGCATGGCGTGCGCTGGGTAAGCGAATTGGCCTATGCCAGTTTCATTGAAAACGAGCTGCCGCAGAATCCGTTTTTCGGCGATATGGTGCGTGATAAACTCATCTACTATCCCACCGTGACGCGGGAGCCGTTTCGCCATCAGGGCCGTATCACGCAGTTGGTGGAAAGCGGCAAGTTGTTTCAGGACGTAGGCTTGCCGCCCCTCAATCCGCAAATCGACCGCGCCATGATTTGCGGCAGCTCGCATATGCTGGCCGACATCAGCAAAATGCTAAACGAACGCGGTTTCCATGTTTCGCCAGGGGTAGGGCAACTAGGCGATTATGTGGTTGAACGGGCGTTTATAAATAAATGAGGCAAGAATGGTCCTGGCGGTAGCTCGATGCTTGAAGTGCTCAAAACCCTGTTGAGCGAGGAGTTCACTACGCATGAAACTTGGTGCATTCGGATGGCGCTAAAGACCGCGCGCCTAAGCACGATCAAGATACTGGCTAGCTATGACTTCAGCTTTCAGCCAAACTTAGATCGCGATCGCATTATGACGCTTGCATAACTCGAGTTCATCCAACGGCGCCACACCGTTCACTTCTTGGGACCACTCGGTACGGGTAAAATCACACCTATTTATCGCGTTGGTCAAGGCAAAGCGGGGGGAGGTAGTCTGGCTCAGCATGTGCGCTTTCTGACGCGCAACAGCTTGCTCATAGTCGACTCATGTTGAGCCCTCGGTAATGTGAAGTCGGTGGACCGCGTTCGTAAGCCGTGTCTACTATCGAACTCCACATAATCAAAGCCGGCGAAGCCAGTCGAATAGC
>Ga0169931_10010591_pt1 | contig 13115 bp, 9 predicted proteins | sample Kivu_15m_20L_FD_129675 | JGI IMG/M metagenome (GOLD analysis project Ga0169931, IMG submission 129675) | Freshwater microbial communities from Lake Kivu, Western Province, Rwanda to study Microbial Dark Matter (Phase II) - Kivu_15m_20L... | ecosystem: Environmental > Aquatic > Freshwater > Lake ...
CCCGCTCGAACCCTTGGCCAAACGCTCCTCGGTGTTTTTCTCGAGCAGTTCGAGCAAGTGAAACCAGGCGTCGCTTTCGGGCGCACGAAACACGGTGTCATCGCGCACGGCATCCAAGTACTGCGCATGCACGCCAGGGAAGTACGCGTCTCCGCCGGCCGCTCGCGCAGCCTGCCGGGCCGTTTCGGAGTCGCCGTCAGAAGCCTCCTCACCGAGAAACGCCGCTGTTCGGTCCTCAACGGGTCCGGGCGCGACCGGCAAGTCTCCCCCGGGCTTGGACCACCAGGTCACGATAAACAGAAACACGCCCAACCCGATGAGCGTGAGCAAGAAGCGGGGCACGGGGAGTCCAGCGGAGGGTCGTCTTTGCTTGCGGAAATCCAACATGTTGACTGACTCTGCTCACTTCGCTGCGTTATCGACGAAGCGACTTTGAACTCTGGGACCGATGAAACCAACTAACTTTTGATGGGACCACGACTTCCACGTTCAATCCTATCACGTGAATCGAAATCAACAGCATGCGGGGGCGGCGTCAAAACGGAACCGCGTTCCCCGCTTGACACCCCCGCCGAGCCTCGCTTAGGATGAGCCGTTTGCCATCGACCGTAACAAGTGATCCGTACAGGGCTTGAGGCCAATTGTCGGCCTCGCCCCCCTCAGGGTGAAGAACCATGGCCGTACCTAAACGTAAAAGCTCCAACGCCCGCAGCGGTAGCCGCCGGGCCCACAATGCCATCAAGCCGATGCGGCTCGAATACTGCCCCCAGTGCAGCACGGCCGTGCCCTCGCATCGGGTCTGTCCCAACTGCGGCCACTACATGGGCCGGGTCGTCGTCAGCGCCACTGAGTAGGCCGGGCTACCGAATAAGACGCGCCACCGAGTTAGCCGCCTGGAAATCCGCGAGACGAGCTTTCGTTAATTCGCGGAAGCGACTTGGCCGATTGGCGCGTGGCGGCCGGCGCGAAATAATACGCCCCGCGGTGCGGCACGCTTTAAACGCCGCTTGCTTTCCCAAACAGCGCTGGGGTGGGCTGCAACGACCGGTGCGGGAGTCTCCTTCGTGAGCAAGATCGCGTTTCTTTTTCCAGGACAGGGCGCACAGTTCATCGGCATGGGCCAGCAGGCCGCCGAATCGCTCCCCGCCGCGCGCGCACTCTACGATCGCGCTGCCAGTGTCCTGGGCTACGATCTGGCCAAGCTCTGCTTCGAAGGCCCGGCCGAGGAACTCGACTCCACCGCGATCAGCCAGCCGGCGCTGTTCGTGACCAGCCTGGTGGCAATCGAGCAGCTCCGCGATCGCTCGCCCGAGGTGGTGCTGTCCTGCGAAGCAACGGCCGGCCTGAGCCTGGGTGAGTACACCGCGCTGGTCTTTGCCGGCGCGATCGATTTCGAAGAGGGCTTGCGGCTGGTAGCCATCCGTGGCGCCGCCATGCAGGACGCCGCCGACAACACGCCCAGCGGCATGGTCAGCGTTCTGGGGCTCGAACTGCCACAAGTCGAAGAGCTCTGCCACCAGGCCCGCCAGGGCGAGATCCTGCAAATCGCCAACATGCTCTGCCCCGGCAATATCGTCGTCTCGGGAACCAACAGCGCCTGCGAACGCGTGGCCGAATTGGCCGTCGCGGCCGGCGCCATGAAGGCCGTCCCGTTGGCCGTCGCAGGCGCCTTCCACACGCCGATCATGGATTCGGCCGTCGAACGCCTGCGCGAGGCCCTGGCCGCCACGCGGATCGATCGCCCCTCGATTCCCGTGATTTCGAACGTTGACGCCGTCGCGCACTTCGACCCCGACGAGATCCGCCAACTGCTCGTTCGACAAATCGTTTCGCCGGTTCGCTGGGAAGAATCGATGCGCAATCTGCTCACCGGCGGATACGACCAGTTCTACGAAGTCGGCCCCGGTCGCGTACTGCGCGGCCTGCTCAAACGCATCGATCGCAAAGTCGCCTGCCAGGGCGCGCTCGATTGATCGGCTCGCGGCCAGCCTTCCCAACTGTTATTCCCCCGGCGTCCACGTCGGGCTAGGATTTCCGGCATTCAGGCCCGTCGCAATCCCACGCATTTCCCCCGCAAGACGAACATCACGGAGTGAACTATGGCCGAGACGGAAGCTCCCAAACACGGCATCCAGGTCGATCTCACCGATCAAGTCGCCATCGTCACGGGCGCTTCGCAGGGCATCGGCCGCGCGATCGCCGTCACGCTTGCCCGCAGCGGCGCGAAGGTCGCCTGCGTGGCCCGCAACGCCGACAAGCTGGCCGAAACGGTCGCGGCGATTGAAGCCGCCGGTGGCACCGCCGCGGCCTACTCGTGCGACGTCACCAGCGCCGAGAGCGTGCAGAAAGTCGTTGACGAAGTGGCCGAGAAGTGGGGCAAAATTCACATCCTCGTGAACAACGCCGGCATCACCCGCGATACGCTCATCCCGCGGATGTCCGACGACGATTGGGACAGCGTGATCCAGACAAATCTCCGCGGCACGTTTCTGTTCACCCGAGCCGTGACGCGGCCCATGATGCAGGGCCGTTACGGCCGGATCATCAATATCTCGAGCGTCTCGGGCATCATGGGCAACCCCGGCCAGGCGAACTATGCCGCTTCGAAGGCCGGCGTCATTGGCATGACCCGCGTCGTGGCCAAGGAACTTGCCAGCCGCAAAGTCACGGTCAATGCCGTGGCTCCCGGCTTCATCGAAACCGAGATGACCGAGGCCCTGGGACCGGTTGTCCTTGACGAGGTAAAGAAGCGGGTCCCGGCAAAACGTCTGGGGCACGTGGACGACATCGCCGGAGCGGTCCTGTTCTTGGCCAGCGCCTCGGCCAGTTACATCACGGGCCAGACGCTCACGGTCGACGGGGGGCTGGTGGCCTGATCGGTTGTTAACTTTGGCAATCTGTGGCGATTCGAGCGGCCGCCTTGCCAAGCAGGCGTAAATGGCGACCCGTGACCGCGGGCCCGCCAGCGGCAACTGTTGGTAGTAATCCGGGCGTTAGCCGGTGACTTGGACCTGGGTGATATAGACACCCCGGCGGAAACTTTCTATCTTGACCTGTCTTATGGAAATCCTCTATTTTTGTGTCAGCTAGTTCCGCCTAAGCCGCCGCGAGACTTCGCCTTAAGGGCGCGCGGCCCATCTTAGCCGGGGACCTTTCGTGTGTTTGGCCCGGCGTGTCGGGGACCTGCTAGCAGGCTTACCCTACCCCTAAAAATATATACTGAATTCAGTTGGAGGATCGTGAAGGTGGCGTCAGTTCAAGAACGCGTGATTGACATTGTGGCCGAGCAATTGGGTGTGGATAAAGAAAAGATCACCCCCGAAACCTCGTTCGTTAACGACCTCGGCGCCGATTCGCTGGACACGGTCGAACTGGTGATGGAGCTCGAGGAAGAGTTCGATATCACGATTCCCGATGACGCGGCTGAAAAGATTCAGACCGTGGGTCAGGCGATCTCATTTATCGAGGCTTCCCAGTCTTAGCGCCAGTCCGCTGAAGCTCCGCCCCCACGGCAACTCGGGCGCGCTTCATCTCTGGGGCATAAGGGGGGGTCGGTAAGTCCTCTGGGCCGTAAGTAGGGATTCATGAAACGGCGCGTCGTTGTCACCGGACTGGGTGCGGTTACCTCGCTCAGTTGCCAGGTCGAAGATCTCTGGAAGCGGATGCTGGCCGGCGAGAGCGGGGTCCATCGGATCAAGCAGTTCGACACCACCGGTCACAAGGTCCACTTCGCAGGCGATATCTACGATTGGACTCCCGGCGACTACATGTCGCCCAAGGATGCCAAGCGGATCGACCGCTTCACGCAGTTTGCCATGGTGGCGGGCATCGACGCTGTGCGCGATAGCGGTATCGAATTCAGCACGATCGATCCCTTCCGCGCCGGCGTGATTCTTGGCTCCGGCATCGGCGGACTGCATGAAATCGAAGCCCAGGTCGAGCGGCTCCTGCACAAGGGCCCCGACAAGGTTTCGGCGTTCACAATTCCGAAGCTGATGCTCAACGCCGCCAGCGGCCAGATCTCGATCGAGTTCGGCCTCCGCGGTCCGAACTACGCCGTGGCCACGGCCTGCGCCAGCGCCACCAACGCCATTGGCGATGCCTTCAAGGCGATCCAGTACGACGAAGCCGACATCATGGTCACCGGCGGGAGCGAAGCCGCGATCACGCCCATGGGCATCAGCGGCTTCGCCAACATGCGGGCCCTCAGCGAACGCAACGAAGAGCCTACCCGCGCCAGCCGACCGTTCGACCGCGAGCGCGACGGCTTCGTCCTGTCCGAGGGCGCGGGCATGCTCGTGTTCGAAGAGCTCGAACACGCCAAGAAGCGCGGCGCGCGGATCTATGCCGAGGTGCTCGGCTATGGCGCGAGCGCCGACGCCGGCCACATCACGCAGCCCGACGAAAGCGGATTGGGCGCATCGCGAGCCATGAAGCGGGCCCTGCAAGACGCCGAGGTCGATCCCAGCTACGTCACCTACATCAACGCTCATGGCACCAGCACCCCGCTGGGCGATCAGGCCGAAACGGCCGCCATCAAGAGCGTCTTCGGCGAACACGCCCGCGAACTCAGCATCTCGAGTAACAAGAGCCAGCTCGGCCACTCGCTGGGCGCCAGCGGCGGCATCGAACTGGTGCTCAGCGTGCTGACGCTTCGCGACAACACGATCCCGCCGACCATCAATCTCGAGAATCCCGATCCCAATTGCGATCTGGATTACACGCCGAACACCGCCCGTGAGCGGGCGATCAACGCGGCGCTGAGCAACAGCTTCGGCTTCGGCGGCCACAACGCCTCGGTCCTGATCGGCCGCGTGCGCAACGGCAAGGCGTAGAAGCCGCATTGAGCCCGCCGGCAGCAGCACCCGCCTGAAAGCAATCGCTATCGGATCGGGGCAGTCCTCGCTTGTTTCCAAGCCCGCCAAGTGGCGAATTGAGGTCACACCCAAGTTATATTGGAGTGTCACCGTCCACAAAGTCGGCCAGTAGGACAGCGCGTCCTGTTAACTCCGCGCACGTCGACTAATTGGTTGTGGCGGCCAAGTGAACTTCACCAGCACTTCGATCGTTACAATGCCGCTCACCGTTCCCCGCTACGTCCGGCCTCCCGCCCCCTCGCCCCGGATCACGCGCGGTGTGATCGCTGGCTGGTTATTTCTCGTCGCAGCGATCTGCACATCGGTCGATTGGCTGCCGTCATCCAACCGCCGGCTTTCGCTCGGGGAGCTGAACCGCCGGATCGCCGCCGAGCCCACTTCGCCCGTGCATCGCGCCGCGCGAGCCAAATGGTACTTCAGCATCGGCAACTTCAAAGCGGCCATCGCCGACCTGCACAATGCGCTGGAACTGAACCCCGGCGATGCCGGCCAAGATGGATCTCCCTCAGCGCAGGAACCTCCTTCTCTCACAGCGCTGCACCACGGACACGAGCAACTTCGCCGAATGCTCACTGATCGCCCTGCGATGGCAACTCACCTCACGCCGGGCGACGAACTTTGGACCTGGGCCGTTCGCAGGTTCGCGGGCGAGCACTCGACTGCTCGTGTCCACTGGGACCCGACGGACCCTGGCCCTTGCGATAGCCTGTGCGTCGCAGCCAATCCCAATCGCATCCAACTTCGCGCCTTTGACGCTGCCGGCAAACAGCGATCGTTCGATGCGCTCTGGGCGGATGCTGCGGTGGAACTTTGCAAAGTTGATCGGCCGGCGAACGACTCAGACGCATTGCTGCCCTTTCTCGACGAAGATTACACGTCCGACAGGTACATCCGCGAAAGCCTGACGCTTCATGACAAGGCCATGGAACGTGCTCGAACCTTCTACCTGGCGAAATATCTTCCCTGGGCTCACGCACGTCGAATCCCGACATCTGCCGAACGGTGGAGTTGCTTCGTCTTTGATGACAACGCGGAGGCTCGGGAGGCTCGCTGGCGATCGAGTTCCCAGTGGAGGATCCACCGTAATTGGTATCAGCTCCGTGCGGCAGAGGCGGCGGTGCTGTCGGGAAAACCGGACGAGGCAGACCGGCAACTTGACGCGCTCGCCGCAGTTCAAGCGGATTATTCGGCGGAGCAGCGTGCCTTGCTCCACACGCTCCGCGCTCAAGCCCATCTAGAGCGTTCAAACCCGGCGGCCGCGGTCGAGGCGTTGGAAACGGCCGGCCGCCATTCGCCAAACTCGAACGAAATCGCTCGGCTGCACGCACGCGCATTGTTCGAATGTGGAATGACAAAACGCGCAAGACATCAGCTAGATCAGCTGATTCACGACGACCCCAGCAATCCGGCCAACTACGCAATTCGGGCTCACTGTTTCGCTCACGAACGGGACTGGACGATGGCCTTGGCCGATTGTGATCGCGTGGTGGCACTCGAACCGGACAAGCCGCAACATTATGCCCGGCGAGCGATGGTCGCATTCGAGTTGAAACGACCGGATGACATGGCGAGGGACATCGCGACCGCGATTGAACTTAACCCCGGTGATCTGGGCCAAAACTACAAGCTGGCGGCCGGAATCCAACTGTCGGACGAAGCGATCGAACATGGTAGGCAGCAAGTGCGACAGATGCTGACCGATCGGCCCGCGATGGCCACGTTCATCATCGAAGGTGACGAACTGTGGAACTGGGCAGCCCGAAAGTTCGCGGGCGAGGACGCCGGTGTGCTTGTCGACTGGGATCCGACAGATCCAACTCCGTTTCGCGCCCATTGCAGGCCAGGCGTCGATGGCAAACATGGTCGGATCTGCGTGGGCAATGTCGAGGCCTATACCGAGTCAAAAGAGGACGCATTCTCAATTCTCTGGGCCTATGCCGTCTTTGAACTGCACAACGTCGCGCATGTCGGCGATCCGGAACAACTCATCGCCGAAGCTAAGCTTGGTCGGATTTCGCGCGAGCAGTTCATTCGTAACATGATCCATCGCGAGGCCCCGGCGTCCGCGGGCGCGCGGGCTTTTTTTGTGAACTCGTTCTTGCCCTACGCACGTTCGAAAAACCTCACCCCCCCTCCACTTTACTGGCACTGCACGACTTTTATACCCGATGAGTTCACACGGCTGGCCTACTTCCGATCCATGCGTCACTGGGAAAAGTGGGATTTGTATTTCGACCGACTGCAAGCACATTGGGAGCGATACGTTGAGTCGAAGGTAGTAACGCCACATGGACCGTTACCCAGTCGGACCCCGCAATAATTTCGGCTGGCAGCACGCGGCCGCTAGCAACCATAGCGAGCCACCAAGCCGCGCCCCGCACCCGCTATTGCCGCTCTCCGCGATGCTTCCTATACTTCCCGCCCCTTAGGGAAGATAGAGCTCGGACGATCAACCCGTTCTGCGGATCGCCGGCTCGGCAGTCGAGGCCAGGGAGGCCACACGCGATGCGTGCCAGACGATTCACCCTCGGTTCAATCTTCATCCTTGGCAGTTGCGCGCTCGCGACAACGATCGCCCGCGCGCAGGTTCCACCCCGTCCGCTTCCGGCCCAAACGGCTCAGGCCCAAACGGCTCAGACACAGCCAGGCGTCGCTCAGGCTGGAGGAGCACAACAAACCTCGACCGACGCCGACGGCATGAAGTGGCGCTCGCCCGGCGGAGTCGTCCGCACCAGCGGCACACTTGCACCGGTTTCGCAGCCACCGATCCAACAACTGCCGACGGCGCAACTGCCTGCGGGGCAGCAGCCGATCCAGCCAATTCCAGGTCAGGCATTCACCGGACAACCTGGCGTTGTGCCTCAGACCGCCGCTCCGCAAACACCCGCCATGCCCGTTCGTGCACGCGAGCCGATCGCCCGCGTCAGCGCCGGCCCCGGCACACTGCCCAACGACGCCGGCCAGGAATGGCGCGAATACGACATCACCCCCTACACCGCACGCGTCAGCTCGACCGTGAAGCCCGAGCAGGCAATTCTGGATTGGATCCTGCGCGAGACCGGCTACGAAGCCTGGCATGGTTCGCCGCTGGGGATCCTCAGCGTCGACAGCCGCCGGGTGGTCGTCTATCACACACCGCCGATGCAGGCCGTCGTGCAAGATATCGTCGACCGCTTCGTCAATTCCGAGGCCGAGTCGCACGTGTTCGGCATGCGCGTCGTCACGCTCGGCAGTCCCGACTGGCGCGCGAAGCATCACTCGGTGCTGCATCCCGTAGCCACGCAGAGTCAGGGAACTTCGGCCTGGCTGATGGCCAAAGAAGACTTCGCCCTGCTGGTTGCCGATCTCCGCCGCCGCAGCGACTTTCGCGAGCACGGCACGCCGCACCTGATGGTCAACAACGGCCAGTCAAAACAAGTGTCCGCCAATCAGACCCGCAACTACGTTCGCGACGTCATCCTGAAGGCCGACGGCAGTTGGCCTGGTTATGAACCGGTGATGGGCCAGTTTGACGAAGGCTTCAAGCTGGAGTTCAACCCCCTGCTCTCGATCGACGGCACGGTGGTCGACGCGGTGATTCGCTGCGACGTGGACCAGGTCGAAAAGATGGTCCCGGTGATGATCGACGTGCCGACCACGGCTGCTCCTCGTCAGCGTCAGAAAGTTGAAGTCAGCCAGGGCATCAGCATCCGACTGCACGAGCGTTTCCGCTGGCCGACCGACCAGGTCCTGCTGATCAGCCTGGGCGTTGGTCCCGCGCCGATTCCGGACGCCTCGGGCACGCTCAGCGTGCCGCTGCTGTCGGGTCCGCCACGGGCTGAAATGCTGATCTTCGTCGAGTCGCGCGGCAAGGTTGGCGCACTGCCGCAGGCGGTGCCCATCCAGCGCGAGGCCAGTTTGTATCAGAACCGATATTAGAGCGTCCGCGGCGCAGCATCATGCGCGACCGCGTACCCCGCTCGCCAATCACGAGTCATCGCGATAAACTTACAGGTCCCTTCGGACACTTAGTCCGCATAAAAACCCAGGTTCGACCGGCGCGGCTCAATCCCCTCCACGGCCTCCGCCACCACGAACTTCCCTGCTCGCCCAAGCGGCAGCGGACGGAACAGCAAATCAATCGGGCAGCAAAGCGACCGGATTCAAGACAGGAGTGCGTCAACCGTGTACATGAATACGACAAGGCGAGTTGTAATCACCGGCATGGGCGTGATCAGCCCACTGGGCATGACGCTCGATTCGCTCTGGGAGGGGCTCACCAGTGGCCGTAGCGGCGTCGCGCCGCTGTCAGCCGTGCCCACGCAATACCTGCCCACCAAGTTCGCTGCCGAGGCGCGCGAGTTCACCGGCTCGATCGACGACTTCGGTCCGCTCGATGCCGAACGAAAAAAGGCCATCCGCAAGGGCCTCAAGGTGATGTGCCGCGAGACGCAGATGGGCGTCGCCGCCGCGCAGCGCGCGATGACCGACGCCAAGCTCGACGCTGCCGCAGGCGTCGATCCCGAGCGGATCGGCGTGCTGTTTGGCAGCGACTACATGCTCACGCTGCCAGACGATTTCGCCGCCGGCATCATGAAGTGCATCGACGAAGAAGGTAACTTCGACTTCACGCGCTGGGCCAGCGAGGGCATGCAGCAACTCACGCCGCTGTGGCTGCTCAAATATCTGCCAAACATGCCGGCCAGCCACCTGGCGATCTACAACGATCTGCGCGGCCCGAACAATTCCCTTACGCTGCGCGAGGCCTCGGCCAACGCCTCCGTTGGCGAAGCCTTCCGCACGATCCTCCGGGGCAGCGCCGACATCATGGTCGCCGGCGCCACCGGCAGCCGCATCCATCCGATGAAGATGGTCCACTCGCTCACGCAGGAAGAGGTCGCCGCCGACGGTGTCGAACCGACCAAGGCCAGCCGCCCGTTCGATCTCAATCGCGAGGGCATGGTGCTGGGCGAAGGCGCGGGCGCCGTCGTGCTCGAGGAACTCCAATCGGCCAAACGCCGCGGCGCAAAGATTTACGGTGAAGTGCTCGGGACCGCTTCCAGCTCGGTGGCCGACTTGAGCGGCATCGCCCACCGCGAAACCGCCCTCCGCAATGTGATGGCCGCCTCGCTCCGCGACGCCGACCGCAAGCCCTCGGACGTCGGTCACCTGCACGCTCATGGTCTCAGCACGCGCAGTTGCGATGAGGAAGAATCCCGCGCGATCCACGACGTGTTTGGCGATGGCGCGGCGAAGCTTCCGATCGCGGCGGCCAAGAGCTACTTCGGCAACCTGGGAGCGGGCGGCGGCCTGATTGAAATGATCGCCAGCGTGCTTTCGCTTGAGCACCAGCGGCTATTCCCCGTGCTCAATTACGATACGCCCGATCCCAAGTGCAAGCTGGCCGTGTGCCGCGAAGGAGACAGCCCTGGCGCGAGCTTCCTGAACGTGAACGTCACGCCTCAGGGACAGGCCAGCGCCATCCTGGTCTCCGCCTTCAGCGGCTAGAAGCTTAAGGGAAGATTAAGCTCTCGAATTAGCTTCACTTCGGCCGCGTGCTGGCACGGTTTCTGGCCGCCGTCGCCGTGCAGGCTTTTTCGCAATCGCCGGTTTGCGCAAGCGTTTTCTGCCCGTTGTGCGCGGAACTCGCCCGCGCCAGGGCGGTTTCATCTCTTAGAGGCGCACGGATCCACCGGGCCCCATACGCCTGACCATGTCTGCCGCGGCGACCAGATCGTTGAACCAACCAGGAGAGGTAATCATGCGGAGCTTCCATCAACTATTGCTTGTCGCCGCGCTCGTCGCGACGACATCCACCGCGCTGGCCCAGGAGCGCGGGCAACGCGGCCCCGGCGGTCGGGGCGGCAGCCCCAGCGGCGCCATGCTGCTCGGCCAAAAGTCCGTGCAAGAAGACCTTAAACTCAGCGCCGAGCAAGTCAAGCAGGTCGAGGAGTTCGCCGCCAAACAGCGCGAAGGCGGCGCGGGTCTTCGCGACGCCAGCCGCGAGGAGCGCATGAAGCGATTCACCGAAAGTCGCGAAGCCGGCCAGAAGGCCGTCGACACGATCCTGAACGAAGAGCAGCGCGGGCGACTCAAACAAATCTCGCTGCAGCTTGCCGGTCCCGGCGCGTTTGCCAGTCCCGAAGTGACCGAGAAACTTGCCTTCACGGACGAACAGAAGAAGTCGATCGAAGAGATCCAGTCGGCCCAGCGCGAAGAGATGCGCTCGCTGATGCAGGGCGCCGATGGCGACCGGGCCGGAGCCTTCCGCAAAATGCAGGCCGCTCGCCAGGCGACCGAAGAGAAGCTGAAGGGATTGCTGACCGACGAGCAAAAGACCAAATGGGAAGAGCTCGTTGGCAAGAAGTTTGAAGGCCAACTCGAAGGCCCCGCTGGTCGCGGACCAGGACGCGGCCGACGCGGCGCTGGTGATGCCAGCTTGCAGCGTGATCGCGATACGACGGTCTTGACCGCCGACAAATCCGACGAAGGCAAGTCCAGCGACGGAAAGGCAGAAAAGAAGGAAGGCGAAAAGAAGCAGGACGGCGAAAAGAAGAAGGCAAAGAACTCCAGCGATTCAAAGAATAAGCACGCCAGACATGCCAAGCATCGTGGGCGCGGCGAACATGCCGCGCGGCATCACGGGCGCGGGCCGCAAGCACGCCATGCAAGTCACGGCCATGCACGTCACGGCCGACATGCTCACCATCGCCACGGCCATCACGGCCGCGGGCCTGAACGTGGGCTGGCTCAGCGCGGTCCCCACCGTCATCCGCATGCCCGGTTCGCCCACCATGGCAATCGGCCGCAGTTCGGCGGCCAGTTTCACGGTCGGCACTTTGCACATCGCGGACCCGGCCACTCCTTCGGTCCCGGCCGCCACTTTGGCCCCGGTTTCGATGCTCGCCGGCAGGCCTGGAATCGCGTGGCCCGGGCGATGGGTGCCCAGCACGGCTCGCGCTCGTTCTCGCATGCCGGCCCCCGCCACCACGGACCTCGCGGTCCGCATCACCTAGCTCACCGCGGGCACGGACAGCATCGGCATCACGACGCCCGGTTCGCTCACGGCAACTGGCGCGGCGCAGGTCAGAAATTCAGCGTGCGGCCCCATCATGGCTGGCATCGCGGGCACGTCGCCTCGCATGGGCGGGGTTCGCGGCCCGGGCACGATGAGCGCCGGATGAGCGGCGGCTTCGGCGGCCCGCGGCCTCCGCACTTCGCCTGGCACATTGAACGTCATCGCGAAGACGGCCCCGGCATCGACCGCGAGCGCGGCGAGCGTCGTCCGCCGCGAATGCACCCCGCCGGCTTCCAGAAGCCTCGCCACGGCCAGCGCGGGCACGACCGTTCCAAGCAGGACGGCGATCGCGCCAAGTCGGGCGAAAAGCGTCACGGCAAGGGTGAGCGCGGCCAGAAGGCCGAGAATTCCAAGGACGCTGACCACAAGCAGGCTGACAAGAAGTCGGACGACGACAAACCGTCCGAGAAGAAAGCTGACTAGCCCCGACTAGTCGCTCCAGTTGACTCCTATCGCTGGCCCGGTTGCTTCGTCCCCTCGGCAACCGGGCCAGCTTTGTTTTTTGGCCCTGCGCCCGGTCGCCGGTTGAGCCGATCCGCGGCCGCGCGAGCACCGGCGACCCACCCTTCCCTGGCCACTTCCGCTGCTTGACACTTCCCAGCCAAGGCGGTATGTTTACCGGATTGCGAACTCACCGTAAGTGGTTTCGCAGGAACGATTTTTGAAGACTGAAGCCTCCCCGAAGGCGAACGCCGGCGGGGCGGACAACGTGGAAACTGTTTCCTGACGGCGGTTTGCGGCTGCGCAACGCGCGGCCAAACAACCAGTCGCTGATTACCGGATTCGCTCCCTGATCGCACTCTACAGAGCAGGTCAATGGCGGGCGTCATCCTCGAGAACGTGTCGAGGACTTATCCCGGGGGTGCGGCAGCCATTCGGGATTTGAACTTAGAGGTTGTCGATCGCGAGTTTCTGGTGCTGGTTGGTCCCAGCGGTTGTGGCAAGACCACGACCCTGCGGCTGATCGCCGGGCTGGAAGAGCCCGATGCCGGGAAAATCGTGATCGGCGAGCGCCTGGTAAACGACGTTCCGGCCAAAAGTCGGGACATCGCCATGGTGTTCCAGAACTACGCCTTGTATCCGCACATGAACGTGTACCGGAACATGGCCTTCGGCCTGGAGCTCCGCGAGGGCGCAAGTGGTTGGCAGAAGTGGTGGCGGTGGGCTTTGCCCGCAGCCAA
>Ga0169931_10010592_pt1 | contig 13114 bp, 7 predicted proteins | sample Kivu_15m_20L_FD_129675 | JGI IMG/M metagenome (GOLD analysis project Ga0169931, IMG submission 129675) | Freshwater microbial communities from Lake Kivu, Western Province, Rwanda to study Microbial Dark Matter (Phase II) - Kivu_15m_20L... | ecosystem: Environmental > Aquatic > Freshwater > Lake ...
GCTTTTTCCACAAAACCAGTCAAGAAATTTGTAAAGTCTTCGCTAAGATCATGATACTCACCTGTAAGAAGCTTTTCGATAGCTTGTTTAGGTTTCATGGGCAAATCTATACCAGTAGATTTTGCATGCGCTTCTAATTTATCTGATAACCAGGAAGTAACCGGCGAAAGTAGCATCAAAGCTGCGTTTGGCCCACCTGGTAAACTATTAACAAAAATATTTATTGGAAGAAAAGTCGTATGCAATAAACCTTGAAGACCGATCTTGACTCCAGTCTTTGCAGCGGCACTTCCCTGAGCGATCGCTGTTTTTGTAACGCCCTCAGTGATTGATTTAGCGGTATCACCGACATGAGCTGCAAGAGATTTACCTTTTTCTCTAGCATCACTATGTTGTACTTTTGGAACAGGGGCTTCTTGTTTTTGTGGCCGTGGAGTAACTTGCTCGGGCCCAGCATGAGGAGGGCCAGCCTGAGCCATCGGAGGAGATAATAAGTTTAATAGGTTTTTTAACATCCTCTACCTAGTGTATATACAAATATAATAACCTTTTCGAATTGGTATTGTCAAGTTAAAAACAGGTGATAACACCTATGTCTCTTAACGAAAATTTAACTTCACTTTGTACTTATTGATGGTGGAAATCGAAAAATGGTCGACAATATAACTAATAAAATTAGCCGGAACGCATCTAGAGGATACCGAAAAGATCCTCAAGAACCGCTTTTATCAACTATAAAAACACAAAATTCTTCAAGTACCACATCAAGAGGCAGCTCAAGATTTTTTAACGATCTAGCAGATGCTGAGAATGCCGGTGATAATTCTGAAGTAATAAAAACTTTGGGAAATAGTTCTAGTAGAAAATCTAATAGATATCTAAAACTATTCGACAAAAATAAAGATGGCAATGTATCAGATGATGAAGCCATTGATTTTATTTTACAAAATAGAAATCAAAACCAAAAAACACTTAGAGCACTCATTTCGTATAACGATAATGCAAAAGACTTCAACAAAATCACACAAGCTTTTGATCAAGCAACAGCAAATGGAATTTTTGACAATGATGAATTAGTTTCTGCTTTACTTGCCTTAAAAACAAAAGATTTTTCTGATATTAAATTTGATAACGCAGTAAAAATCTTAAAAAGAAACTCTCAATTTGATGAGATCAAAACAATAGTTGATCTAATTGATAAAAACTCAAATGGTGCTATTTCGGACATGGAAGTTCTCGATACTGTTTTAGCATCAAGGCAAGGATTAGTAGATCTTAATAATCAAAATGTTAGAAAAGTTCTTGGTACTAATGTGAACTTTGAAAAAATTGTTAATCTACTTCAAAATGTAAGTGGTAACTTCAATGGTGAAATCACTGATCAAGATGTGTTTAATGTCTTAATGGGTATAAGATCAGGAAATATTAGTGATGATCAAGCATTAATGTCATTATTTTTAAGTAAAAATCCTAACAGAGACAAAATCGCAAATTCAATTGATGTTCTTGATAAAGATAGTAACGGAAATGTTTCTAATACCGAATTTACAAGCTTTATATTAAACTATCGCAATGGAAATATAAATCAAGAGCAAAATTTAATTGTAAAAAACATTCTTGAGACGAATAATAATTTTCAAAACTTATTAAATGTAATAAACGCTATTGATAATGACAAAAGTGGTCTTGTCAGTGATGAAGAAGTTATAAATTTTAGCCTTGCGGTAAAAGCTGGGACTATAAATCTTAATAACGAACTTACTGAAGTAGTACTTAGCCATAATAATAATTTACAATCCATCAAAAATCTTCTGATCAAAGTCGATAATAATAATAATGGTGAAATCAGTTCTAATGAGGTGTTTAGCACTATTAGCTCTTTAAGAAAGGGAGAGTTTTCAGAAACTGATGCGGTTCTAGTAAATAAAATTATTTCTACAAACTCTAATAAAGAGAAGATTTTAAATGCCATAGATTTTGTTGACTCTAGTAAAGATGGAATTATTGATGAGGATGAATTAATTAGTGCAGAAATTAGTTATAGAAAAGGTTTAGCTACTAATATTGATAGAGAGATATTCGACCTTGTAATTCAATCTAATAGCAAATCTCAGAAAATTTTAGATAGCTTGAATATTTTTGATCCTGATAAAAACGGCTCAGTAAGTCAAGCTGATTTTATAAATAAAATTCTTGATGAAAGAAAAGGTCTAATTACATTTCCAGATAGTCTTATCTTTAATAAAATAAAACAAATTATCGATAAAGATCATAATGCCATAAGTTCATTAGAAGTTTTTGATAGTAATAACGATGGTGTAATTGACGATAAATCCTTTACTCAAGGGGTTCTGGCATCAAGAGCAAAACTTATTAATCCTAATACTGAGTTTATAAACCTCATGGCCAGTAAGAATACTAATAGCCAAATAATTTTGGATGCAATTAATATTTTAGATGCCGATAAAAGCGGAGTTGTGAGCGCCGCTGAATTTAGCAATAATTTCACAGCATCAGTAAGTGTCAATGGTGTAGTTGATTTTAATAGAATGTCTATCATTTCTAATCTTCTTGATGTGATCTACCCAGATGCTGTCAAGCTTGATAAATTTAGAGATGATATAGATGCCAATAATGATAATGTTTTGAGTGATAGTGAGTTGATTAATGGCTTACTTAATTTAAGAAATGGTAGTATCCAAAATCCAGGATTAGATATAGTAAGAGTAGTTATTGCGGCGAATCAAAATTATCAAAACATCACAGATGTAATTGATAAAATTGACCTGGATAAAAACGGTGTTATCTCAGATTCAGATACATTAGCAGGTTTACTAGCAGTGCGTCATGGTAAATTTTCAAACGAACAACTCCCTTTTGCCCAAGCAGTTTTGATGAAAAATTCTAAATATGAAGAACTGCAAAATGTTTTAAATCTTTTTGATAAAGATCTTAACGGAGAGATTTCAAATCTCGAATTAATGGATGCAAGCTTCAAAATTCGGAGGGGCGAACTAGCCGCTGGAATTGATGCGCAGATTATTGAAACTCTAAAAAACTTAAATCCAAACAGAAAGAAAATAGATGACTTAATTAATGCTTTCGATCTAGACGGTTCAGGAAAAGTCGATAATAATGAGCTTGTAAGAGGTTTACTGGCTATAAATTCAGGTGCTTTAGCAAGACCTGATAACGAGCTATTAATAAACTTACCAAATTTCACAGGAGAGGATTTTGGGGATTCTATCCTTAGAGCTGAAACTCTTATTAAACAAATTGACCAAAATAAAAACGGACAAGTTGGAGATAACGAGATAGCTTCAGTAATTCTTGCAAATAAAGCAAACGGTATTTTGACTGGGTTTGATGAAGGCTTTATTAATGCTGTTTTTGCGACTAATCCAAAATCTGCTGAAATCAAAAATATAATTAATTCAATTGACACTGATAATGATGGGTTCTTTAGTGATAATGAGTTAGTAGATTCAATTCTTGCATATCGCAAGGGCGATTTACGTGCATCATCTAATGAACTATTTGACATGATTCTTTCTAATCATTCTGAGTACAGTCGATTCAAAACTTTAATCAGTCAGATCGACACAGATGCTAATGGGGTTGTATCTGATCAAAACCTGGTTGAATCTCTTTTCCAAAACAATTCTAATTCCCATGATGCTCGATCAAAAGAAATACTTAATTTGATTCTTAATAAAAACAGTTCAAGAGCTAGTCTAGAAGCTAGTTACAAACTGCTTGAAACTGCATCAAGCGGTAATATGATGAGAATGAAAAACACTCTTCTAGAGATGAAGTTTGGTGAAGCTACTAATCCAGCTTTTCAAAATCTCATAGAGCCCGCAAGTGGAATTATTAATGCTTGGGATAGTGAAGTGAAATCAGAATATTCAAAACAAGTTGGAAATTTAATTACAGCTATTACTAGCCACGCCCAAAATAAAGATCTAGATGCTCTTGGAATCAGTAATCTCCAAGCATTTATAAGTAGCTTGGATACTATAAAAACAGATCTTGTGGGTGGTAAAAAATCATCCTTTAACGATCTTCAAGATTTAATAGATGGTTATAGCGCTAGAATTCAAGCAACACCTTCAAAAACACCTGGATTAATTTCGGGAATATTTTATGCGGATTTTAAAGCTAACTTAAGAACTGTTGAAAAATTCTTAACTACTGGAACTATGGATAGCTATAGTTCTCAATTCCAAGAAATTGCAAATCTTGCTCAGCAATTTGATAGAAACTCTGATGGACACTTTAGTGATCAAGAGGTTATGAATGGTTTATTAGATGTGAGTTTCAATAAAATAACCGTATCCAATAAACAATATTTAGATTTGATCTTTAATTCTAATGTTCAATATCAGGCTATCAAAGGGTTTATAACAAATAGTGATATTGACAATAATGGAATTATCTCTAAATCAGAATTACTATCTCTTTATAATTCAGTGAGTCAGTCCAATAATGCAGCAAACAAAGATTTATTACGATTAATGGGGCGCTATGAAGATTTTGCACCAGCCTTTAGAACTATTGAGGCTTTCAATATGTTTGGTAACGGAGAATATACTGATGGAGTGATTTTCCAAGGCATACTTCAAATGAGAAAAAATACGAACCTAAGTTATGACCCAGAAACACTAAATTCAATATTATCTCAAAACTCAGATTCTACTGGAATTCAAAAACTAATTAACTTAATTGATCCTGATGGAAATGGTTACTATGATAATAATAAAGTTGTAGATTATGCTGTAGCTGTTTGGAGTAATCAAATTCCATCTAACAACCTAGCTTATGATTTTAACGGTGATGGTGTAGTTAATAGCTCTGATGGAAGTACATTATTTAGTTTACATATGAATGTAAACAATTTATCAAATTTTGTTATTTCCAGATAATTATTTATTTTTCTTAAAACTCTTTACTAGAGAAGAACGTAGCTCAGGATCTTGTAGGAAATGAATTATTCCTGGCAATATAGAAACAAAAATTATCAGTAGAATAATTGGTAGTAAATATTTATCAGCCCCAGGCAAAACCTTACCCAGAGCGAATCCTGCAAATGTTACCCCCACTCCCCAAACCAAACCACCGATAATATTAAATCTAAAAAAGCTTGGGTAGTGCATATTGGCTATGCCCGCAACTATCGGAGCAAAAGTCCTGATAACGGGTATGAAACGAGCTAAGATAATGGTTTTGGAGCCGTGCTTCTTATAAAACTCTTCTGTTTTGATTAGATTTTTTTTGTGAAAAAAAAAGTTATCATCTTTTTGGAAAAATTTTCTTCCTACTTTTTGCCCAAAAGCATATCCCACATTGTCGCCAAGCACCGCCGATATAAAACAACCGATCAACAAAACCGGTAAACTTAAAATCTCTTGAGAGGCAAGGAATCCAGCTGTAAACAGTAAACTATCTCCTGGCAAGAAAAACCCAAAAAACAATCCAGATTCAGCAAAAACAATGCCAAAAATACCAATATACCCAATTTGTTGAATTAATTCACGCAGATCTAAATGCATAAAAAAAGTATATCAGCAAAAGGTTTTAAGGTTAATATAATTAATATAATAGCAAAAAGCAAAGCCCCGTGGGGCTCCACAGGGCTTTACTTGTGCTGTATGAGGCAAATTGTTAATCTTAACTACTGCATTATCGAGTACGCATCGTAGTCAATAAAGTCTCCATCCAGACTCATACTAGTAGTTGAAAACGGATCATCGAGTCCCTTTGTGATTCCAGTCATTACTCCACTGAGACCCCCAAATAGTCCTCCGGTAACAAAACCAGTCGTCAAACCGATCGGTGTCCCGATTACTTTACCAATAACACCATTTCCCAGTCCATCAGATACAGTATCTGCGTGATGTACTCCGCCAGCGATTCCACCGCGTAACACACCAGATACAGTTCCTACTGGAACCGCTACTACAGGTCCTAATATCGAAAATATTCCGTAACTAGAAGCTTTTACTGGTGCATGAGCGAATAGCGAAACAAGCAATGCTGACAATAGTTGTAACGCAATCAATTTCTTCATATGTCCCCCTTCCTTACCGTTCATCAACATTGATGATTAGTATTGGTATTCACTATGTACCATAAAACTAATTTTTTTAAACTAGGTATAAACCAGTTATAATGAGGGTTACAACCTGGTTTTTGAGTGTATTGATTAGGTGATTTTAAAAAAACTTTTTGAAATTTTATAATTGTTGACCTAAAACCATCTTCGGGACAATTCTTCCATCAGGGGTAATCCACTTACCATCAGAAAGAAGTGAACCTTTCGCTAGTTTTTCTTTATTGCTAACTAATCCAATTAGAGTTTGCCCAAAATTATAACCACTAGTACTCATCAAATTATCCCAAAAATGAATCAAATGCTTGTTTAATAAGCCAGCTAAAGTATTAAACTGGGTACTTTTGTTTTTTGATAGTTCTCCAAATCTAAATGATAAAGCCGGTCCTAGAAGCATACCTAGAATTGGTGGTATCTTTGCAGCTAGCTTATTACTAGAAGCCGAAATTATAGCTTCGACAAAATCAAAAGGAAGTCTTTGGGCAAGACCAGCAAATGTATTCATTGAAATTTTTTTAGTATTTAGATTTTTTACAAAGCCATCAGCTCCGGCTACACCCAAAATATAAGCTAAACTCATAAAACCTGCATAATTAGTGCTTCCTAGCTTAGTGCCAATATTAAAAAGCAAAGAATCTAGCAAGTGAGTGATAGAGCGGTAAAATTTACTATCGACTCTGGTAAAAACAAATTCTTGATTGAGAAAATTTATAAGATATGGAGATTTTACATAATTAGTCGAAACAGCAAGCCCCAAAGTCCCAGCTAGAATAGATCCTAGAGCTAATGAAGAATTGTTTATTAGTTTAAAAACATTTGTCCCTAAGCTTGCAAAAATCGAATCGCTCATATGAAAAACATTCTGAGCAAGCAGACCGTCAAGATTTTTCCAATTAATATCATGCTTTTTAAAAGTTTGAGGAGTGAGCTGAAACCCAATCAATGAAAGACCTGCAAGTAAAGTATTTAATAAAAAATTTTTATTACAGATTTCACTTAATTTATTGCTCAAGCAAGAGCTAAATTGATGCAGAGCCGATCGACCTAGAGTACCTGGAATATTAGCGTAATGAATTTCAGGATTTAGAATAGAAGAATTTTTATTTAGATATGAGTTTAAAGCGCCTAAACTACTCATCAAGAGTGCAAACGGGGCAAAGAAGGTGTTTTTAGAAAGTACTTGACCGCTAACAGAAAAAAGAGAATCAAAAACATGAAAAGGAGATCTAATCAATCTTCCAGCAAGTGTATTAATCGAAATATCTTTTTTTAGGTTTTTGAAAATATCTCTATTAAAAACCAAAGAGCCCAAAAAAACTTTTATACTTAATGCAACTTTGATATAATCCGGACAGAGAGCGGATATTCCATTACCTAAGCTAGAAAAAAAAGCATCAAACAAACCAACTGCAGAATTTCTTAACGAGCCTCGTCCTGTATCCCAATCAGTGTTTATATAATTTAAAATATTTTTTTTAGTATCTTGCGGAGCATGGATACGATCAGGTTCTAGCTCAAGTTCGTCGAGCTCAGAATTGGTATAGAAGCGCTGTATTTGAAATGGAGCTTCTTTTGTGGGAGGCACAGAAGATCCAAACAAATATAGCTGCAAAATATCAGCTGTTTTTATTATCATCACTTAGTCTTTCGCTAAGATTTTTATGTTCTAAAAAGCATTCCGGCTTTACGGCTGCGGGACAGCGTGGGATTTACACCTTACTTTCCTTTTTAAAAGCTGTATTAATTATACCTCATCTTATCAAACCCTCTCAGTGACTCAAGATTATATGAATTAGCCCCAATAAACAAACACTGAGATAATAAAAAACTGTGATTGAAATGTTATGATAAAAGCAGTGAAAACTTGGAAACTAGCAAGTCAAGAGCCGATTAACCCTGAGCTTCTAAAACTCAGTCAAAACGATAGCTTGGTCGCTCGCTTGCTTGTTAACCGTGGTATCAAAACCACAGATTTGGCACGTTATTTTTTGGAGCTAGAAAACATTAGCGAGGTCAGTGCTCTTGAAATTCCTGATATGCAAAAAGCTCTAGATCGAATTAATCTTGCTATCTTAAATCAAGAAAAAATAGTAATTTACGGCGATTACGATGTCGATGGAACCAGCTCTACGGCACTACTTTATAGAGCTTTTGGTATGCTTGGCAAGCAAGTCGATTATTATATCCCCAGCCGTCACCACGAGGGTTATGGTCTTAACAAAAACGCGATCCTAAAACTAAAAGAGAATTTCTCCGCAAACCTTCTCATCACCTGTGATTGCGGGATTTCTAATTTTCAAGAAATCGAATACGCTAATTTAATTGAACTAGATGTCATAGTTACAGACCACCATTCTATCCCTGAAATCAAGCCCCCAAGCGTCGCTAACTGTAATCCTAAAGTCTTGCCAGAGACCCATCCTTTGCATTATTTACCAGGCGTAGGTGTCGCTTATAAACTAGCTCAACTCCTACTCGAGCATAACCTAAACGATAAAAATCTAGCAAAAGCACTCAGCCACACGCTCCTAGACCTAGTAGCTCTTGGCATGATAGCTGATCTTGCTCCCTTGCGCGCCGAGAATCGCTACCTTGTCGTCGAAGGTCTCAAGGTACTTGCTCAAACAGAAAAAGCCGGATTAAAAAAACTCCTGAACATCTCTGGCGTAGAAACCAATCCTAATGCCGAACATATAGGTTTTGGGTTAGCTCCGAGAATTAATGCCGCGGGCAGACTTGCTGATGCTAATCGAGCTGTTCAGCTGATGATAACTGAAGATGAAACTCTCGCTGGAGCTCTAGCTGACGAGCTGAATTCCGATAATCAAGAAAGGCAAATACTCTGCGCGGAGATTTTTGAATCTGCTCTCCAGATGATAGAGCCCGAAGACCTAAAAAACAATGTCCTTGCGCTGGCTAGCCCAGCTTGGAACCACGGCGTAATCGGCATTGTAGCTAGTAGATTACTGGACCGCTTTTATTTACCGGTTTTTATTATGGCGATAGAAGGTGATATCGCTAAAGGCTCGGTGAGATGTATTGATGTGCCTGGCTTAGATATCTATGAAGAAATGAAAACTATCCAGTTGAAGCATAATATTTTTTTAAAATACGGCGGACACAAGATGGCGGCAGGTTTTAGTGTATCTAGCTCAAGAGTAGTGGAATTCCAGAACATAATCAGGGAGCACTTCTTACAGCTACTCTCCCAAAAAAATATTGCCAAGATCCTTAAAATCGACTCTGCTATTCGTCTTCAAGAGCTTAATTCCAGCTTTCTAAATCGAGTTGCTAAGCTCGCTCCTTACGGAGTCGATAACCCATCAGCGTTATTTGTGGCAGGTCCACTTAAGATCAAGTCCACACGCACTCTTGGTAAAGAACAAAAACATCTAAAATTATTTTTGCAAGAACCAAACAATCCTAAAATCTACGAGGCGCTGATCTGGAATCGCGCGCAAGAGTTTCTTGATGATTTTGGGCGAGGTGATACAAACGATCTGAGCATAGCTTTTACCCCAAAAGAAAAATTTTACTTAGATGAGCTCTCTATCGAGCTGGAGATAAAAGACTGGAAACACTTCCAAGACGTAGACCCTGTGCTGTTTTCACGATTTAGAGATTCTAGTAAAAATATGCTAAAATCATAATCGTTATGATTAAAACAGCTTATGTATTTCCAGGACAAGGTGCTCAATTCGTGGGTATGGGCAAAGAATCTAGTGAGCTTGATTCTAGTATCGGTAATATCTACAAAAAAGCCGATGAGATATTTAGTGACTTCCACAAAAACAGCACGCTTGATATTAAATCCATCTCCCAGATTAGCTTCCAAGGTCCAGAAGAGCTCTTAACTAAGACTATTTACACTCAGCCAGCGATCTTGAGCTTGAGTATTGCTCTTGCTTTTAAGCTAAAACAAGAAATCAAAAACGCTAAAATTTTTGCGCCGAGCTATGTGGCAGGACACAGTCTGGGAGAGTTTTCTGCGCTTTATATGGCTGATGTGCTGAGCCTTAAAGATGTTCTTCAGCTAGTCTGCAAAAGAGCTCAGCTTATGGAAAATGCTCCATCTGGCGCAATGTCAGCGATAGTGGGCTGTGATGAAACCCAATTAAATCAATTACTCCAAGGGCAAGAAGGTGTTTCGGTCGCTAATTTTAACGCACCTGACCAAATCGTAATCACCGGCACAAAATCTGGAGTAGAAAATTTTAATTCGCTAGTTACAGATTTTTCAAATTCTCAAAATCTAAAGATCCGAGTTATCCCACTTAATGTCGGCGGAGCTTTCCACTCGCCTCTCATGCAGAGTGCTAGCGATGAATTTGCTGATCTGATCGACAAATGTGTGTTTAACACCGCATCTGTCCCTATCATCCAGAACACAGTCGCCCAGCCAGTTACAGACCCAGTCGCGATAAAAGAAAATCTAAAAAAACAAATGTGCGGCTCGGTGAGATGGACTGAGACTGTTAAATTCTTACTAGCTAAACCAGAAGAGGTTCAAGAAGTCTGGGAAATCGGTCCTGGTAAGGTTTTGGCGGGGTTAATGAAGAAACAAGATCGCAGATTCCCCACTAAAAATATCTCTTCAAGCCAAGAGCTCGCTGATATCCTTAATCCCCAAGCCTTAGCTAGCTAAAAGATTAGTCGTGCCAGAAAAACATCACAACAAATTCTCTTGGTACCCTGGTCACATAGCCAAAGCCGAAAGAGAGCTAAAAGAAAAAATCAAAGCTATCGATATTATTATCGAGCTAAGAGATGCGCGCATCCCGCTCTCTAGCGCTCACCAAGAGCTTTCTACCTGGGCAGGCTGCAAACCCATAATTATAGTGCTGACCAAATCAGATCTAGCCGATCCAGAAAAAACCAAAAAATTCTGCGCCGAATCAAAAGCTCTCTCCATCGACAGCAAAAACCCCAAGACCCTCAAGCCACTGATAAACACCATCGAGAAGCTCGCCCAGCCTCTAATAGAAAAATCTCAAAAAAAAGGCATCACCGGAAAACCAATCAGAATCATGGTCGCAGGCTACCCCAATGTCGGCAAGTCCACACTTATAAACGCTCTTTCTAAAACCAAAAAAGCAAAAGTAGAAAACAAACCCGGCGTCACCAAACAACAACAATGGATAGATATGCCCTCCAAAACCCCTCTAAAACTGCTGGACACACCAGGTATTATCCCGCCAAAATTTTATAGCGACGACCAATCTCTTAAGCTTGCGCTATGTAACTGCGTGGGTAACACCGCTTACGATGTCGAGATTCTCGCTCAAGCAGGCATGATATTCCTTGACCAGATCAGCTCTGGCAAGGTCTGCGCCTATTACGGGATCACAGAACCAAGCCTGAGCGAGATCGCCGTCGCCAAAAAACTAAAAGTCAATCAAGAGCTAAATATTCATAAATCAGCATTGATGTTTATTAATGATTTTAGAGATCAAAAATTCGGAAATTTGAGTCTGGACTAGGGTTTTGGGGTTAAAAAACAAAACCCATAGCATTCGCTGAAAAACGATTTTTGAGGCGGAATCCTTAAACAGCTACAGAAGAATTGTCATTAGCTTCTACTTCCTTCATAGAAAGTGAAGTTCTGCCCTTGAAATCTGTACCTTGGACTTTTACTTTTACGATCTGTCCCATCTCGACGATATCAGAGACATTATTCACACGCTCTTTGCTGAGCTGAGAAATATGCACTAGTCCAGAGTTACCACCAAAAAGCTCGACGATCGCACCAATTCCATCAAGGATTTTTACGACTTTACCTTCCCAAATCTCGCCAGCTTGCACGCCGTTCGCGCTTGCAAGCACGTACTTGAGAGCTTCTTGGGAAGCTTCTTTATTAGTCGAGAAGATATTGACTTGTCCGTTATCGTTAATGTCGATTTCGACTCCAGTCTGCTCAATAATCCACTTGATGTTTTTGCCTTGAGGACCAATCACCGCGCCGATTCTATCAGTCTCGACTTTAGCGATAGTAATTCTCGGAGCATTAGATTTCAGCTCTTGTCTTGGAGAGCTAATTACATTATTCATCGCAGATAAAATATGCAATCTACCAGCGCGCGCCTGTTCAATAGCGCGTCTCATAGTCTCGATCGAAATGCCCTTAATCTTAATATCCATCTGCAAAGCAGAGATACCATGCTCATTACCAGCTACTTTGAAGTCCATATCGCCAAGAAAATCTTCTAGCTCATGAATATCAGTCAGCACCGTAGTCTTAGCAGGTTCGTGGATAAGACCCATCGCCACACCCGCAACAGCAGTCTTCATCGGCACTCCAGCGTCAAATAACGCAAGCGAAGAAGCGCAAGTCGCGCCCATAGAAGTAGAACCAGCAGATTCTAAAACCTCAGAAACCACTCTAATAGTATATGGGAAAACATCTCTTGCAGGCAGAGCAGGAATAATAGCTCTTTCAGCGAGTGCACCGTGTCCAATTTCTCTACGACCCGGTCCGCGAGAGGCTTTTGGCTCTCCTACTGACCAGCCAGGAAAATTATAATTGTGCATATAATGTTTTTCGGTTTCAGAATCGATACCATCTAGCGAACGGCACATACGCTCAGTCCCAAAAGTAGTAATCGCCATCACTTGAGTATCACCTCTAGTAAAAAGCGAGTCGCCATGGACTTTTGGGAGGCTTCCTGTCTCGATAAATAAATCTCTTACAGTAAACGGATCTCTACCATCAGCTCTGACACTGGTTTCGGTGATTTGCTTGCGGAGTAATTTTTTTTCGAGTTTTTTCATCTGCTCGCCCATAGCAAACTTGTTAGTAGCTAAGTATTTAGCAAGCTCAGAATCCTCTCCTAGAGCCAAAATCGCGGCATCAACTTTTGCTTGAGCTTGATTAACTAACTCACGGCGTGATGATTTAGAAGCATTCTGCATAGAAGCTTTTAGATCTTCTGTCGCGTGCTTCTCGATGATCGCAACCAATTCTTGATTAGGTTCTGGCGCGGTAAATTCTTGTCTCACGACGCC
>Ga0169931_10010594_pt1 | contig 13113 bp, 8 predicted proteins | sample Kivu_15m_20L_FD_129675 | JGI IMG/M metagenome (GOLD analysis project Ga0169931, IMG submission 129675) | Freshwater microbial communities from Lake Kivu, Western Province, Rwanda to study Microbial Dark Matter (Phase II) - Kivu_15m_20L... | ecosystem: Environmental > Aquatic > Freshwater > Lake ...
AGGTCACCGTGGATGCGGTGCTCGACGATGCGGGCTTGGCCCCGGAGGCGGCGCTGCTCCTCGGCGGTGAAGCCATGCAGGTAGCCGGTCGCGCGGCGCGGGGCGCCGTCGCGGTTGTCCCCGCTCGCGGGGTCGTGGGTGGGACCAGGGGCGGATGCCGCGCTCATGACGGCATGGGAGGATACCCGCGCTCGCCTCGACCCGGGGGACCTGCGTAGACTCGTGGGCCCCGCTCCTGTCCCCAAGGCGGGGCTGCCCCTGACGATGAGCGAGCACATCGAGCACGTCCTGCACGAGGACCGCCGCTTCCCCCCGCCCGTTGCCTTCCAGCGGCGCGCCCGCATCCAGTCGGTCGAGACCTACGAGCGCATGCACCGCCAGTCGCTCGACGACCCGGAGCGCTTCTGGTCGCGCATGGCGGGCGAGCTGCCTTGGCTCAAGCCCTTCGAGCGCGTGCTCGACTGGTCGCAGCGGCCCTTTGCGCGCTGGTTCGTCGGCGGCAAGCTGAACGCGAGCCACGTCTGCCTCGACCAGCACCTCGACGGTCCGCGCCGCACGAAGCCCGCGATCGTCTTCGAGGGTGAGCCGGGCGACACGCGCACGCTCACCTACGAAGCCCTCTTCCACGAGGTCTGCCGCTTCGCCAACGTCCTCGAGCGGCGCGGCGTCAAGCGCGGCGACCGCGTGGCGATCTACATGCCCATGATCCCGGAGGCTGCGATCGCGATGCTGGCGTGCGCGCGGCTCGGCGCCGCGCACTCGGTCGTCTTCGGCGGCTTCAGCGCAACGGCGCTGCGCGACCGGATCCTGGACGGCGGCTGCACGGCGGTGATCACCGCCGACGGCAGTTGGCGGCGCGGCAAGGTGCTCGCCCTCAAGGAGGCGGTCGATGAGGCCGTCGCAGGCCAGCCCCAGGTGCACACCGTGCTCGTCGTCCAGCGCGCAGGCAACCCCGTGCGCTGGACCGAAGGCCGCGACGTGTGGTGGCACGACGAACGCGAGCTCGTCAGCGACCTGCGCGCGCCTGAGCACATGGACAGCGAGGCGCTGCTCTTCCTGCTCTACACGTCGGGTTCGACGGGCAAACCCAAGGGCATCATGCACACGACCGCGGGTTACCTCGTCGGCGTGTACCTCTCGACCCGCTTCGTCTTCGACCTGCAGGACGACGACGTGTACTGGTGCACCGCCGACGTCGGCTGGATCACGGGGCACAGCTACATCGTCTACGGCCCCCTCGCGAACGGCGCGACGCTCGTGATGTACGAGGGCGCGCCCGATACGCCACATCCCGGCCGCTTCTGGGAGCTCTGCGCCAAACACGGCGTGACGATCTTCTACACCGCGCCGACCGCGATCCGCACGTTCATGAAGTGGGGCGACGAACACGTCGCGTCGCACGACCTCTCGAAGCTGCGCCTCCTCGGCACCGTCGGGGAGCCCATCAATCCCGAGGCTTGGATCTGGTACCACCGCGTGGTGGGCGGGAGCCGCTGTCCGATCGTCGACACGTGGTGGCAGACGGAGACCGGCTCGATCATGCTGACTCCGCTGCCGGGGGTCACGACGACGCGCCCTGGCTCGTGCACGCGGCCGTTCTTCGGGGTCGATGCGGCGGTGCTCGACGAAGCGGGCCAAGAGCTGCCCTTGAACGAAGGGGGCTTGCTCGCGATCCGACGCCCCTGGCCAAGCATGCTGCGCGGGATCTGGGGTGACGAGCAGCGTTACCGCGACACCTATTGGGCGCACTGGAACGGCGCCTATTACCTGCCGGGCGACGGCGCGCTGAAGGACGAAGACGGCAACTTTTGGATCCTCGGGCGCATCGACGACGTGCTCAACGTCTCCGGGCACCGGCTCTCCACGATGGAGGTCGAGAGCGCGCTCGTCAGCCACCCCGCGGTGGTCGAGGCCGCCGTCGTCGCGCGCCCCGACCCCCTGACGGGCGAGGCGATCTGCGCGTTCGTGATCTACGGTCCGGGCGCGACCCCCGGGCCCGAGCTCGAGCACGCGCTGAAGGAGCACGTCGCCAAGGAGATCGGCAAGCTCGCGCGGCCAGCGGAGGTGCGGCTGACGTCGCGCCTGCCGAAGACCCGCAGCGGCAAGATCATGCGCCGCCTCCTGCGCGATATCGCGGCGGGCCGAGCCATCAAGCAGGACCTGACGACCCTCGAGGACGTTTCGATCCTCGACGAGCTCGGCGCAAGACGCTGAGGCGCGACGGGATCAGGGCTGCGTGGTAACGTCTCGACCATGACGCTCCTCCCCGTCGCTCTCCTCGCGCTCGCGGCGCAGGGCGAGCCCCTCGCTGCGCTCGCCGAGCACCAGTGCCTCACCTGCCACGGCGGCGCCCCCGCGGCCCTGGACGTCCGCGAAGCGCCGCGGCTCGCCGGGATCGGGCAGCGGGTGCACGGCGCGTGGCTCGCGGCGTTCCTCGCGGACCCCCGCGGGACCCGCGCGCATACGACCCACCCGCACGAGCTTGCGGCCCTGGAGCCCGCCGCGCGCGCGGCCGTGGCCGCAGACCTCGCCGCGTTCCTGACGCAAGGGGCGGCACCCGAGACCACGCCCTCGACGGCCAGCGCCGCCGAGCTCGAGCGCGGCCGGCGCCTCTTCCACACGGTCGGCTGCGTGGCGTGCCACGTCCCCGAGGAGCCGATGGAGGACCTCGAGTGGACCCTGGCCGATTGGCGCCGATTCAAGGCGGAGGCCGAGGCCGCAGAGGATGCCGCGGACGAAGTCGTGGCTGAAGCGGAGGAGCCCACGTTCATCCCGCCAGGGACTCTCGCGCCCGGCGACCAGCCGATCCCACGCGACCTCGCGCGGAAGTACTCGCGCGCGACGCTCGCGGCGTTCCTCGCCGATCCGCTCGCCGTGCGGCCCTCGGGGCACATGCCGGACATGGCCCTCGGCGCAGAGGACGCTGGCGCGATCGCGGCATACCTCCTGCGCGACCTGGCCCTCGGGGACTCGCGCGAAGCGCGGGGGCTGTTGCTGACCGCGGAGACCCTCTCCGCCGGAAAATCCGCGGCGACGCCCGCCGACCTGCCGGCGCCCGCGAGCACCGTCACCCGCGTCGTCTCCGGCGTCGACATCGAGCACCGGCCTGCGGACGAGCGTTTCGCGCTGCGTTACGACGGTATCCTCAGCGTGCCCGCGGACGGCGAGTACACGTTCCACCTGCGCTCCGACGACGGCAGTTGGCTCGACATCGACGGGGTGCGCCTGATCGACAACGGCGGCGATCACGCGCCGACGAAGAGGACGGGGCGGGTCACGCTCGGCGCGGGCGCGCACACCTTCGGCCTCGTGATGTACGAGAACTCGGGCGGCGAGGAGCTCGAGCTCCTGTGGGAGGCGGGTGGCGCCGCGCCCGCGCCGATCCCCGCCGAGGCGTTCACGCACTGGGCGCTCGGATTCCCGGGCCTCGCGCCGTTTGCCGCCGCTGGCGACCCTGTGCGCGGCGCCGCGGCGTTCCGTGCGCTGGGCTGTGCGGCGTGCCACACCGACGTCGCGGTCCCAGCGGAGGCCGCGACGGGCCTCTCGCGGCCCCGGGTGTGTGTCGGCGGCGACGGCGCGCGTTTCATGGCGCCTGACGCGCCCCGCGACCGCGCGGCGCTCGCGCGGGCCGCTGCGGCCGCCGCGGCCCTCGCGGACGACCCGGCAGCGCGGGTCGCGCACGTGCTCGAGGCGCGCTCGTGCCTGCAGTGCCACCGCCGCGGCGACGTCGGCGGCGTGCACCCCGAGCGCAAGCCCTACTTCCTCGGCGACGAGCGCGCGGAGCTCGGCGACGAAGGCCGCTATCCGCCGCACTTGACCGCGATCGGCCGCAAGCTGAACGACAAGGCGCTGCTGATGGCGCTGGACGCCGCCGTGCGTGTGCGGCCGTACACGACGACCCGTATGCCGCGCTTCGGAATCCACAACGTCGGCGGCCTCGCGAGCGACCTCGCGGGGCTCGACCGCCCGGTCGCGGCGGGTGTGTACGAGCCCGACGCGCCGCCCGCGCTGCCGGACAAGGCGGTCGCGCTGGGCCGGCGGCTCGCGGGGACCCAGGACGGCCTCGGCTGCGTGCAGTGCCACGACTTCCTCGGCACACCGTCGCTCGGCGTGCGCGCCGTGGACCTGGGCGCGATGTACGGGCGGGTCCGCTGGCCGTGGTTCCGCGACCTGTTGCTCGATCCGACGTCCGTCAACATGAACTCGCGCATGACCGCGGTCTTCGTCGACGGCAAGAGCCCCGTGCACGACGTGTACGGCGGCGACCCCGAACAGCAGGTCGCGGCCCTCTGGGCCTTCCTGCAGCAGGGCAGCGCGATGGCGCCGCCGCCCGGTATCCGCACAGGCGAAGCCGAGTACGAGGTCGAGCCCCTCGACCGGGTGCGCATGGTCGGTGTCTTCATGCGCGATGTGTCACCCAAGGTGCTCTGCGTGGGCACGCCCGAGGGCGTGCACTTTGCGTGGGACCTCGAGAACGCGCGCCTCGCGAAGGCCTGGAGCGGGCGCTTCCTGAACGCGCGCGGCACGTGGGAGGGGCGCGCGGGCGCGCTGGAGTCGCCGCCGTCGAACGACGTGCTGGACCTGCCGCCGGGCCCAGCGATCGCTTTCTTCCCGACCGCCGAGGCCGCCGCGACGGCGCCTTGGCCGAGCGGGGCGACAGCGGCGCAAGCGCGCACTTTCAACACCGAGGAGCGCACGTTCGCTTTCCTCTACGAGGTGGAGGGGGTGGGGTTCCAGGAGGTCGTGCACCCGATGGACCCGCTGGACGGGACGGGCCATCTCGGCCGCATCCTCGTCCTGAGTGAGGACCGCGGTGATGCCTACGCGCGCCTCGCGCGCGGGGCACGGATCACTGCGGCGCAGGACGCGGACGGCCCGCTCTGGCGGGTTGAAGGCGCTGCGCCGCACACCGTTCGGATCCTCCAAGGTGCGCTGCCCTCCGGTGTGAGTGTGGTCGAGATCGGCGGCGCACAAGAGCTGCGCGCTCAACTGCCCGCACGGGCCTCTTTCTTCTGGACGGTTCAATGGTGATGCTCATCGCTGCCGCGCTCACGTTCACGCTCACCCAGGGCAGTCCCCGTGAGGCCGATTACTGGACCGTCGAGCGCCTGCGCCAGCCCGAGGGCGCGGTGCTCGAGGTCGGCGGCATGGCCGTGATCGGCGACCGCGTCGCGCTCTCGACCCGCCGCGGCGAGGTCTGGTGGCTCGACGGCGCCTTCGACCGCGCCGCAACCGATGTCACGTTCACGCTCGCCGCCGAGGGCCTCCAGGAGCCCCTCGGCCTCCTGTGGCACGGGGACTGGCTCTACGCCGCGTGCCGCGGCGAGCTCGTGCGCATGCGGGACACCGATGGCGACAGCCGGCTCGAGACGTTCGAGACCGTCAGCGACGCGTGGCCGATCAGCGGCAACTACCACGAGTACAACTTCGGCCCCGCGCTCGCGCCCGATGGATCGCTCTGGATCACGACCAACAAGCCCTTCGGCGACGAGCCCTTCGGGCGCGCGAAGTGGCGCGGGTTCGGGATGCAGATCCAGCTCGACGGCACGACGACCCCGCTCGTAGCGGGCCTGCGCTCGCCCGCGGGCATCGGCACGGCACCGTGGGGCGACCTCTTCTACACGGACAACCAGGGCGAGTGGTGCGGCGCGTCGAAGCTCGCGCTGCTCGCGCCCGGCACCTTCCAGGGCCACCCGCACGGGTTGTTCTCGACGACCGATGCGCGCTGGCCGTTTGCGCCGCTCGCGGCGAAGGACATCCCGAACCGCGTGCTGATGCCCGACGTCGCCGCCAAGGTGCCGACCTTCCGCCTGCCGACCGTGTGGTTCCCCTACGACAAGATGGGCCGCTCGCCGAGCGGCTTCGCTTGGGACCAGAGCGGCGGCGCCTTCGGCCCGTTCGCGGGTCAGCTCTTCGTCGGCGACCAGTACGACGCGAGTGTCATGCGCGTCGAGCTCGAGCAGATCGACGGCGTCTGGCAAGGCGCGTGTTTCCCGTTCCGCATGGGCCTCCCGAGCGGTGTGATCCGCGTCGTCTTCGGGCCCGATGGCACGCTGCTGGCGGGCATGAGCGACCGCGGGTGGGGCTCGCGCGGCGCGGCGACCGACGGCGTCGCGCGGCTGCGCTGGACGGGTGCGGTCCCGTTCGAGGTGCTGAGCATGCGCGCGTCGCTGTCGGGGTACCGCATCGAGCTCACCGAGCCCGCGGACCCCGCGACCCTCGCGGACCTCGCTTCGTACACGTGCGAGAGCTACACGTACCTCCTGCACGAGGACTACGGCAGCCCCGAGGTCGACCGTCGACCGGTGAGCGTGGCCCACGCCGCCGTCCACGCGGGCGGGCGGGTGGTGGAACTCACCCTCGACGGCCTGCGCGAGGGCTACGTGCACGAGCTACGGCTGCCCGGCGTCCGCAGCGCCGACGGGCGCGGCCTCTTGCACCCCCGCGCGTACCACACGCGGATCCGTAGCCCGCACTGACACGGCCGGGTGCGACCCGGGGCTCACGCCGAGGCGCGCTTCTGGCGCGCCTCGTCGAGGTGGCGCGCGCTGTCGAGCAAGAGGCGTGTGATGTTGTGGCGCACGCGGCCTGCAGAGTTCGCCTCGAGCTTGCACTCGCGGAACTCGAAGCGGCACCCCGGCAGCTTCGCGAGCCGCACGAAGATGCCGAGCACCTGCTCCTCGATGGCCTTGGTCAGCTCGGCCTCCGAGATGCCGTCCGCCCGCAGCAGCGCATTGCCGAGCCGCTCGCCGCGTGCCAGGTTGGCGAGGAACGCCTGGAGCTGGGCTTCGGTGAGCGCGCCTCGCCGCACCAGGATCTCGCCCAACCGCTCACCCTTGGGCGAGTTGGTGCTGGCGGCGTGCATCAGCGACCCGTTCTCGAACTCGAGCCGGAACGACTCCGAGCTGTGTTCGATGTCGAGCACGCCCGTCTTGGCCTGCACCTGGAAGAACCCGACGAGGTCTGGGATCGACAGGACGTCCGTATTGCCCGAGAAGTGTGGCGGCGCCTGCGGCGCGGGGCACGCCGCGCCGACCTCGGGCTCGGGGATGTTCTCGAAGAGCGCCGAATCAAGGGACTCGAGCGCGCTCGATTGGACGACCTTCACGACACGCTGTGGCTTCGGCCGCCCGATCGGCTGCGCGGTCTCTTCGCCGAAGGCCCCGAAGCCGTCGCCGAGCGCGCTCTCGAGGGCCCGCCCTATCTCCTGGGCGCGGCTCTCGACCCAGCTCGGCGCGCTCTCCTCGCCGCTCGGGTGAAAGGCGTGCCGCCCCGTGGCGCGCCGCTCGAACTCGACCCCGGCGGTGGTCAGCGGGATCGACGCCTGCGGCAGGCTCAGCGGGTCCTGGCCCGCGCGGGTCTCACCGAGCGCGCGCTGGGCGAGTTCCATGTGGCCCCGCGCCCGCGTCAGGCACGAGCGCAGGAGCGGAGTCACGGTCCCGCCGCGCTGGAGCGCCTCGAGCTCGGCCAGGACACGCTGCCGCAGCACGTCCGTCAGGGCGACGAGGCCGCGGAGCTCGGACTGGGGATCCTGGGGTGACATGCGGGGGGGAGGGGCGTGTGTGGCCCATCGGCGGCGCCGTCACTGTGACTGAACAGCCGCCGCGGAACCTGCCCTGCAGCCGACGCTGGGGTACGACTTCGAGACAACGGACCGTCAGGTCCCCAGTCGGGTCGCCTGGCCCGAGGCGCTGCCCTCGGTGCGCCACCAGTCGCCTGCGGCGACCTCGACGATGCCCTCGGCGAAGGGGCGCGGCGCGAACCCGAGCTCTTCCTTGGCGGGGCGGATGTCGTGGTCGTGGTGCAGCGAGAAGTAGCTCGCGCCGCGGCGCTCCTTCGTGACGTCCTTGAAGACCCCCTTCAGGAGCAGCGCGCGCTCGACCCAGCGGCGCGGGATGTTGCGGCGCTTCACGCCGCCGCCGGTCGCGCGGATCGTGAGGTCGATGAAGTCGTTGAACGGGATGCCGTAGGGACCTGCGATCTCGAAGACGCGGTACTCCTCCTTGGCGCGCTCGTAGCGGAAGAGCGCCATGATCGCGTCGATCATGTCGTCGACGTGCACCGGGTTCAGCTTCGAGAGGCCCTCGTGGAAGACCCAGTACGTGCCCCGCTTCGCGCCGCACTTGCGCAAGAGGGGCGCCGTGTGCCGGTAGTCCCCGCGACCGTAGACGAGGGTCGGGCGGAACGAGGCCCACGGCAGCTTCGAGCCGCGCACGACCTTCTCCTGGACGCGCTTCGAGTCGCGGTAGTACCCGTACACCGGGACGCCGATCACCGCGGACGAGATCAGGACGACCTGGCAGTCCGGCGCCACGCGCTCGGCCTCGGCCACGAGGTGCTCCGTGCCCGTGATGTTGACCGCCTTCATCTGCTCTTCGGTGAAGTGATCGTGGGCGCTCGCGAGGTGCACGAGGTGGCTTGCGCCGTCGAGGAACCCGCGCAGGGAGCTCGGGTCCGTGAGGTCCCCTTCGTGCACGGTGAGGTGCTCGCGGCCCGGCGCATCGTCGAGCTCGAGGGCCGCGGTCCGACCCGGTCGCGCGAGCACACGCACGGGCTGGCCCTCCGCGAGGAGGCGGCGGGTCAGGTACCGACCGATGAACCCGGTCGCTCCAGTGACGGCGATCAACATGGGACGTGCGTCGAGGAGGGCCCCGCAGCGCTCCGGTGGCCCGGGGAGAGCCCCGAAGCATATCCGTCCGACGCGCTGCGGTCCGGCAGAATGGGGGCATGCCGGAGGCTACACTCACCGCCGTGCTCGGCGCTCTGGCGGCCGAGCTCACGCCGCTGTGGGACGCTGGCGCCCAGAGCCGCCTCCAGGGCATCCCCGCCGTCCGCGGCGAGGTCGAAGGCGCTCCAGTGCTCGTCCTCGAGACGGGCGTCGGCAAAGCCGCCGCTGCCCATGCGGCGGCCGTCGCCATCGCGGCCGGCGCAGCGCGGTTGCTCGCGGTCGGGACCTGCGGCGGGCTCACGCCGGCGGCGCCCGTCGGCCTCGTCCTGCATGCCGGCCGGGCAGTGCAGTGGGACCTTGCGCCGCGCGCGGGGCGCAGCGCCGACGCCGACCCCGTGCTGGCCGCGGCCTGGCGATCGGTGTTGCCCGGTCGCGAGGCCCTCTTACTCACCGCCGACCGACCGGCGGTGCGGCTCCTCGAGCGCTGGCGCCGCCAGCGCGCGGTGCGCCGTGCCGGTGACCTGCCTGTCGGCTGGATCGCTGCCGCTGACATGGAGACGGCCGCGATCGGCGCGGTGGCCGTCCGGGCCGGGGTGCCCTGGGCCGCCTGCCGCGTCATCTCCGACGCGGCGACGCCGCGCGGAGCCGGAGCGTTCGCGCGGCACTTGCCGGTGGTCGGGGGCCGCGCGGCGGCCAGCGTGCCGGCCCTCATCGCGGCCCTCGCGGGGCGCTCCTCGGGGTGAGCGGTGCTTCATTGCGAGACATTTGAGCTGCTCCGATTCGTGGCGCGGAGCCGTGACAGACGCCGCCTCCTCCGGATGACCTCGACTTGGGCCCCGGCGTTCGCCGAAGTCTCCGTGATGACCCTTCCAAATCCGTCCAGGGTGCGACCGAAGCGCTCAGAACGCTCCACGACCGGCTGTACCTTGCATCCCAAGGGGCTCCCCAAGGGGTAGGATCCACCGACCACCTGCGTGACGGCGAGCCGCGCGCAGGGTCCCCATTCAGGACACATGACCGCGCTGGGCACCTTCGTCCGCCGCAACTTCGAACCCTTGGTCCTCTCGGTCCAGGTGGTCGTCGACCTGCTCGTGGTCGTGCTCGCCTGCCTCGCGGCTTGGGCGGTGCGGGAGCGCCTCGTCGGCCCGGACATCGCGATCCCGCTCGCCAACTACCGTGAGGTCTTCTCGATCGCGACGGCCGTCTGCCTCGTGTCGTTCCACTGGTTCGGCATGTACTCCCCGAGCAAGAGCCTGCTCAACGTCGAGGAGTACGCGGCGGTCACGAAGGCCTCGGTCGCGGCATTCTTCGTGGTGTTTGCGCTGCTCGTGTTCCTGCGCGGCACCTCGATCGGCACGGAAGAGGCCCCGGGCGGGCTCTACGAGCCGATCCTCGCGCTGCACCGCCTCGTCGACCTCGAGTTCAACCCGGACGGCCTGTCCCGGGTGACGCTGTTGCTCGCGTTCGTCTTCGTGCTCGTCTTCACGACGATCAGCCGCTTCGTGTCCTTCCGGGTGATCCAGAAGATCTACCGGCGCGGGATCGGCAACCGCAACGTCATCGTCGTCGGCGCAGGGGCCACCGGGCAGAAGCTGCAGGAGAAGTTCCTGCATGTCCCGACCCTCGGGCTCAACTTCGTGGGGTTTGTCGACGATGCCCGGCCCTCCGGGGCGCTGGTCGGCCACAGCCGCGTGCTCGGCCGCACCCAGGAGCTCGAGCTGCTCGTCGGGCGCCACAAGGTCAGCGAGGTCTTCGTCGCGCTGCCCGAGGCCGAGGAGAAGGACGTGATGGACCTGGTCGCGCGCCTCGACGCGATCCATGTGCCGTATTACGTCGTGCCGCGCTTCTATCACCTCCTGGCCTACAATGTGCGGATCGAGAACCTCGACTCGATCCCGCTCATCACCCGCTCGGAGCTCCGCGATTCGCTGGGCGCGGCGGTGGCGAAGCGCCTCTTCGACCTGGCCGTCGCGTCATTCGTACTCATTCTCGCGGCGCCGCTGTTCGTCGTGGTCGCGCTCCTGATCAAGCGCCAGAGCCCCGGGCCGATCTTCTTCCGTCAGGAGCGCATCGGCAAAGACGGCCGTCCGTTCCGGATGATCAAGTTCCGGACAATGCACGTCGACCAGTGCGTCGACGCCGTTGCCCCGCGCAGCGAGAACGACCCGCGCATCACCCGCATCGGGCGTTACTTGCGCCGCTACTCGCTCGATGAGCTGCCGAACTTCATCAACGTCCTGAAGGGCGAGATGAGCGTCGTCGGCCCGCGGCCCGAGATGCGCTTCATCGTCGAATCCTATCGACCGATGGACCGCGAGCGCCTCCGCGCGAAGCCTGGTGTCACGGGCCTGTGGCAGATCTCCTACGCACGCCAGGACGCGATCCACGAGAACATCGACTACGACCTCTATTACATCGAGAACCAGTCGTTCCTGCTGGACCTCGTGATCGTCGCACTGACGGGTTTCGCCGTCGCGAAGGGGACCGGCGCGTGGTGAGCGCGCGGTCCGAGGCCCACAGAGCGCTCTGACGTTCGCGGTGCGGGTCCTGCACGTCATGGAGGCGACCATCGGTGGCACGCGCCGCCACCTGGTCGACGTCGCGAGCGCGCAGCGCCGCGCGGGCCTCGACGTCGCTGTCGCGGTCGCCACCCTGCGCGACCCCGACTTTCCCCGCGACTTGGAGCGCCTCGCGGCGCTCGGTGTCCGCGTCCATGACGTGCCGATGGTGCGCGCGATCGCGCCGCGCCAGGATTGGCGCCACGCGCGCGCGCTCGCGGCGCTCCTGCGCAAGGAGCGACCCGACATCGTCCATACGCACAGCTCGAAGGCCGGGGTGCTCGGTCGCCGAGCCTCGCTCGTCACCGGGATCGGCGCGCGGGTGCACACACCCCATACGTTTGCGTTCTTGTTCGGCGCGCTGTTCTCGCCGGCGAAGCGCGCGCTCTTCAAGGCGATCGAGCGCCACTACGGCAAACACACGGCGCGCATGGTCGCGGTCAGCGCGAGCGAGGGGGACACGATCCGGGCCTCGGGCGTCGTGGATCCGGCCAAGGTGCGCGTCGTGCCGAACGGCATCGATCCGGCGCGCGTGGAGGGCGCGGAGCCGCTCGATGTACGCCAGCTCGGCCTCGATCCGACTGCGCCGGTGGTCGCGGTGATCGGGCTCGTCTACGCGGCGAAGGGCCAGGACCTCGCGGTCGAAGCGCTCGCTGCCCCGGGTCTCGAACGGGCGCAGCTCCTCGTCGTGGGTCCACCGGGTGTCGACGGTGCGCTCGCGGCGCTCGAGCAGCGCGCGCGGGCGCTCGGGGTCGCCGCGCGGGTCGTCTGCACCGGGGCCCGCCGCGACGTCCCGCGCTGTCTGGCGGCGGCGACCTGTCTCTTGCTGCCCTCGCGGTGGGAGGGTCTGCCCTACGTCGTGCTCGAAGCGATGGCCGCGCGGCTGCCGGTCGTCGCGACGCCCGTCGACGGCGCGCGCGACCTCGTGCGGGACGGGGTCACCGGCGCGCTCGCGGCGCGCGCGGAGGCAGGGGCGATCGCCGACGCGCTGCGGCGCGTGCTCGCCCTCCCCGAGGCCGAGCGGCGCGCGCTCGGTGTGCGCGGCCGCGCGCGGCTCGCCGAGGGGTACACCCTCGAGCGCATGGCCGAAGCCCTGTCCGCGGTGTACCGCGAGGCGCTCGCCGAGGGGGCCAAGTAACTTGAATCTGCTGCACATCCTGACGACCCTCGACGTCGGCGGCGCAGAGGTGCACGTCCTCACGCAAGTCCGCGGCCAAGTCGCGCGCGGGTGTCGGGTGCGGGTCGTCTATTTGAAGGGCGACGGCCGCCTCGCCGATGAGTTCCGCGCCGCAGGGGCGGAGAGCGTCCGGCGGGTCTCCGTAGGCCTGTTGTTCCCGCTGCGGCTCCGCGCCGATCTCGCGTGGTGCGACATCGTTCACAGCCACCTCCTGAAGGCGGACGCTGTGGCTGCGGTCACAGCGCTGGTCTGCGGGGCGCGCAAGAAGCTCGTCTCCGGCAAACACAACGACGAGCGCGCGCTCCTGCGGCCGCTCGTGTCGCGGGTGCACGGCTGGCTCGGCCGCATCCCAGCGCGCACGATCGTGCTGTCCGACCACGTCGGCGCGTTCATCGAGCGCCACGGCCGCGTGTCGTGCGCGCGGCAGACGCGCATCTACTACGGCATCGACCCGGCGCCGTTCGCGCGCGCCGCCGCGGACCCGGAGCTGCGCCGCGCGACCCGCGCGAGCCTCGGCCTCGCGGAGGGTGAGGTGGCGTTCTTGTGCGTGGCGCGCTTCGCGCCCCAGAAGGCGCACGAGGTGCTGCTGCGGGCCCTCGCGGCGGCGCGCGCGGAGGGTGGGGGCGCTGGCCCGGTCGCGCGGGCGCGGCTCGTCCTCGTCGCCGTCGACCCCCTCGGCGTCGGCCGCCCCCCCCCCGCGGCGCGGGCCC
>Ga0169931_10010595_pt1 | contig 13112 bp, 11 predicted proteins | sample Kivu_15m_20L_FD_129675 | JGI IMG/M metagenome (GOLD analysis project Ga0169931, IMG submission 129675) | Freshwater microbial communities from Lake Kivu, Western Province, Rwanda to study Microbial Dark Matter (Phase II) - Kivu_15m_20L... | ecosystem: Environmental > Aquatic > Freshwater > Lake...
GTGATCCATACCAGAGCAATTTGATTGAATTGACCATTCCCAAAGACATCACCGCCAACGAAGAGGTTTTAAAAACTCCGCTGATGCCTTTTGACATAGTTTCAGTGCGCAGGATTCCCAATTTTGAGATGCAAAAGGTAATTGAACTCCGTGGCGAATTCAAATACCCGGGTACCTATGTGATTCAGGACAAAGGATTCACGGTACAGGACGCCGTTTCCTTGGCGGGTGGGCTCACTTCTTATGCGTTTCCGGAAGGGGCAAAATTTGACCGACCCAACTTGCCTGGGGGCTTTTTGGTGTTCGACATGAAAAAGGCCTTGAACCGCAGGGGTTCGATGTACAACTATACCTTGAAGGAGGGGGATGTGATTTCGGTGCCCAAAGTGATTGACTATGTATCGATCTTTGGTTCTGGCATTCAGTACATCGAGAACTTATTGAATTTAGACTCACTCACAGACTATGCGGCGATGAATGCGCCTTTCGTGGGAGGCAAAAGAGCGGGTTACTACATTCGAACGTTTGGCAATGGGTATACTGCGGATGCTTGGCGGGCCAAAACTTATGTGGTGGAAGCCAACGGGCGGGTGAGAAGAACGGTAAATTTCTACCTGTTCCGGGTCTCACCCAAAGTGAAAAAGGGCAGTTCGGTGTATGTGATTTCGAAAGAGAAAAAGGCCAAGAGCAGCTTCAAAGACAAGGTAAACAAAATACCGACAGATTGGAACAAAGTAATCCAAGACATCACCGTAAAGTTGACAGGTTTTGCAACATTGTGGGCGTTGCTAAAACAATGATATTATGAACGAACTAGCGCAAGAAACCGACGAAATCTCTTTAAAGGAATTGATCCAAAAAGTGAGTGCCTTATTGGGTTATCTAAAAACCCAATGGTGGAAGTTGTTATTGATTTCCCTTTTGGGGGGGATTGGGGGCTATGTGTATGCCAAGTACCAGAAACCCCAATATACAGCCAAACTCACCTTCGCATTGGCGGAAGGCGGCGATAAACTAGGTGGGATCAGTTCCATTGCCTCCCAGTTTGGGATGGATTTGGGTGGTGGTTCTGCAGGGGCTTTCAGTGGAGACAATTTACTGGAGCTGATGAAAAGTCGTCTGTTGATAGAAAAGACCTTGTTGACCCAAGTGGATTCATTTGGTAACACCAAATTGTTGGTGAATCAATACATCGATTTCAACAAACCCAAGAAGCCCAAACCCAGGAAACCATCGGACCCCCAACCGGTGACATTTGACGCATCGGTGGTGGAAAAGAGAAATTTCACTTTGGCACAGGATTCCTTTTTGGCAAAATTGTCTGCGGATTTAATCAAAAAGAATTTGCAAGTGATAAAATTAGATAAAAAATTGGCGATTGTTTCAGTATCTTTCACGGGTGAAGATCCCTGGTTTGCGAAGAATTTCACCCAAATACTCACCCAAAATGTGACAGAATTTTACGTGGAAACCAAGACTGGACAGATGCGCAAAAATGTGCGGATGTTGGAGCACAAGGTAGACAGCGTAAAACAGGCATTGGGGAGAGCTATGTATGGTGTAGCTTCCGAAGTGGATGGCAATCAATTCTTGGTAAAGGGTGTGGCCAAAGTGCCCCAAGCCAAAAAGCAATTGGAAATTCAGGTGTTATCAGTTATGTATGGGGAATTGATCAAGAATTTAGAATTGAGTCGGACGATGATGGCCAAAGAAGAACCCCTAATTCAATTGATTGATCAACCCCGATTTCCATTGGAAAAAAAGAAAACTTCCAAATTATTCTCGGCCATTAGTGGATCAGTATTATTTTGCTTATTGATGACCGCCATATTATTGATAAACAGATGGTGGAAATCAAAAATTGCGAATATTGCTTAGAGAAGTCCTGACAAAATACGGTTTCTTTGAATCATGACAAATTTGCCAATTTATTAATAATAAATAATTAAATAATATGCAATTAAAATTATTTAAAAATTAATCAACTTTGAAGTTAATGGTACACAGTTTGGTGTACAATAAATGTTAAATTATGAACCTAGAAAATTCCAAAATTGCTATTGTTGGTTTAGGGTATGTTGGGTTGCCACTGGCAATTGTTTTTGCTGAGGCGGGTTACAATGTCATTGGATTCGACTTAAATACCAACGTCTGTGCAGGTATAAACACGGGTAAGAGCCATATTAAGGATATTCCGTCGACGCGGCTAGAATTCTTAGTGAAGCAAGCGGCTCTAGAAGCGACATCTGATTTTCGACGATTGCGCGAGTGTAACACTATTTCTATTTGTGTTCCAACACCGCTAAACAAAATTAAAGACCCGGACTTGTCTTATGTGGTTGCAGCGACCGAGGCAATTGCGTGCCAACTGCGTCATGGACAGCTCATCATCTTGGAAAGCACGACCTATCCTGGTACGACTCGGGATTTGATGCTTCCTATCCTGGAGAAGACTGGGATGAAAGTGGGCGTGGATTTCTTCCTCTGCTTCTCGCCGGAGCGGGTGGATCCGGGCAACGAAAGTTGGCATACCAAGAATACCCCAAAAGTTCTGGGAGGTATTACACCGGCCTGCAAGGATGCTGGCATGTCATTATATGCTCAGGTCTTTGACCGCATGGTGCCGGTGGAGAATACCGAGGCGGCTGAATTGGTCAAGGTGTATGAGAATACTTTTCGTATGATCAATATTGCGCTGGCCAATGAATTGAGCATGGTCTGTGACAAGTTGGGGATTAGCGTTTGGGAAGTTATTGATGCCGCGGCGACCAAGCCCTTTGGCTTCATGAAATTCACCCCAGGTCCCGGCCTGGGAGGCCATTGCATTCCGTTAGACCCACATTATTTGTCGTGGAAAATGCGGAATCTTTCGTTCAAGACCCGCATGATCGAATTGGCTTCTGAGATCAACGCCGAAATGCCTGAATACACCGTGAACAAGGTGGCCTTAGCACTTAATGAACAGGGCTTGTCCCTCAAGGGATCCCGCATATTGATCCTGGGTATCGCGTACAAGAAGGATATTGACGACCTACGGGAATCGCCTGCCTTAGATATTATCCGTATCCTACAGGAACGGGGTGCTGAGATTCTCTACCATGATCCGTATTGTCCAGTCATTACCGATGATGGACATACGGAAATTCCTCATTTACCCCTTTATAGCACACCGCTGACCGACGATTTGATAAAGCAATGCCATGCCGTCGTGATAGCAACAGACCATAGTGGATTGGATTATCAAAATATCGCCTCGAATTCAAAGGCCTTGGTGGATACAAGGGGGGTGGTGTGAGAATTGGACGATGTTAATAGCTGGCCTAAGTAAAAAGAAAAAATCTACCTACTGGGAGGATAAGCGAATCAATGTGATGGTAGTGCAGCACAGCGGAATAGGGGAAATCGCCAGGATAAGTTATAGCGAGTTTTACTCTGTACTATTCAAAATAAAGTTTTGAACTATAAAGACCTATGAAAATAGAAATGGTTGACCTGAAAGGTCAATACCGTAGAATACAAGAAGAAGTTGATCAGTCCATTCTGAGCGTAATTTCAGAAGCGAATTTCATTAACGGGCCTCAAGTGCAGTCTTTTGCACTAAATCTGTCGGATTATTTGGGTGATGCGCAGGTTATTCCTTGCGCCAATGGTACAGATGCACTTCAAATTGCCATGATGGCATTGGACTTACAGCCGGGCGATGAAGTGATTGTGCCAGCTTTCACCTATGTAGCTACGGCAGAAGTGATAGGGCTGTTGAACCTAACACCCGTTTTGGTGGATGTTGAGCCCGATACTTTCAATCTATCGATTGAGCATCTCGAACGAGTTATAACACCTAAAACAAAAGCAATAGTTCCAGTTCATCTATTTGGCCAATGTGCAAATATGGATGCCGTAATGGACATAGCACACCGTCAAAATCTATTTGTAATTGAAGATACAGCCCAGGCATTGGGCGCCGACTACATCTTCAATGATGGCCGAAAACAAAAAGCGGGGACCATAGGACATATAGGTTGCACTTCCTTTTTTCCATCAAAAAATTTAGGTTGCTATGGGGATGGGGGTGCTATATTCACAAACAATGAGGAATTAGCGGAGACCATTCGAATGATTGCGAACCACGGCCAAGTTAAAAAGTATGTCCACAAGGTCTTAGGCGTGAATTCGAGGCTCGATACGGTTCAGGCGGCTATACTGAGCATTAAGTTGAAGCATCTCGATGAATACTGCCAGGCTAGGCAAGGAGTGGCCGCGCATTACGACGATGCTTTCCGATCGATTAGCGCCATTCAGACGCCTGTTCGCTCTCCATTCAGTACCCATGTGTTTCATCAATATACACTGGTGGTTCCGCCCGCGGTCCGAGATGCCTTGAAGGACTATTTGCAAGGGAAAGGCATTCCGTCTATGATTTACTATCCCATTCCACTTCATCATCAGGAAGCATTTAGACCAATAAGCCGTTGCCCCGAAGATTTATCAGTTGCAGAACGATTAAGTGCATCGGTGATCTCATTGCCCATTCATACGGAGATGACTACAGAGGTTCAAAATGAAATAATACAGGTGGTAACCGAATTTTTTAACGATAAAATATGAGCTACTTTGTGCATGAAACAGCAGTTGTCGATGAGGGTTGTCAAATAGGGGAAGGTACCAAAATATGGCACTTCAGCCATATAATGCCCAATTGTATGATAGGCGAAAAGTGTAACATCGGTCAGAATGTGGTAATCTCGCCAGAGGTGGTTTTGGGCAAAAATGTCAAAATACAAAATAACGTAAGCCTCTACACGGGCGTGACCTGTGATGATGACGTATTTCTTGGCCCATCTTGCGTGTTCACCAATGTCATCAACCCACGTTCCGCTATTAATAGAAGATCAGAATACGCCAAGACCCATGTGGGTAAAGGCGCCTCAATAGGTGCAAATGCCACAGTTGTATGTGGGAACGACATTGGTGCGTTTGCATTCATTGGAGCTGGTGCGGTTGTTACTAAGACAGTGCCGAATTACGCTCTGATGGTCGGAAATCCAGCTCGTAAAATAGGCTGGATGAGTGAATTCGGACACAGATTAGAGTTTGATGATGAGGGATTTGCAGTTTGTCCGGAGAGCAATGTGATATACAAACTGGAGAAAGGACTCGTTGAGAAATGTAACAAACCATACAAACATGCTAATCCTTTGAATCCAAAATAGATAATTTGTTACCAACCATTTGCTTTCACTTATTTTTTAATCTAATTTTCTTCTTGCTGGATTAAATCAAATATAGTCTACTAAAACTCGTTAAAAGTAATTCGTAGAACACATTTTCACTTCATCCTTATCCAATAAAACATGAGCAATACACTTTTAATAACCGGCGGTACTGGCTCCTTCGGCAATGCAGTGCTTCGGCGCTTTCTTAATGACGATTTTTTTAAAGAAATCCGCATTTTGTCGCGTGATGAAAAGAAACAGGACGATATGCGTCTATTTTATAAAAGTGACAAGATAAAATATTACATAGGTGATACGCGTAACAAAGGTGCGGTTAACACTGCGATGCGTGGCGTTGATTTCGTTTTTCAGGCAGCCGCTTTGAAACAAGTGCCTTCATGTGAGTTTTTTCCTATGGAAGCGGTTAAAACGAACGTGATTGGTGCTGAAAATGTACTTGACTGTGCCATTGAATGCGGTGTGAAAAGTGTTGTCGTTCTTAGCACCGACAAAGCGGTTTATCCCATTAATGCAATGGGTATGAGTAAAGCGCTGAGCGAAAAGTTAATGGTGGCTAAAAGCCGTGGACTAAATGGAATAAATCAAATCTTTTCTGGCACACGCTATGGCAATGTGATGGCCTCTAGAGGTTCAGTTATCCCGATGTTTATCGAACAGATCAAAGCAGGAAAAAGCATTAGTATTACCGATCCGAATATGACAAGATTTATGATGACACTTGACGATGCAGTTGAACTAGTATGGTTTGCTTTTAACAATGCTCAAAATGGAGATATGTTTGTTCAAAAAGCACCTGCTGCAACCGTCGAGGTACTTGCAATTGCATTGAAAGAATTATATAATGCTAGCAACCCAATAAACATTATTGGAACACGTCATGGTGAAAAACTCTTTGAGACCCTTGTAAACAGGGAAGAAATGGCTAAGGCAATTGACATGAGTAATTACTATCGCATTCCAGCTGATAACCGCGACTTGAACTATGGCAAGTATTTCACTGATGGAGAATCAAAAGTATCAGAAATCTCAGACTATACCTCGCATAACACGGAACGGTTGGATGTTGAGGGGATGAAAAAATTGCTCATGAAACTTCCTATCATCCGCAGGGACGTGCTCAGCCAGGACATTACAAACATTTACGAACCATAGTTTTTGGAACACTATTGACACCCATCATTATTACTTAATAATTACCCACATTAGGCGGTTAACGTCTATTAAATTAGATTCAACCAGAATGACTTTTGCTGGTTCATTTATGGAAAATACAAAAAATATGGTTTCAGGTTCTCAAGTAATTATTGTTGATTCGAAAGTATATCGAACTGTTTTCTAAAAGTCAATTAAGCGAAACCACCTTGATTTAAATTAACTAATTAATGATTAAGATAGGAATTACAGGACAGTCAGGTTTCGTGGGTACTCATCTTTTCAACACCCTGGGGCTTCACCCTGACAAATTCGAAAGAGTTGAGTTTCTAAATGATTTTTTCCTGGATGACATGGCATTGCAAGCTTTTGTTAAATCCTGCGACGTCATCGTCCATCTTGCCGCCAAGAACCGTCACACTGATCCAGAGGTCATCTACAATACCAATATTGGTCTAGTGAAGCAACTCATTGCCGCCTGCGAAGCAACCAAATCAACACCACATATACTTTTTTCATCTTCAACCCAAGAAGAACGTGACAATTTATATGGAAAATCCAAAAAGGAAGGACGTCAACTTCTCGAACAATGGGCTCGCAATAATAAAGCACAATTCACTGGTCTTATCATACCAAACGTCTTTGGACCCTTCGGTCACCCATACTATAACTCAGTTGTTGCCACCTTCTGCTATCAACTCACTCACAACGAAACACCAAAAATCGAGATTGATGGCGAAGTTAAACTAATTTATGTCAACGAACTTGTAAACTACATCATCGCGCAAATCACGAACCATGTATCACGAATCACGAATCACATAATCCCTAACACTTCAACCATACGAGTATCTGATCTAATTAAAAAACTTGCAAAATACAAATCTAACTACTTCGAAAATGGCGAAATACCCATAATTGACACCCAATTCGATCGTGATCTATGGAACACTCTACTTTGCTACCTCGACCACGAAAGTTTCTTCCCTTTTCATTTGAAGCTCAACTCAGACAATAGAGGTAGCTTCGTTGAAATTGTAAAACTTAACAGCGGGGGACAAATAAGCTTCAGCACTACAGTTCCCGGTATCACTCGCGGAAACCACTTCCACACCCGTAAAGCAGAGCGATTCGCAGTGATCAAAGGCAAAGCCATCATTGAGCTGCGCCGGATAGGAACTGACAAAGTGATGACCTTCGAACTAGATGGTACACAACCTAGTTTCGTTGACATACCAATATGGCATACCCACAACATCAGTAATGTTGGAGATGAAGAACTTTTTACTGTCTTCTGGATCAGCGAACATTTTGATTCTGAAGACACCGATACCTATTTGGAGAAAGTTTGAACAGAAGACAGAAAAATAGAAAACCGCTAAAGTAGATTTGAGTGATTTTTAGGCAAGAGAATATTGCCAAATCTCCATCATCAGCCTAGCAATCAAATAATACATGAAAAAATTAATAGTTTTAACTGTAGTCGGTACAAGACCAGAAATCATACGTCTTTCCCGCGTCATGGCCAAACTAGATGAATCCGAAGCCATCAATCATATCACTGTTCACACGGGACAAAATTATGACTACGAACTGAATGAAATATTTTATGAAGACCTCGGCATCCGCAAGCCGGATTACTTCCTCAACGCAGCCGGTGCAACTGCCACTGTAACTATTGGCCAAATCCTTGTCAATATAGATCCAATTTTGGAGGATGTCAAACCAGATGCAATGTTGGTTTTAGGCGATACAAACAGTTGCCTATGTGCTATACCGGCCAAGAAACGCCACATTCCAATTTTTCATATGGAAGCCGGCAACCGCTGCTTCGATCAGCGAGTACCCGAAGAAACCAATCGCAAAATTGTTGACCATATCGCCGACATCAACCTCACCTACAGCAGCATCGCGCGTGAGTACTTGTTGAACGAAGGCCTACCCGCCAGTCGCATTATTAAAACCGGGAGTCCAATGTACGAGGTACTTAATCATTATAAGCTAAAAATACAGGCTTCAGATGTAATTACACGCCTTGGACTAGAAGAGGGCAAATACTTCGTCGTCTCCGCCCACCGAGAAGAAAACATCAACAACGGAAAGAACTTCAAAGGATTGATTGATTCATTGAATCTTATCGCCGCAAAATACGGATATCCCATAATCGTCTCTACCCACCCCCGCACCCGCAAAAAATTAGAAGAGAAAGTGTCACAAATTAATACTGTGTTATACACTACGGAACATTGTGACACAAGCCCTGGGGAGCACTTTGAAACCCACATCCATCCCCTCATCCAATGGATGAAACCCCTGGGCTTCTCCGACTACAACGCACTCCAAATCAACGCTTATGCTGTCCTCTCTGACTCTGGCACCATCTCCGAAGAATCCTCTGTATTGAACTTTCGCGCCCTCAACATCCGCGAGGCCCACGAACGCCCCGAAGCTATGGAAGAAGCATCCGTAATGATGGCCGGCCTCAACCCGGAGAGGATTTTACAATGCTTGGTGCAGTTACAATACCAGAAAACAGGTGAAGAAAGAAATTTCAGACCAGTAGGGGATTATTCCATGCCGAATGTTAGTGAGAAAGTAGTGCGAATCATCTTGGGTTATACTGATTACATCAAACGAACTGTTTGGAGTGAGGAATAAAGCAAAGCTAAAAAAAGACCTAATAAAGTTGAATGAGGAATCCTATTAGAAATCTTTTTAAATCAGATTTTGTTGTCAATGTTTCTACATTAATGTCAGGATCTGTTATTTCACAGATCATACCATTTTTGGTAGCACCTGTGATTTCAAGACTCTATTTTCCTGAAGATTATGCCGTAGTTGCCGCATATGATTCAATTACGGTTCTGTTTACAATCGTTGCAACCGGAATGTACAGCAGCGCCCTAATGATTGACAAAACTGACAAAGAAGCATTTAACACCGCGGGGGCAGCTTTTATGGCAACTTTAACAATTACAGCTATTTCCATATTAATTTTTTTCATATTCAACAAAAGTATTGCCCGTTTAACAGGAAATGAAAACATAACATTCTGGCTTTACTTAATACCATTAACCATTTTTTTCACGGGCAGTTATCAAACGCTCAGTATGTGGAATAATCGGTTAAAACGTTACAAAAGATTAGCCACCAATAAAATCCTTCAAACAATTGTAACATCCGGTGCTACTGTTGGGCTTGGTATTTTAAGCTATCGCAGCAACGGGTTGATGATAAGTCTTCTAATAGGCCAAATGTTTGCTTTCGGAGTACTTTTGTATCAAACAATGAATAATGATCGAGCCCTATTGAAGGAAATAAATTTCAAAGGTATTCTAACTTCTTTTAAACGACACAAAGATTTTCCTAAATATAATATGCCACAGGGATTCTTAGATGGATTTAGAGAAAGTAGCATTGTTTTAATTATCTCCAACTATTTTGGCACGGTTGTAGTAGGATCTTACTCATTTGCAATAAGTATGCTAAATAAACCACTACAGATTTTAGGTGAGGCTTACCGCCAAGTTTTTTTTCAAAAAGCAAGCACTACATATAATGAAAATGGAAATATTTGGAACTTTACAAAAAGGAGCTCGATTATTATAACAACAGTTACATTACCATTCTTCCTTATTATTTTATTTTGGGGATCTGATATTTTCACATTTTTATTTGGTGTAAATTGGACACAGGCTGGTATTATTGCTCAATTAGTAAGCATTTGGGTTTTCTTCAAATTTATTTCTTCGCCTTTGTCATCAATTCCTGTGATTTATCAAAAGCAGAAAGTATTCTTTGTTTATGGTATTATTAATAATATTAGTTTGCCATTAACACTTCTTATAGGCTCGATGAATTTTTTGGATTACAAAACTTCAATATTGTGTCTTGTAACAGCTGGAATACTAAATAGCCTAATTCAAATGTATTGGTGTTTGCAATTGCTAAGAAAGGCTGAAATTAAATAGAATTTTATCAAATGAGAAATTGTTTGCTTTTATTTACACGGTCTTTTCCATATGGCGCTCAGGAAGATACTTTTCTTGGCCATGAATTAAAATACCTTATGACAAACTTTGATAGAGTCGTAATAATACCTAAAAATTGCAGCGGAGGAAAGATAAATATCCAGCCAGAGATTAAAATTGATGAATCATTTAGTGAATTTACTACAAGTAAAAAATCAAAGTGTGCGAGAATATATAACGGCTTAGGAAGATTATTTATTTTTGAGTTAATACTAAATGTTAATTTACTGGCAAGACCAAAACAGATATACAAATTATTATCTTTTATCGATAGAATGAAAGAAACCATTAAATGGTATAGTAAAACCGATTATGATGGCATGGATTGTACGTATTATTCATATTGGTGCGACTATGTTCCAGCAGCTTTTACTTTGCTTGCAAAAAAGGAGAATGTAATCACAAGAGTACATGGGATGGATCTTTATCTAGAAAGAAATGAACATTATATTCCCTTAAGAAAGACCGTATTGAAGCATATCAAAAATGTACATTGTGTTTCAGATGCCGGGAAGAGATATCTTTATTCTCAATACCCTGAATATGATTCTAAAATAATGGTTAACAGGTTGGGTGTTGCGAGGAACGGCTATAATATTCTGACGCACAAACCTAATCTGAATCACTGGTTAATTGTTTCTTGCTCATCTGCTATTGAGCTTAAGAGGGTGAAATTAATTATGGAAAGTGTTATTACCTTTTCAAAGCAGAATCCTTCCTTTACGATCGAATATACTCATTTTGGTGATGGGCCATTAATGAACGAATTAAGAAGTTTAAAGAATCAATCAAAACTGGCCAATTTAAAAATATTCCTGCCCGGATTTGTAGAGAATGAAAATATAGCAGATTTTTATAAATCTCATTATGTAGACATATTTATTAACGCAAGTACCACAGAAGGTGGTATTCCTGTATCTTCACAGGAAGCCCAAAGTTATGGTATCCCTATTATATGCACAAATGTCGGAGGCAACCCTGAAGTACTGGATCCATTTAATTTAAACGGATTTTTAGTTAGCAGTAATCCATCCGCCAATGAAATTGCCGAAGTAATGAATAAATTCTCAAAGTATACTATTGAAGAGATGTCTAAGTTTCGAAAAAATAGTTATAATAATTGGAATAAGAAATTTAACGCTGCGAATAATTTTCGTGAATTTGCTGAATTTATTGCAAAGAAATGATTACCATCATCAACTATCACATGGGTAACCTCGGCTCTATTATCAACATGCTTAAACGCATCGGGGCTTCCAGCACCATCACTTCGGATCCGGCTGAAATTGAGGCAGCAGAAAAGATCATCTTTCCCGGTGTCGGGCACTTCGACAAGGCAATGCACAACCTCACTCATTTGGGATTGGTTGATGTTTTAAGAAAAAAGGTGTTGGAGGATAGGGTTCCTGTATTGGGCATCTGTCTGGGCATGCAGTTGCTTTGTAAGAACAGTGAAGAGGGCAGTCGGGATGGGCTTGGGTTTGTTGATGCCTACGTGAAGCGCTTTTATTTTACCGAAGAAAATGGCTTAAAAATTCCCCAAATGGGTTGGAATTTGATTAAACCTGAGAAAGCTAGCCCACTTTTGGAGAATAACGGAAAAGACGCACGTTTCTATTTTGTGCACTCTTATCATGCTGTTTGCAATAACCCACAAGATGTGTTAACAAGCACATACCATGGTTACCGTTTCACATCGTCATTTGAGTGTGATAACATAATTGGCGTTCAATTCCATCCTGAAAAAAGCCACCGCTTTGGCATGCAGCTATTAAAAAACTTTGTAGAAAACTACTGATGCTCCGCCACCGCGTAATTCCGGTATTGCTTTTGAAAAATAGCGGGCTGGTAAAAACAAACCGCTTCAAAAATCCTATTTATGTAGGTGACCCCATCAATGCCGTAAAGATATTTAACGAAAAGGAAGTAGATGAGCTTATACTGCTTGATATTACTGCAACCAACCAAAACATAGAGCCTGATTACAAGCGAATTGAAGAGATAGTTTCAGAAGCATTTATGCCAATAGGTTATGGGGGTGGCATTAATACAATACAGCAAATAGAAACGCTTTTTAAAACCGGTGTTGAGAAGGTGATTTTAAACACTGCATTGTTTTCAAACCCCAATCTTTTAAATCAGGCTTCGCAAGTTTTCGGATCACAGAGTATTGTTGCAGCTATAGATGTTAAGAATAGCCTGTTCAGAAAATATGTTATTCGAACGCATTCCGGCTATAAGAAACAATCTACTCAAATAGACATCGCCATAAAGTCCTTTGTAGACCAAGGCGCAGGCGAAATTTTCATAAACTCAATTGATCGCGATGGTACTATGCAGGGCTATGATATAGACCTTATATCGCAAGTTTCTAAACTTTCTCCGGTGCCTGTAATTGCAGCGGGTGGAGCAGGAAGCGTGTCAGATTTCGCGCTCGCTATTAATGCCGGAGCCTCAGGTGTGGCTGCCGGGGCGATGTTTGTATTTCAAGGTGTTCACCGTGCAGTGTTGATTAGCTATCCGAAATATGAAGAACTTGAGAAGAATTTAGAAAACGTTAAATAAGCCAAATAACAAATCTAATATATGAATAGACCTTACCAAATTTGCACGCGCTGCGTGATGGATACAACAGATCCTGACATAACATTTGATGTGGATGGATATTGTAATCACTGTACCGATGCAATCGAAC
>Ga0169931_10010596_pt1 | contig 13112 bp, 9 predicted proteins | sample Kivu_15m_20L_FD_129675 | JGI IMG/M metagenome (GOLD analysis project Ga0169931, IMG submission 129675) | Freshwater microbial communities from Lake Kivu, Western Province, Rwanda to study Microbial Dark Matter (Phase II) - Kivu_15m_20L... | ecosystem: Environmental > Aquatic > Freshwater > Lake ...
AGGGCAGTAGCTCAGTTGGTAGAGCATCGGTCTCCAAAACCGACGGTCGGGGGTTCGAGTCCCTCCTGCCCTGCGAGAGAAGCAACGAGAAAGACACAGACGACATGTCAACCGACCTGAACCGCGAGCAGAAGCGCGCGCTGAAGCGCATGGGAGCCCTCGACGACAAGGGCAACCCCGTGCGCACCCAGCCGCAGCCGCGTGAGCGTGGCGGCAGCGAGCGTGTCGGTCCCGGCCAGTACATGCGCGAGGTCGGCGACGAGATGAAGAAGGTCGCCTGGCCCAAGTGGCCCGAGGTGCGGCGCTACTCGATCATCGTCCTGGCCACGGTGCTGGTGTTCACCACCTACATCGGGGTCCTGGATGCGGTTTTCGGCCTCTTCTCCGGTTGGCTGTACAAGGAGTGACGGACACCATGAGCGACGAGACCACAGACACCGAGATCCTCGACGGCGCGGGCACAGAGCCCGACGTGGTGGTCGACCTGACCTCCGACGACGCCGTCGACGGCGACACCGACCTCGACGACGAGGACGAGGACGACGGCCCGCGCGAGACCCCACCGTGGGCGCGCCCCGGCCGCTGGTACGTGGTGCACACCCAGGCCGGATACGAAAAGAAGGTCGAGATCAACCTCAAGTCGCGCATCCAGTCGATGAACATGGGTGAGTCGATCTACGAGATCGTCGTGCCGATGGAGGAGGTCGTCGAGTTCAAGCAGGGTCGCAAGCAGACCGTGCAGAAGAAGGTGTTCCCCGGTTACATCCTCGTGCGTTGCGAGATGGACGACTCGTCGTGGTTCTGCATCCGCAACACACCCGGCGTCACCGGCTTCGTCGGTCAGACGAACCGCGGACAGAAGCCGACCCCGCTGTCACGCCGCGAGGTGGAGACGTTCCTCACCGCCAAGGGCGACGGCGAGGCCGCGCCGAAGCGCCGTGCACCGAAGGTCGAGTTTGAGACCGGCGAGAGCGTGCGCGTCAAGGAGGGTCCGTTCGCGGACTTCAACGGCACGATTGCCGAGATCAACACCGACCACATGAAGCTCAAGGTCCTGGTCAACATCTTCGGTCGCGAGACCCTGGTGGAGATGGACTTCAGCCAGGTCACCAAGCTCTGACCCGAATCGACACCACCCGGAGAACCACATGGCAAAGAAGAAGCTCGCAGCGATCGTGAAGATCCAGATCCCGGCCGGCAAGGCCACCCCCGCGCCGCCCGTGGGCACGGCCCTCGGACCGCACGGTGTCCAGATCATGGACTTCGTGAAGCAGTACAACGCCGCCACCGAGTCGCAGGCGGGAACGATCATCCCCGTCGAGATCAGCATCTTCGAGGATCGTTCCTTCACGTTCATCCTGAAGACCCCGCCGACCCCGGTGCTGCTGCGCCAAAAGGCCGGCCTCGAGAAGGCCTCGCAGACTCCCGGCAAGACCGTCGCGGGCACCGTCACCGAGGCCGACATCGAAGAGGTCGCCAAGATCAAGATGCCCGACCTCAACGCCTACGACCTCGAGGCGGCCAAGCAGCAGGTGCGGGGAACCGCCCGCTCGATGGGTCTCAAGGTCGTCTGAACCGGTCGCCACGGCGAGCCGGTAGACAGTCACTCACAACACAGGATCTCCCGCCCCGGGATCACCTCGCCCGGGCGGACCACACAGAGAAGGAGAGGGAGGCAATCATGCCGGAATCAAAGAAGTACAAGGCCGCATCCGCGCTCTTCGACCGCGACGCGCAGTTCACGCCCGCCGAGGCCGTCGAGATCGTGAAGAAGACGGCGAGCGCCAAGTTCGACGAGTCGGTCGACCTCGCGGTCCGTCTCGGTGTCGATCCCCGCAAGGCCGACCAGACCGTCCGCGGAACCGTCGCGCTGCCCTCGGGCTCGGGCAAGACCCTGCGCATTGCTGTCTTCGCCGCGGGTGATGCCGCCCAGGAGGCCCGTGCCGCCGGCGCCGACCTCGTGGGTGCCGACGATCTCGCCGCCGAGATCGAGAAAGGCAACATGGACTTCGACCTCGCGATCGCGACGCCGGACATGATGCCCCTCGTCGGCCGTCTCGGTCGCGTCCTCGGCCCGCGCGGCCTGATGCCCAACCCCAAGACCGGCACGGTGACCACCGACGTCGGTCGTGCCGTGGGCGAATTCAAGGGCGGCAAGGTCGAGTACCGCACCGACCGCTACGGCAACGTGCATGTCCGCGTGGGCAAGGCGTCGTTCTCGCCGGCCGACCTCGAGGCGAACCTGCGCGCGGTGCTCGACGAGCTCCAGCGCGTCAAGCCGGCCGCCGCCAAGGGTCGCTACTTCCGCAAGATCTCCCTGTCGACCACGATGGGGCCCGGCGTGAAGGTCGACTCGAACCGGCTCAAGCCGGGGGAGTGACCCTGGTTTCCCGCCCCCGTCGGGGTGGGACGGGGACTGCGTCCCCGTAGCCTTTCCATCACAACCCATTTCTCTCGGTCCTCGCCAGAGACATCCGGTCCGGTTCGCCGGCTAAGGGGCACTTCGCCCGCCAGACGAGGCGGACTCCACTCGGTCGGATCCTCGATCCGCTCGGCGCGGCGTTCGTTCACGCGAGCGCCCCGAGCGAACGATCAGGACACCGAGGAGGTGAAATGTCAACTGTCCGTTCCGAGAAGGAAGCCGTCGTCGCCGAAGTGCGGGGCAAGCTCGAGAGCGCAACCGCGGTGATCGTCACCGAGTACCGCGGTCTCACCGTTCCGAACCTGGCCTCGTTGCGCACGAGCCTGCGCGGCGTGGGTGCCGAGTACCGCGTGTACAAGAACACCCTCGCCCGTTTCGCCGCGCGCGAGTCGGGCATCGAGGGGCTCGAGTCACTGCTCACCGGTCCCACCGCCCTCGCGTTCGTCGACGGGGATGTGGCCGCAGTGGCCAAGACCCTGAAGGAGTACGCCAAGACGAACCCGCTGCTGGTCATCCGCGGAGGTGCCGTGGCCGGCAAGGCCGTCACCGCCAAGGACGTCGAGACGCTCGCAGACCTGCCATCGCGGGAGGTCATGCTCGCCCAGCTCGCGGGCCTCATCCAGGCCCCGCTCGTCAAAACCGCCGGCCTGCTCCAGGCACTGCCGCGCAACATGGCCTACGGCCTGAAGGCGCTCGTCGACCAGAAGAACGCGGCCTGACGCCGCGGCGTCACCGACCAATCAACACCGACAATCACAACCAACAATCACAACCAACAACACTCGACATCACGAGAACCAACAGAAAAGGAACAGAACAATGGCTCTCAGCAAGGAAGAGATCCTCGACGGGATCTCCGCACTCACCGTCATCGAACTCAAGGAACTGCTCGACGCGTTCGAGGAGAAGTTCGGCGTGACCGCGGCGGCACCGGTTGCCGTGGCCGCAGTCGGTGGCGCACCCGCCGGTGGCGGAGCCGCCGCCGAGGAGGAGAAGGACGAGTTCGACGTCATCTTGACCAACGGCGGTGCCGCCAAGATCGGCGTCATCAAGGTCGTTCGCGAGCTCACCAGCCTCGGTCTGAAGGAGGCCAAGGACCTCGTCGACGGTGCCCCCAAGCCCGTCCTTGAGAAGGTCAGCAAGGACGACGCCGCCAAGGCCAAGGCCAAGCTCGAGGAGGCCGGAGCCTCCGTCGAGCTCAAGTGAGCCCGACCATCTGAACCCGCCGGGGGAGACCCCGGCGGATCGTTCGAACAGGTTCCCCGTCGCCCCTGGGCGGCGGGGAACCTGTCGTTTCGGGCCCGATTGCGTCGCGGGTGCTTGACGGACCCCCGCCCCGCCCCCTACCGTGCCCCCATCGCGGGGCCCCCGGTCGGAGGGTCTCTTCCGGCGTTGCCCCCGTGCCCATTCGCCCGATAGCGTTTCAGGTTGCCGTGTCGTGCCCCTCTTGCCTTCGCATTGCCCGAATTCAGTGCGTGTGTCTGCCGGGGTTCGGCATCGCTCCTTCTCGACCGGCAACCCAGGAGTAACAGTGGCACCTCGTTCTGCGTCCCATGAGCGGTACTCGTTCGCGAATCTCGTCGAGCAGCTCGAACTGCCCGACCTGATCGCCGTCCAGCGCGAGTCGTTCGACTGGTTCATGCGCGAGGGTCTCGCAGAGACCTTCCGCGACATCTCGCCGATCACCGACTACTCGGGCGACCTGCGCCTCGAGTTGTCGTTCGATCCGAACGACGAGGACCTCTGCCCCGGGCCGAAGTTCACCGAGGAGGAGTGCCGCGAGAAGGAGATGACCTTTGCCTCTCCGGTGTTCGTGCGCGCGACCTTCCTGAACCGCGAGAGCGGCGAGGTGAAGGAGCAGGTCGTCTTCATGGGCGACTTCCCGAAGATGACCAACAAGGGAACCTTCATCATCAACGGCACCGAGCGCGTCGTCGTGTCGCAGCTCGTCCGCAGCCCCGGCGTGATCTTCGAGCCGGGCGAGAAGTTCCGTCTCCGCAACCTCTCGAAGGCCCAGATCGTCAAGGGCACCATCCACCCGTACCGCGGCGAGTGGCTCGAGTTCGACGTCGAGCAGAAGCCGGGCAAGGGCGTCACCGCCGGCACGCGCGTGGCGCGCAAGCGCCGCATGAGCATCTTCACGCTCCTGCGCGCCCTCGGTTACGACGAGGCGGGAGCCCCCGGGTTCCTCGACCGCTTCGTGCAGTACTTCGACTTCCTCGAGGACCAGTGGCACAAGGAGCGCCTCGCCAACACCTCGCGCGACGAGGCACTGCTCGAGATCTACAAGCGCGCCCGTCCCGGTGAGCCCGCGAGCGTCGAGGCCGCGCGCGCCTACTTCGAGGGCGCCTTCTTCGAGAACCGCCGCTACGACCTGAGCCGTGTCGGTCGCTACAAGTTGAACCGCAAGCTCGGCGACGAGCTGCGCCGACTCCAGGAACTCTTCGACATCCCCGAGGCCGTTCTCGATCTGCCCTCTGCCGACCAGTCGGTCCTGTCGCGCTGCGAGGTGCTCGCGGCAGTGTCGTACATGCTCCATCTCGTCAAGCAGGAGCCGGGCTACCGCCTCGACGACCAGGACCACTTCGCAAACCGTCGCGTCCGCTCGGTGGGTGAGTTGATCCAGAACCAGGTCCGCATCGGTCTGTCGCGCATGGAGCGCGTCGTGCGCGAGCGCATGACGACCCAGGACGTCGAGGCCATCACGCCCCAGACCCTCATCAACATCCGTCCCGTCGTGGCCGCGATCAAGGAGTTCTTCGGGACCTCCCAGCTGTCGCAGTTCATGGACCAGGTGAACCCGCTGTCGGGTCTCACCCACCGTCGCCGTCTCTCGGCGCTCGGACCGGGTGGTCTGTCGCGCGAGCGTGCGGGCTTCGAGGTCCGCGACGTGCACTTCTCGCACTACGGGCGCATGTGCCCGATCGAGACTCCGGAGGGTCCGAACATCGGACTGATCGGCGGACTCGCCACGTATGCGCGCGTGAACCAGTTCGGGTTCATCGAGACGCCGTACCGCCGTGTGGTGAACGGCAAGGCCACCGACGAGGTCGTCTACATGGCCGCCGACGAGGAGGAGAACTTCGTCGTCGCCCAGGCCAACACCCCGGTCGATGCCGCGGGCAACTTCCTCGAGAAGCGCGTCCTCGTGCGCCGCTCGCCGCAGGCGGCGAGCCTCGACGACCTGCGCCGCATGCTGGAGGCAGAGAGCTTCTTCGGTGCGACGACCGACATCGCCGCGGTCTCGCCCGAGGAGGTCGACTTCATCGACGTGTCGCCGAAGCAGATCGTCTCCGTGGCGACCGCGCTCATCCCGTTCCTCGAGCACGACGACGCGAACCGCGCGCTCATGGGCGCGAACATGCAGCGCCAGGCCGTGCCGCTCGTGCGCGCCGAGGCCCCGTACGTGGGCACCGGCATCGAGCGCCGCGCCGCCCTCGACGGCGCCGACGTGATCCTGGCCGAGGACGCCGGCGAGGTCGTGGAGATCTCCGGGTCGTCGATCACCGTCAAGTACGACGGCCGTCCCCGCAAGACCGAGCACAAGCTCATGAAGTTCCACCGTTCGAACCAGGACACCTGCATCAACCAGATCATCCGGGTCACCGAGGGCCAGAAGGTCGTGACGGGTCAGTTGCTGGCGGACGGTCCCTCGACCGACGACGGCGAGCTCGCGCTCGGCAAGAACCTCCTCGTGGCGCTGATGCCGTGGGAGGGCTACAACTTCGAGGACGCGATCATCCTGTCCGAGCGCGTGGTGCGCGACGACGTGCTGACCTCGATCCACATCCACAACTACGAGGTCGACGCCCGTGACACCAAGCTCGGGCCCGAGGAGATCTCCCGGGACATCCCGAACCTCTCCGACGACATCGTGCGCGACCTCGACGAGGAGGGGATCATCCGGATCGGTGCCGAGGTCGGCCCCGGTGACGTGCTGGTCGGCAAGGTCACCCCGAAGGGCGAGACCGAGCTCACCCCCGAGGAGCGTCTGCTCCGCGCGATCTTCGGTGAGAAGGCCCGCGAGGTGCGCGACACCTCCCTCAAGGTTCCCCACGGCGAGGGCGGCAAGGTCATCGACGTCAAGGTCTTCTCGCGCGAGCGCGGCGACGAGCTGCCCCCGGGCGTGAACCAGATGGTGAAGGTCTTCGTCGCCCAGAAGCGCAAGATCTCCGTCGGTGACAAGCTCGCCGGTCGCCACGGCAACAAGGGCGTCATCTCCAAGATCCTCCCGGTCGAGGACATGCCGTACCTCGAGGACGGAACGCCGGTCGACATCATCCTGAACCCGCTCGGTGTGCCGAGCCGCATGAACGTCGGCCAGGTGCTCGAGGCGCACCTGGGCTACGCCGCGCGCTGGGGATGGACCGACCCCAAGACCGGTCGCACGGTCGGCAAGGACCCCATCCGCGGGACCGAGTCGAAGACCCGCGCCGCAACCGACCCCGCCACGTTCATCGCCACGCCCGTCTTCGACGGTGCCCACTGGGACGAGGACGAGGCCGCCGGTGCGCATCCGACGATCCAGAAGATGCTGGAGAACCTGAATCCCGAGTCGGTCGACGGCAAGCGCCTCGTGCAGACGACGGGCAAGGCGGTTCTCCGCAACGGCCGCACGGGCGAGGTGTACGACAACCCGATCACGGTCGGGTACATGTACATCCTCAAGCTGCACCACCTCGTGGACGACAAGATCCACGCTCGCTCGACGGGTCCGTACAGCATGATCACCCAGCAGCCGCTCGGCGGAAAGGCCCAGTTCGGCGGGCAGCGCTTCGGCGAGATGGAGGTGTGGGCACTCGAGGCCTACGGAGCGGCGTACTGCCTGCAGGAGCTCCTCACCATCAAGTCCGACGACGTGCTCGGCCGCGTGAAGGTCTACGAGGCGATCGTCAAGGGAGAGAACATCCCCGAGCCGGGCATCCCCGAGTCGTTCAAGGTGCTCATGAAGGAGATGCAGTCCCTCTGCCTGAACGTCGAGGTCCTCGACACCGCGGGCAAGGAGATCGAGATCCACGAGTTCGACGACGAGATCTACCGCACGGCCGAGGAACTCGGCATCGACATCAGCCGTCCCGAGCGTGGCTCGGACGACGACGACCGCGACCGCAAGCCGGCGCGCACCTTCTGATCCGGGACGAAAGAGGAAACGAGAACCCCATGCTCGACGTCAACCAGTTCGACCAGCTCCGCATCGGCCTCGCCACGGCCGAGCAGATTCGCCTGTGGTCCAAGGGCGAGGTGAAGAAGCCCGAGACCATCAACTACCGCACGCTGCGTCCCGAGAAGGACGGTCTCTTCTGCGAGAAGATCTTCGGACCGGTCCGCGACTGGGAGTGCTACTGCGGCAAGTACAAGCGTGTCCGCTTCAAGGGCATCATCTGCGAGCGCTGCGGCGTCGAGGTGACGCGCTCCAAGGTGCGCCGCGAGCGCATGGGGCACATCGAACTGGCGGCCCCGGTCGTCCACATCTGGTACCTGCGCGGGACCCGTTCGTGGTTGGCGTACCTGCTGGGCGGTCTCGAGCCCAAGGAGGAGCTCAAGGCCAAGCAGCTCGAGAAGGTGATCTACTTTGCCGCGCACCTGGTGTCGTGGGTCGATGATGAGCGCCGTCACGAGGATCTGCCCGAGCTCGAGAAGGACTTCGACGAGGAGTGCCAGCTCATCCAGCGCGATCGTGACAAGGAACTCAAGGCCCGCACCAAGGAGTTCGAGGCCGAGCTCAAGGCGATGGAGAAGGACGCCGCCAAGGAGGCCGACGTCCGCGCCCGCCAGAAGGCGATGGACAAGGAGATCCTGGCGATCAACGAGCGCCACGATTCCGAGCTCGACCTCGCGCGCCGCGCGTGGGACGAGTTCCGCGAGCTCCACCCGCGCCGGATCATCGAGGACGAGGCCCTGTGGATCGCCGTGCGCGACCGCTACCAGGACTACTTCAACGGCGGGACCGGAGCCGATGCGATCAAGCAGTTGATCGACCGCATCGACTTCGACTCCGAGGAGATCAACCTCCGCGACGCGATCGAGAACGGGATGAAGGGCAAGCCCCTCTCGGCCCAGCGCAAGCAGAAGGCGATCAAGCGTCTGCAGATCGTGGCCGACTTCAACAAGCGCGACGAGCACGGCCGCCGCATCAACAACCCGATGTCGATGATCCTCGACGTCGTGCCGGTCATCCCGCCCGACCTGCGTCCGATGGTGCAGCTCGAGGGTGGTCGTTTCGCGACCTCCGACCTCAACGACCTGTACCGCCGGGTGATCAACCGCAACAACCGTCTCCGTCGACTCCTCGATCTCACGGCCCCGGAGATCATCGTCAACAACGAGAAGCGCATGCTGCAGGAGGCCGTCGACGCGTTGTTCGACAACGGCCGCCGCGGCCGGCCGGTGACCGGGCCGGGCAACCGCCCGCTCAAGTCTCTGTCCGACATGCTGAAGGGCAAGCAGGGCCGCTTCCGTCAGAACCTGCTCGGCAAGCGCGTCGATTACTCGGGCCGCTCGGTCATCGTGGCCGGGCCGACCCTGCGTCTGCACCAGTGCGGTCTGCCGAAGCTGATGGCGCTCGAGTTGTTCAAGCCGTTCGTGATGAAGCGTCTCGTCGACCTCGAGCTCGCGCAGAACATCAAGAGCGCCAAGCGCATGGTGGAGCGTCGTCGTCCCCAGGTGTGGGACGTGCTCGAGGACGTCATCAAGGAGCACCCGGTCCTGCTGAACCGCGCCCCCACGCTGCACCGTCTCGGCATCCAGGCCTTCGAGCCGATCCTGGTCGAGGGCAAGGCCCTGCAGATCCACCCGCTCGTGTGCACGGCCTTCAACGCCGACTTCGACGGTGACCAGATGGCCATCCACTTGCCGCTGTCGTCCGAGGCCCAGGCCGAGGCGCGCGTGCTGATGCTGTCGGCGAACAACATCCTCTCGCCGGCGTCGGGTCGCCCGATCGTGACGCCGTCGCAGGACCTCATCATCGGCGCCTACTACCTGACCGAACTGGTCGAGGGTGCGAAGGGCGAGGGCCGCGCGTTCGGCGAGAGGTGGGAGGTGTTCCGCGCGCTCGACGAGGCCGGGGTCACCCTGCACACCCGCATCGAGATGCGCGCCCGCACCGTCGACGGCGGTCGCGAGGTGTTCTCCACCACGCCGGGACGCCTGCTCTTCGAGGAGGCACTGCCCGCCGATTACCCGGCCCGCTTCGGCCACATCGTGGCGCCCGTGAAGAAGGGCGAGATGGGTGTGATCGTGGAGCGCCTCTCCGACCACTACGACAAGTCGACGATCGCCGAGACCCTCGACGGGCTCAAGGCCGTCTGCTACCGGTACGCGTCGCAGTCGGGACTCACCGTGTCGATCGAGGACGTCAAGACCCCGGTCCGCAAGCGCGAGATTCTCGAGGAGTTCGAGAAGCAGGCCGACCGGGTCGAGACCCAGTTCCGTCGCGGCATCATCACCGACGGCGAGCGCCGCCAGCAGGAGGTGTCGATCTGGACCGACGCGACCACCAAGGTGCAGGACGCCATGGTCGAGGAGTTCAAGGCCGACAGGTTCAACCCGATCGAGATGATGGTGGGCTCGGGCGCCCGAGGGAACATGACCCAGATGCGCCAGATCGCCGGCATGCGCGGACTCGTGTCGAACCCCCGCGGTGACACCATTCCCCGCCCGATCACGTCGAACTTCCGTGAGGGACTCGAGACCCTCGAGTACTTCATCGCCACCCCGGGCGCCCGAAAGGGTCTCGTGGACACGGCGCTTCGCACCGCCGACTCGGGATACCTCACGCGTCGTCTGGTGGACGTGGCACAGGAGCTCATCGTCCGCGAGGACGACTGCGGAACCCGCCTGGGCATCTGGGTCGAGAACGTGCGCGCCGACTCGAAGGACTCGCGCAACTATCTCGACACCAAGCTCTTCGGCCGTGCGCTGCTGAACGACGTGACCCTCGTCGACGGGACCGTGATCGCCAAGAACACGATCGTCGGCGACGACGAGCTCGCCGCACTCCGCGACGACTCCGCCGTCGAGCGGGTGCAGGTGCGCTCCGTGCTCACCTGCGACGCCGCACTCGGCGTCTGCGCCCTGTGCTACGGCCGTTCGCTCGCGACCGGAAAGTCGATCGAGCTGGGCGAGGCCGTCGGTGTCATCGCCGCCCAGTCGATCGGCGAGCCCGGCACGCAGCTGACCATGCGCACCTTCCACACCGGTGGTGTGGCGGGCAAGGACATCGCGGGCGGTCTGCCGCGCGTGGTGGAGTTGTTCGAGGCGCGCACCCCCAAGGGCTCGGCCAAGCTGTCACGCGCGACTGGTGTCGTGCGCATCGGCGAGGACGAGGGCAAGGGAATCCCGGTCATCACAATCGATGACAAGGGCGAGGAGCACACGGTGCTGCTGCCGACGGGCACCCGGGTCAAGGCGCGCGACGGGCAGAACATCGAGGCCGGCGCGCCCGTCACCGACGGTCCGTGGGATCCGAAGGAGATCATGGAGATCCTCGGTATCCGCAAGACCCAGGAGTACCTCGTCGAGGAGGTGCAGAAGGTGTACCGCGACCAGGGAGTGGCGATCCACGACAAGCACATCGAGCTGATCGTGCGCCAGATGACCCGTCGCATCGGTGTCCAGGAGCCGGGGGACACCCCGTTCCTCCCGGGCAACCGGATCGACGCCAAGGTCTTCCGTGACACGAACCGCCAGATGGTCGAGCAGAGCAAGCGCCCCGCCGAGGGCCGTCCCGAGATCATGGGAATCACCAAGGCGTCGCTCGCGACCGACTCGTGGCTGTCGGCCGCGTCGTTCCAGGAGACCACCAGGGTGCTCACCGAGGCCGCCATCGGCAGCCGCGCCGACAACCTCGTCGGTCTGAAGGAGAACATCATCATCGGCAAACTGATCCCGGCCGGCACCGGCATGGAGAAGTACCGGTACTTCGACGTCGACGCGCCGGACTACCAGCCGCTGGAGTACTTCTCGAGCGACGAGTCCGATCCGGCCGCGTTCCTCGCGGGCATCCACGGCACCTATGTCATGGAAGAGACGATCCAGGACGAGCTCAATGCCGAGGACTCGATCCTCGGCACCCTCTCGACGAGCCCCGATGCCACGGCCGACTTCGCTCGGCCGGCGGGGTCCGACGAGCCGGCGGACTTCGCCGACTCGGTGCAGGACCACACGACCGGCATCCCGGCCCCCGAAGTCGAGGCGATCCACGAGACCGACGCCCCGGCCGAGCCCCCGTTCGCGGGATTCGCCGAGACCCTCGCGGCATCGGAGGAGACTGCCTCCGACGAGCAGGGCGGCGACGCCTCCGACGAGCAGGCCTGAGAACGAGCCGTCGGCGGACCGGACCCTGACGGGCCCGGTGCGCCGACAGAGTTCCAGAACGAGCCCGGGTTCTCCGTCAACGACGGGTTGCCACCGGGGAAGGGTCACCCGTAGCCTCGGATGAGTCTTGACGGCCATGTCGCGGCCCCGTTGCGGGGACGTTCCGGCCGGCAGAAACGATCATCACGAGAGGTATTTGCGTGCCCACAATCCAGCAGTTGATCCGACAGGGTCGCAGCACGAAGGCGTCGAAGACCAAGACGCCGGCCCTGAAGGGGTCGCCGCAGCGTCGCGGCGTGTGCACCCGCGTCTTCACCCAGACCCCGAAGAAGCCGAACTCCGCGCTGCGCAAGGTCGCGCGCGTGCGCCTCACCAGCGGCGCCGAGGTGACGGCCTACATCCCGGGCGAGGGCCACAACCTGCAGGAGCACTCGATCGTGCTCGTGCGCGGCGGTCGCGTGCGCGACCTCCCGGGCGTGCGCTACAAGATCATCCGCGGCGCGCTCGACGCGGCCGGCGTGAAGAACCGCAAGCAGGCGCGCAGCCGTTACGGCGCGAAGCGCGAGAAGTAAGAGCAAGAGGTAGCAGAAGATGCCGCGCAAGGGTCCAGCACCGCGACGTGAACTCGTCGCCGATCCGATCTACAGGTCGCTCCTCGTGACCCAGTTGACGAACAAGGTCATGCTCCACGGAAAGAAGAGCATCGCCGAGAAGATCGTGTACGACGCGATGTCGATCATCGAGACCAAGACCGGCACCGAGCCGCTGTCCACGGTCAAGCGGGCAATCGAGAATGTCAAGCCCCCACTCGAGGTGCGCAGCCGCCGCGTCGGTGGTGCCACGTACCAGGTTCCCGTCGAGGTCAAGCCCCGCCGCGCCTCCACGCTGGCGATCCGCTGGGTCGTCGATTACGCGCGCGACCGCCGCGAGAAGACGATGGCCGAGTGCCTCGCCAACGAGCTGATGGACGCCGCCAACGGTCTCGGCGCCGCGATGAAGAAGCGCGACGACATGCAGAAGATGGCCGAGTCCAACAAGGCATTCGCCCACTACCGCTGGTGACACCGGGCGGCCCCGGCCGTCCCTCGTCGTCCGGTCGCGGACGACGTCGCCCGCACGACACACAGACACAGAACCCCCCGACACAGAACCCCCCGACACCGAGGATCAGGTGAATCCCAATGGCCAAGCGTGAATACCCACTCGACCGCACCCGCAACATCGGCATCATGGCCCATATCGACGCGGGCAAGACGACGACGACCGAGCGCATCCTCTATTACACGGGCAAGAGCTACAAGATCGGCGAGGTGCACGAGGGCGCCGCGACCATGGACCACATGGCCCAGGAGCAGGAGCGCGGGATCACGATCAC
>Ga0169931_10010597_pt1 | contig 13111 bp, 13 predicted proteins | sample Kivu_15m_20L_FD_129675 | JGI IMG/M metagenome (GOLD analysis project Ga0169931, IMG submission 129675) | Freshwater microbial communities from Lake Kivu, Western Province, Rwanda to study Microbial Dark Matter (Phase II) - Kivu_15m_20L... | ecosystem: Environmental > Aquatic > Freshwater > Lake...
AAATCAGCAGGTGAGTATAAAGAATTGAGAGATCGTCCTGATCTAGTCGGAACCTCTAGACTAGCTGCGCATTTGCATTTTGGGGAGATTAGTCCTTTTCAGATTTGGAAAACAGCTCAAGGTTACGAGGCTTTTACCAGACAGCTGATCTGGAGAGAGTTTGCGCATTATATAATGTTTCATTTTCCTGATAGTACCGTTAATAATCTAAAACCCGAGTTTGATAATTTCCCCTGGAAGGCTAATAAAAAATTTTTAGAAGCCTGGAAACGCGGTCAGACAGGCTATCCTATCGTAGATGCTGGTATGCGTGAACTTTGGGAGACCGGCTGGATGCATAACCGTACTCGTATGATAGTCGGGTCTTTTTTGATAAAAGATCTTTTGATTCATTGGCAAGAGGGCGCTAAGTGGTTTTGGGATACTTTATTTGATGCAGATTTGGCCAATAATTCTATGGGCTGGCAGTGGGTGGCTGGATCGGGAGTAGATGCTAGTCCGTTTTTTAGAATTTTTAATCCGATGCTGCAAGGAGCTAAGTTTGATCCTCACGGCGCTTATGTGCGCAAGTGGTGTCCAGAGCTTGCTAAGCTTCCAGACGAGTGGATTCATCAGCCTTTTGACGCACCTCCGTTAATTTTACAATCGGCAGGAGTTAGGCTCGGTGATAATTACCCCTTCCCGCTCGTTAACCACGATTCAGCTCGCCAAGAGGCTTTGGCGGGTTTACAGCTTACTAAAAAGTCTTGATTAAGCTAATTCTATAATACGGCTTTCATCAGGATTAACGCTGATGTTAATTTTGATGGGTGTGCAGTTTTTGTTGAGATAATCTAGGTGAGCGGGTTCTAGCTTCTCAGCCCATTCGATTACTAGAATGTTTCTTGTCGATGAGCTAAAAATTTCAGCCAAGTCCTCAAACTTAATTCCCACTTGATATAGATCAAAATGATAAAAATTAAAACCTTCACAGTGATATTCATTCATCCCCACAAAAGTAGGACTAGTAATATTTTCTTTTATCTCCAATGCTTGTCCAAACTCTCTTATTAAGGTCGTTTTACCAGCTCCCATCGGAGCAAAAAATAAAAAGCATAGATCTTGTCCTTGTAAGGATTGTTCTAAACCAAGCAAAGTCAAGCTAGTAAAGCTTTTTAGCTCTTCAAGATTTTTGATTGCAAAAGTTTTTAGAGTAGAACTATCCAAAACAAATTAACGAAGTTTTTTACCAAGTGGTTGCGGCACTTCTACTCCCTCGCCGCCAATAGTTTTTACTTTTTCGCCATCAATCAAAAGGTAGACAGGGCGCCCTTTTGCCAGCGTTAAAATTGTTTCTCTTAATTGTCTGAATCTTACTTGCATACTTTCAGATCCACCTCCGCTCATAAACTGACTACTTATATCAATTAGGATTTCTTTTTCGTCTTCATTGACTTTTACTAGCCTTGAGCCTTCAGGAATTTCAGTATTAAGTTCGAGTTTTTCTCTTTCTTCAAGAGTAGGGCCCAAAAATAATTCAGTGACAGCAGTCTCGTAGGGATTTTTACCAGCTAGGATTTTGCGGGTAACGGGTATTAACACGACACCGAGCTCTTTACTGGCTTTGGTAAAGTAAATAGTGACTTTAGAACCATCTGATTTAGAGCCGCCTCCAAAAATATTATTGGAACAAGCGCTCATCATAAAGGCGCAAAACAAAATAACTATAAGCTTCCTTGAAAATTTTCTATAGGTTTTCATCTAATTTATCCTAGTCACTATTTTAACTAAAGGGATATAATAAAGTCTATATGCAAAAACCAAATTTAACCAGTAAACTTTCTTATTTATATTTACTTTTGATGTACATTTTTATTAGTTTGCCAGTCAGTGCCTTAAAAGTGGCTGTAGTTGACTCTAATCGGGTGCTTCAAGAGTATTCAGTCGCCCAAAAAATGTTACAGGACTTAGCTAAAGCTGAAGCTGATCTCAATAAGAAGATCGCTGATAAAAAAAACCTCATTGAACAGGCTAAGGCTGCCAAAAAAACTGAAACAGAGATACAAATGCTAGCTGAGCAAATGCGCTTAGAAATTGAGCCAGAAGCTCGCAAGCTAGAAGATGATACAAATAAAAAAAGTGATGAAATCGAAGCTAATATTAAAGCTGCTATCGAAACAGTAGCAAAAGAAGGCAAGTATGATGCCGTCATGATAAAAGAAGCGGTCTTGTTTGGAGGAATTGACGTCAGTGATGAAGTACTTAAAAAGCTTAAGTAGCTTAGCTTGCTTAATTAGTTTATTAGCGTGTCCAGCTCGCTTGAGTGCTAAGGTTGTTGCCTTAGATATAGCGACTATCTATGAAGAGTATTCACTTGTAAAAGAAGCGAATACTGTGATTGATACTGCCGAAGCGCGTTTTAAGCGGATTTTGGCGACAGCAGAAAAAGAACTTAACGAGCTTGAAAAAGCTGGCAATAAAATAGAGATCGATAAAAAACGCCAAAGCATCCAGGACATAGTCGATCAAGAAGTAGAAACTTTGCAGGATCAAAAAGAAGCCTACAATACTAATATTAATCGCAATGTAGCTAAAACTCTCTCGGGGATGGCACTTGCTAATAGTTATGAATTGGTTTTAGATTCAGCTTTTGTACATTCAAATATCGAAAATATTACCGATAAATTTATGATCGAGCTTGAAAAAATTACTACACCTGTAAAACTCGATCAGTAAGCTTAATTATGAAAGTTTTAGAAATAGCTCAGTTAATAAATGCTCAGCTTGATGGAGATCCAGAGCAAGAGATCTCGGCTTTAGCAATAAGCCCACAATCCGCTCAGCAAGGCGAGCTCGCTTTGGTTTTTCCTAATCGTTTTGCTAAGGCTATAAAACTGCTCAAGCATCTTCAAGCCAGTGCTTATTTGATTTCTACAGAACTCAGTCAGGATAAGGAATTTATAAACTTCAAAAATTCTATTGAGGGCAAGAGACCAGTTTTTATTATTAGTGTGCGTCCTAAGTTTGCTTTATCTAAGATTATCAAACATTTTCATAGAGCGCGTTTTAGCCCTAAGCCTGGAGTTGATCGGACGGCATTTGTCGATGAGACCGCCAGGATAGATAATGGAGCTTCTGTAGGTGCGATGGCTTTTGTGGGACCCGGTTCTAGTGTGGGTTCTGGCACGAGGGTGTTTCCTAGAGTTTATATCGGCACCGGAGTAGTAATAGGTCAGGATTGTGAAATTCATCCAGGAGCTGTAATTGAGGACTATTGCGTGCTCGGAGATCGCGTGATTATTCAACCAAATGCGGTCATAGGCGGTGATGGATATAGTTATATAACTGAAGAGCCGACCAATTTAGAAAAAATGCAAAAACGAGATTTTAATTTTTCGATGGATAGACAAGTCCAGCACAAAATTATTTCTGCGGGCAATGTGATTATCGAAGATGACGTGGAGATCGGCTCTAATACTTGCGTTGATAGAGGTACTATCGGACCTACTTTAGTCGGGCGCGGCACTAAAATAGATAATTTATGCCAAATCGCGCACAATGTTCAAATCGGAAAAGATTGTCTAATCATCGCCCAGACTGGAATTGCGGGCAGTGCCAAAATCGGGGATAGAGTTACCATGGCTGGTGCTTCTGGTTGTGGTGATGGAGTCGAGATCGGTAATGATGTCGTTGTCGGTGCTTTTAGTGCTGTTAATTCTGACGTGGATCCCTTTATGCCGGTATTGGGCGCGCCTGCTATTGCCTACGGTGAGTTTATGCGCCGCCAAAGAGCTATAGCTAAGCTCCCTAAGCAACAAGAAGAATTTAGAAAATTAAAATCTAGAGTAGAAGAATTAGGAAAATAAAAAATGAGTTTTAAAAGAATTGATGGAAGATCACACGATCAGCTCAGACCTTATAATTTTGAGCGTAATTTTATAAAAACAGCAGAAGGCTCTGTGCTAGTGTCTTGCGGCGACACCAAGGTCATCGTTACCGCTAAGATAGACCCTTCCTTACCACCACATTTGCGAAACACTCCAGTTCAACAAGGCTGGATCACCGCGGAATATGCGATGCTTCCCGGTTCTAGCCAGGATCGAGTCGGGCGCGAACGCAATAAGGCTCATAGCCGCTCTCTTGAAATCCAGCGTTTGATCGGTAGGTCTCTGCGCGCGATGGTGGATCTTGAAAAAATGCCCCCGGTTAGTATTAATATCGACGCTGATGTTATTCAAGCAGACGGTGGAACCCGCACAGCGAGCATTACTGGCGCTTATGTCGCGGTTTATGACTGTCTAAGACATATGCAATTAAACGGTGTAAAATTAAAAGATGGATTTATCAAACCTTTTGCTGATGGGCTTCCTATCGTAAATCAAGTCGCCGCTATCTCGGTGGGTATTGTTGAGGGTAAACCCCTGCTGGACTTGAATTATCATGAGGATAGTCAAGCAGAGGCAGATGCAAATTTTATCCTTACTGCTGGCGGTAAGATAATCGAAATCCAAGCCAGCGCCGAAGAATCGTGTTTTGACGAGCAGTCTTTTCTTGAGATGTTTAGCCTTGCTAAAAAAGCCATAAATGAGCTTACTAGCCTTCAAAATAAGGTTTTAGGTATATCATCATAACCAAACCTTAATACTACGCACTATATTTGGCTTTTTTCTGTTTTTTGATGTCAAAAATCTCCTAGCTCAGTATTTATATAGTCACAAGCAAATACAAGAGGCAAAAGTTAAAAAGCCAGTCTAACGCTGTTTTTAACAAGTGAAAATTTAATGCCAAGCTGAAGGCTTCAGCTTCTATTTAAACGCGTCCTCGAAGCTTCCTTACTCAAGAAGCTGGTATTTGCACGCGCAAAAAGGGACTAAAATATGACTACTCAAACTCAAGAAAAACCAAAAGCAAAAGCATATAAACTTAGCGTTGCAGAAAAAACCAAAATCGCTAATAAAATTAATTATTTTAGAACCATCCCTACCCAAGTTTTAAAAACAGCTGGCGACCTTGAAAATGGTGTTCGCACTGTAAGTAAAGAAGTTGTTACTCACGACATAAAATCAGTATTGGTGAATGGTAGAGTAATGCTTCTAAACATCATCTAAATTTCCAATCTCATTTATAATAGAAATGGGATGTTAACTAGCTTAACCAATAGAATAACCGCCGCTCAGGTAACGAACCCCGAGAATTTTTTGAAGCATAGATATCTTCATAGATTTGTTTTTTTTACATTATTGATTTTATTTTGGCAGTTTGTAACTAGCTTAGGAATATATCCCAAATATTTATTACCAAGTCCTTTTGATGTTTTTGAAACCTTGGTCTGGGGTTTTTCTAAGGCTGATTATGCCATGGTGATATTGCAGTCTCTGCGTAGAGTTTTATTGGGTTATGTGCTGGCAGTTTTTGTGGGAGTTTTTGCGGGACTTGGGATCGCCAGATACAAAGCTCTAGACAACACTCTGGGAGCGTCTTTGACGGCTCTACAGTCGATTCCCAGCGTGGCATGGGTACCACTTGCTTTACTTTGGTTTGGGATTTCTGAAGCGGCGGCTTTGTTTATAGTCGTGCTTGAGGCTTTTATTCCTTGTGCTCTGGGTGTGCGAACGGGTGTCCTCACTATCCCAAAAGAAATCGTCAGAGCCGCTCAGTGCTTGGGTTCTAGGCATGTTGATCTTTATGTGCGAGTGATTTTTCCTGCTATAATACCACAGCTTGTTAGTAGTTTGAGATTGAGCTGGGCTTTTGCTTGGAGAGCTTTAATCGCTGGAGAGCTTTTTATTACGGGGCTTGGCATCGGGCAAACTTTGGAACTAGGTAGAAGTCTTGCTGATATGTCTCAAGTGCTCTCTATGATTCTGATTGTGGCGATCTTGGGATTTTTGACTGATAATGTTTTTTTTAGAGCAGTCGAAAAAAAGGTTAATTCTATTTGGGGACTATGAGCGTAAAAATTCAAAACATCTCATTGAAATATTTAGCTAATCCTAACGGAAAAGCACACATAGACTATATCCTAAAGGATCTCAATCTGGAAATTAAACAAGGTGAGTTTACTTGTCTTTTGGGACCTAGTGGCTGTGGCAAAAGTTCTCTTTTGGGTTTAGTCGCTGGTTTTGTGAAACTCACTCACGGAGAGGTTTTGGTCAATGACAAAAAAGTTGTGCGCCCTGATATCTCTAGGACCTTGGTGTTTCAAGAGTATGCTTTGTTTCCTTGGTTAAATGTAATTGAGAATGTTGCTTTTGGTCTTAGATATCAATTCCATGATTATGAGCAGCGCTACCTGACAGCGTCCCGCTATCTTAAGATGGTCGGACTTATAGATCACGCTAGAGATAGTATTTCTCAGCTTTCTGGTGGTATGAAGCAGAGAGTGGCTTTGGCGCGCGCGCTGGCTGTGAAGCCCGATTTACTTTTGATGGATGAGCCATTTGGGGCCCTTGATGATAAAACCAGAACAGATATGCAAAAACTTTTGATAAATATTTGGATGGAGCTCAAGCCGATGGTTCTTTTTGTGACTCATAGTATTGATGAAGCTTTGGTTTTGGCTGATAGAGTTATTGTGATGGATAAAGATAAACAGACAGGAATTGGCTCGATAAAAGCAGATATTAAGATAAATTCCCAAAGACCGAGGGCGCTGAGTGAACTTGGGGAATATAGAAATCAGGTAGTTGATGTACTTTATGGATCTTCTGCTTGTGTCGGTAATTCTTTTGATGCTGTAATTTAGATGTTTCAAAAACAAGCTGAAAAATATTTAAAACATCTCTCTGATTTGGCCACCATTTCGCCCGTGGCTGTGGAATTAATTAGCAAGGTTGAAGATATAAATGTTTCACGCGGCGAAATAGCTTTGCTTGTTAAAAAAGATGACGTACTTTATACCAATGTTTTCAAACTAGTTAATTCAGCGGCTTTAGGCTTGCCCAGAAGAGTTCAAAATATTTTAGAGGCTATAAATGTTATTGGTATGTTTCAATTACGCAGCCTGACTTTTATGATTGCTGCCAAAAAAGTTTTTGTGGATTTAGAGCTTTGGTATAAAAGTGTTTTTCTTGCATACACCGCAGAAAGAATCGCTCTGGAACTAGGTTTGAATCAAAATTTTCAAAGTGATGTTTACATCTCCGGTCTGATGATGTCTTCAGGACAGCTTATATTCAAAATGTTTTACCGGGATAAATATGCAGGTATAGATCAGATTTTGAATTACCAAGAAAGATTAAAAGCCGAAAAAAAAATATTTGGGATTTCTAGTATTGAACTCTCTTGTGAAATCATAAAAAGTTATGGATTGCCAGAAACGATCTATTCGATTTTAAGTAAGCAATTTCTTGATTGGCAAGACGAGGAGTTTAGCTTAGCTAATGCTGTTTTGGAATTGGCCCGTATACTTGCAGAAATAGATTCTAAAGATATGGATGAATTTGAGTTAAGAAGAGCTGTTCGCGCTCTATTGGATCCTGAGATGCTCAAAAAATTTCAAATGACTGATTTGCGCTTGGATCCTGATTTTGTAGCGCAATTGTACGAGGGGACTGCCGCCTTTGTTAATGCTAATCACTAGTTTGCTACAATAGAGCTTATGAGCTTTGCTAGTTATGAGCCGTTATTTTTAAAATATAGACCCCAAAAACTCGAGGATGTTCTCGGTCAAAACTCTGTTAAAGAGACACTTGTAAACGCTATTAACAATAGTAAAATTGTGCATGCCTACTTGCTTACAGGTCCTCGTGGATCTGGTAAAACCAGCTCTGCAAGAATTCTTGCCAAATCTCTTAATTGCCCTAATGCTCTTGATGGGAAGTCGCCATCCACTCAGCCTTGCGGAGTTTGTGAGAGCTGTGTGTCGATCGCTAACTCTTCGAGCATAGATGTAGTCGAGATCGATGCCGCTAGCCATGGTGGCGTGGATGACGCCCGCCAAATCGTCGAGAAGGTTAATCTTGCAAGTGTTAATGGCAAGTATCGTGTCTATATTATTGACGAGGTTCATATGCTCTCTCCTGCCGCTTTTAATGCGCTTTTGAAGGTGATTGAAGAGCCTCCCAGCAATGTGGTTTTTATTCTGGCGACTACTGAAGTAGATAAGGTCCCTAAGACTATCTCTAGTCGCTGTCAGCAATTGCGTTTTCGCCCGATCACTATAAAAGATTGTCTAGAAAGATTGGAATATGTTTCTAAAATTGAAAATATTAATATCAGTGCGTCTGCTCTTGAGCTGATTGCGGAGCACTCGGACGGTGCGATGCGGGATGCACTTAGCTTGCTTGATCAAATTGGTGTTTTTTCTACAGACACAGAAATTATTACAGAAGAAAAAATCCATGAAGTCCTTGGTGGAATTCCAGCTCTTGAGCTCTCTGAGCTGGCTAGAGCGGTGCTATCAAGGGATGCTTCCGGTTCTATTGCTTCTATAAATACCCTCATTTTACAAGGTAAAGACTCTGTTCATATCGTTACTGAGCTAGCGGATTTTATGCTGCGAGTGCTTGAAGCCCAAAATGGTTTTGATCTCAAAAATAAATATGTCTCTGAAACCCAATCTCTCTGTCAAACTGAAGGTATAGAAAATTATGAATTAGTTCAGGTTCTGGAAGCACTAACGGATCTGGAGTATCGTCTTAAGCAAGGAGCCAAAAATAAAAACCTTCTCAGAGCCGGTCTTCTAAAAATTTGTAATAGAGCTGATATTTTTGTGGCCCGCGATCTGATGAGAAGGATTAACGAACTTGAGCAAGCTCTCAAAAATCCGCGCAACTCTGCTCCAAGCCAGATTAATAGACCAACTATGCCAGCGACAGGATCTAAGTCAATCCCTGAGCCAGTTTCTGCTCGCCAAGCAAGCTCATCTGCCAAACCCTATAGTACTACTATAGGGTTTGAGCAAAATGCCAACAATCCGAGTAATTTAAACGATTACGTTCAACTTTTGCAACCTAATACAAAAGGTTTTTTTGAAAGTGTTAAAACTCAAGTTTTGAGTATAGATAACGGTGTACTGCATTTGGCTCTTGGGGTTAAACCGCCTGCTTTTGCAGGTTGGAAAGCGAGGTTCGAACAGAAATCCAAACAAATTCTAAATGAGTTTTCAAAAGTTACAAATCAAGAACTTCATACTATGAAAATTGAAAATAATGAAACTCTAGTCAGTGATTCTATCTCTCAACCAAAACCACAAGCTCCAGCAGCTCAACCAGCTCCACAGCTTGATCAAATCAGCACCCCGTGCAACACCCGCTCTGATGATAAACTCAGCGAAGTTATAAGCGCTGGTGTTAGTATTTTTGGTGGAAAAGAAATCGATTAGGTAATTAGACCAAAATCTCCATCGGTCCAGCTATACTGCCTTCTCTAAACTGCTTGGCAAAAGGGTTTTGGTTATTCTCGTCGAAAAGTTCAGTAGGAGTGCCGGTCCACACGATCTTGCCATTAAATAGCATCGCTACTTGAGTGGCTGTGCGCTTAATGGTGCTTGCCTGGTGGGTTACGACGATACTTGTAGCAGAAGTTTCTTGCTGGAGCTTGGTAATCAAATCTTCGATAATGGTACTAGCCACAGGATCCAATCCAGCAGTGGGTTCGTCAAAAAAAATTATTTCAGGGTCATTGATAACAGCGCGCGCGAAGCTCACTCTTTTTTTCATTCCGCCAGAGAGCTCACTAGGATATAAATCCTCAACACCTTGTAAGCCCACCAGCTGAAGCTTTTTGATGGCAAGCTCTTTTAGATATTCTTCACTAGGGATAGATTTTATATTCTCGCCTACAACCAAAGGAAAAATTACATTATCAGTAACATTCATCGAATCAAAAAGTGCTGAATACTGGAACGCCATTCCGATTTTATTGCTGTACATTTTGATTTGGCCCGAATCAGCGGGCGTGAGCCCTGCAAGAATTTTAAGTAGAGTACTTTTACCAGATCCAGAAAAACCGATAAGAGCCAGAATAGAGCCCTTAGGTACATCTATATTTATGTCATTTAAAACCAAATTATCACCGTAAGATTTGTAAAGGTTTCTAATTTCTATCATTGATTCGCTCATAATAAAGTAATATATATACGGTGGTTAATAGAAGTAATATCCTATATTATTTTACTATCATTTTGATGGGCATACTTGCATTGAGATTATTTCAATTGCAAATAGTCGAACACCAAAAATACAAGGTGCTCGCCAAAAACAACACAACCAGGACTGCTATAACCAGAGCGCCAAGAGGAATTATTTATGATAGGCATGGCAATATATTGGCGACTAGCAAGCAATCTTTGAGTGTAATTGTTTATCCAGCCGCCCTGACTAAGCAAAAAGACAAAGAAAGCGTGGCGCGTTTGCTCTGCACTTATGTAAACATGTCTTATGAAGATCTCTATAAGATTTTTGATGAAATGGAGCCCAGTACGCCTCTTCCGCTAACTCTAGAAAATGACGTGGGGATTGAAACAGCAATTAGAATTTTTGAAAATCAAAAACAACTTCCCGGTATCGCTGTCGAGAACCAGGCCATAAGGTACTATCCTTATCAAGAGATCACAGGACATCTTCTTGGATATGTCGGGCAAATAAACAGTAATGAGCTGGAATCCGCTCGCCAGCGAGGTTTGGGATTGGGAGATGTCATCGGTAAAGAAGCTCTAGAAAAAGTTTTTGATGAACCACTTCAAGGTGTAAAAGGCGAAGCGCGTGTTTCGGTAGATCGTTATGGTAGAAGCCTTAAAGAAGGTGAAGGACAGAAAAAAATAATCAAGAACCCGATCAAAGGCAAAGATCTGCATCTGAGTATCGATATTAAACTTCAGCAAGTGGCTTATGAGGCTCTTGAAAATAAGCAAGGAGCTGTGGTTGCGATGAATCCCAAAACCGGAGAGGTTTTAGCACTAGTAAGTTCTCCGTCTTATGATTCTAATATTTTTACAAAACCTGTTCCTACAGCTCTCTTTAATGATTTGATGAATAGAAAAGCTTTTGTTAATAGAGCTATATCTTCTTTTACTCCTGGTAGTGTTTGGAAGCCTTTTACTTCTCTGGCTGCACTTCAAAAAGGTGTGCTAAATCCCGCTGAAAGACTTCGTGTGAGCGGATCCTACAACTATGGAGGTTTTAACTTTGGGGATTGGACCGGTAAAGTAGATATTGTCGATCTAAGGCAAGCTTTAGCTTGGTCTAGAAACACTTACTTCTATCAAATTGCTGATCGTATGAAACCAGAATGGTTAGTAGAAGTCGGAAGAAATTTTGGTGTGGGCACAAAAACGAATATCGAACTTTTGGGTGAATCTAATGGCGTTTTACCAAGCCCCGAGTGGAAAAAGAAAAACATGAAGGAATCTTGGTATCCAGGAAACACGCTTCATTACTCAATTGGGCAGAGTTTTTTGCTTATAAGTCCTCTGCAATTAGCGCGTATGTATGCTGGCTTAGCTACTAAAGGTCTTGTACCAAGTCCGCATCTAGTAAAGGATCCAAATAAAGTTGTTATTAAACAAATCAACAGTTATGCTACCAAAAATTATGATATCGTCGAGTCGGGTCTTAAAGAATGTATAGAAACCGGTACAGGACAGGCTTCCAAGCTAGTGGGTGTTAGGCTTGCTGGTAAAACTGGTTCTGCTGAAGTGAAGGGTTATGCTCATACCACGCATGGTTGGTTCGCTGCATACGGACCGGTGGAGAATCCTGAAATAGTAGTAGTAGTGTTTATGGAAGGAGCTGGTCACGGAGGTACTGTCGCTGCCCCAGTCGCCAAAAAAGTTTTTGATGAATATTTTAAAGATAAAATTAAAAAACCAGTTAGGTCTAAAGCTCGCACGGTGAGAAGAGCTCGCGCCTAGCTCTTTAAGGATTCCGCCTCAAAACCTCGTTTTTCAGTGAATCCTTTTGCCTTAAAATCATCACTCAAAAAAGCTATAATAATTTTTGATGCAAAAAGTTTTACTATTAATTCTTGATGGCTGGGGATATAATCCTGGCTCTAAGGCTAACGCTATTGAAGCAGCTAATACTCCTTTTTATGACAATTTGATAAAAACCTGCTCGCATACTTTTTTGAATGCTAGCGGGGTTTATGTCGGCTTGCCAGCAGGCATTATGGGCAATTCCGAGGTAGGTCACGAAAATATTGGTGCAGGCAGAATTAACAAACAAAAACTCACCATGATTTCTGATATGGTAAAAAACGGAGAGTTTTTTAAAAATCAAATTCTCATATCAGCTTTTGATCATGCCATCAAGCATAATTCTAGAGTGCATTTCATGGGATTGATATCAGAGGGTGATGTGCACGCGCATTTGGGTCATTTAGATGGTTTGATTGAATTTGCCAAACAAAAAAATCTTCCAGCTCAAAAAGTTTTTTTACATGCCATCAGTGATGGGCGTGATGATCCGCCTTATGTGGCTGAGCATTTGATGAAACGCTACGAAACCCGCATCCAGATTGCTACTGTAAGTGGTCGGTACTGGGCGATGGATAGAGACAATAATTGGGATAGAGTACAAAAATATCTAGATTGTGTTTTATTAGGAAAGGGTTTAAGCTCAAACTCGGCAACTACTGCTATTTCAGAGGGTTATAAGCTAGCTCAGGAAGGTAAAAATCCAGCGGGCGGATCTGATGAGTTTATTTTACCGACAATTATTAATCCAGAAGGTTTGATTAGATCGAATGATGCTGTAATATTTTTTAATTTTAGACCTGATCGAGCTAAGCAAATTTCTCAAAAACTAGGTTTCGAGAGCGGGCTTGAAAATCTGCATTATACTTGCTTTACTAAGTATGGCCTTGAAAAGCCCTTACCGATTGCTTTTGAGGAGTCTAGCTTGCCTAAGCAAGAATTTAAAAATTGCCTTGGTGAGTATTTGTCCAGTAAAGGATTTAAGCAATTTAGAATTGCAGAAACCGAAAAATTTAATCATGTAACAAGTTTTTTCAATGCTACTCGAAAAGATCCCTTCCCTGGTGAAGACAGGCTACTTGTGCCAAGTCCTAAGGTCGCTACTTATGATCTTCAGCCCGAAATGAGCTTGCCTGAAGTTAGGAATAAATTATTAGAAGCCCTGCAAAAAGATTATCCGTTAATTGTTTGCAACTTCGCTAACCCTGATATGGT
>Ga0169931_10010598_pt1 | contig 13109 bp, 6 predicted proteins | sample Kivu_15m_20L_FD_129675 | JGI IMG/M metagenome (GOLD analysis project Ga0169931, IMG submission 129675) | Freshwater microbial communities from Lake Kivu, Western Province, Rwanda to study Microbial Dark Matter (Phase II) - Kivu_15m_20L... | ecosystem: Environmental > Aquatic > Freshwater > Lake ...
ACAACATCGGACAGGCTCACGGCCTCGAGGATCTGCCGTTCGGCCGCCCGAAGAGCGACCAGCACCTGGGGGAGTCCCGCGGCGGCCCCGGAGTAGTGGAGGTCCTCGGGCCGGGTGCCGGAGACGTTGGTGAGCGGGCCGTCGATGGCGCGGATGACGTCGGCCAGGGAGATGTCAGCCGGTGGGCGGGCGAGGGTCCAGCCACCCTCGGGCCCGCGGCGGGCGCGCACGATCCCGGCCTTGCGCAGCTCGGCGAGGATCGCGCCGAGGTAGGACGTGGGGATGTCCTGGCGGTGCGAGAGCGCGTCGGTCGTCACGGGGCCGTCGGGGGAGGCTGCGAGCTCCAGAGCGGCGCGCAAGGCGTAGTCGGTCCTCCCCGGCAGGCGCATGGCCTGAGCATAGGCGGTCGGATGCGGATCAGCCACGCAGGCGCAGGCCTCCGGGTGTGCGCACGAAGCCGGTCGCGAGGAGCGCTGAGATCCGCGGATCGTCAGCGGGGATCCCCGCGATCTCGACACCATCGATGCGCTGGAGATTTACCGACTGTCCGTGCATTGTCTGCGCCAAGGACTGGGCGGCACTCGCCAGCGCGTCGGCATCGTCACTCCAGGTCAGGAGCGAACGGCGCCCGCGTGCGAGGTAGAGCGCGGGCGCGCGATCGCACAGTGTCACCCACGCGCCGGCCGCACGGCTGGGCCTCGTCGCTGCCTCGGGCCAGGGCAGGAGTGCACCGTAGGGCTGGGCCGGATCGGCTGCTGCCAGTGTGCGAGCACCGGCGGAGGGCTGGAGCGACCGGAGCATGTCGAGTGCGCCAGGCAGCGCGAACTGAGCGGCGCCCTGCCCTTCGAATGCATACACCCGTCGGCAGCGGCCGGCCTCCTCCATCGCGCTGAGGATTCGGTACGCCGCGGCGAATCCACCGGGCAGCCCTGACGCGACGACGGCCTCGCGCGTGACGATGCCATTGCGGTGGAGCAGCGCTTCCACGGCGGCCAGATGGCGAGCGGTCTGCGAAGGGTCGGCCGCGACGACCAGTGACCAGCGGCCGCCGAGTGGCTCGCGCACGGGTCGCCTACCACGCGACCGCAGGCGCGGCGGCCGCGCCGGCTTGCGTGGCGCGCCCCGGCGCATCGGCTCCCAGGTGTCATTGGTGACGTGGCCGGACCAGGCGAGGCCACGCAGGGCGCGCGCCACATCGACCTCCGGCACGAGGGCCCCGCGCGACAGGTCGTCGGCGATCTCGCGGAGGAATCGGGCCCCGCGCTGGTCCAGCAGTACGACGATGCGTTGCTCGAGTTCACCGTCGATCTCCACGGAAGGGGCCACCAGGAGCGGCGCGAGATCTGCGGGAGCCAGGCACACCCAGCCGTCGTCCCCGGGGAGAGCGCCTGCGCCCCACCAGGCCACCTCGCCGCGCGTGATGAGTTCGTCGAGCAGCGCGGGCGCGTAGTCGCGCACGCGCGCGGGCAGGATCGCGGACTCGAGTTGGCTTGCGGGCAGGGGGCAGCCGGCCAGCGACTCGATAGCGGCGTACACGGCGTCGACGCCCGCATTTCGATCGGCAAGTTCCTGCCATGCGGGCAGGAAGTCGGCGAGTGCGTCGGCGGGAAGCGGCTCCATCTCCTCACGCAGGGCGGCGACACTGCGCCGGCGGATGCGTCGCAGGACATCCCGGTCGCACCATTCGGTGCCTGCGGTGCCGGGGCGGAAGCCACCGGAGACGACGCGTCCATCCACCTCGAGGCGTCGCAGTGCCTGCTCGGCGACGGAGACGCCGAGGCCGAAGGTGTCCGCGAGGTCCGCGGCGGTGAAGGGTCCGTGCGTGCGCGCGTAGCGCGCGGCGAGTTCCCCGAGCGGGTCCGTGGTGATCTCGAGGAAGGCATCGGGGATGCCGGGGGGGAGCGCCACACCGAGGGCATCGCGCAGGCGCCCGGCATCCTCAATCGCGGCGAGGTGCTCGCGCCCGGCGATGCGCGCGGTGATCGCTCGTCGCGAGTCGATGAGGTCCTCCACCCACGCCTCGTCGATGCCGCGAGCGGCGCGCGCCGGGGCGTCCAGCGGGCCGATGACGCGCACGAGGTCGGCGAGATCCTCGGCATCGCGCGGCGCCGGCTCCCACCGTCCGACGGAGCGAGTGACCTCCTCGATCGCATCGGCGTCGAGCAGGTCGCGCAGGGGAGTGGGACCGAGGAGCTGCCCGAGTAGGTCGGCGTCGAGGGTGAGAGCGGCGGAGCGGCGTTCAGCAAGCGGCGAGTCGCCCTCGTAGAGGAATGCCGCGACATAGCCGAAGACGAGCGACTGGGCGAAGGGGGAGGGCTGGTCGGTGACGACGTCGACGATCTTCACCCGCCCGTCGCGCACCTGGGTGAGCAGGTCGCGCAGCGCGGGCACGTCGTACACATCGAGCACGCACTCGCGCACGGCCTCGAGCACGATGGGGAAGTCGGGATAGCGCGAGGCGACGGAGAGCAGGTGCTGCGAGCGCTGGCGCTGCTGCCACAGCGGGCTGCGCTTGCCCGGCATGCGGCGCGGGAGCAGGAGGGCGCGCGCGGCGCATTCGCGGAAGCGGCCCGCAAACAGGGACGATCCGCCGACCTCGCGCTGCACGATCGCGTCAATGTCCTCGGGGTCGATGACGAGCAGGTCGGCAATCGACACGGACGTCTCGTCGAGGGTGTCGGGCAGTCGGATGACGATGCCGTCGTCGGAGTGCATCACCTGCGGCTCGATACCGTTCTCCGCGAGGAGTCGCTGACCGATCGCGAGCGCCCAGGGGGCATGCACGCGCGCCCCGAACGGGGAGTGGATGGCCACGCGCCAGTCGCCGAGCTCGTCGCGGAATCGCTCGACGACGATGGTCCGGTCATCGGGCAGCCGCCCGGTGGCGGCGCGCTGCTCTTCGAGATAGGCCACCAGGTTGTCCATCGCCCAGGCGTCGAGGCCGGAGTCGGCGAGGTGGGCGCGCGTGGTCTCGGGGTCACGGGCAGTGCGGAGGAATTCGCCCACGGCACGGCCGAGCTCGATGGGCCGACCCACCGAGTCGCCGTGCCAGAAGGGCAGCTTGGCGGGTTGCCCGGGTGCGGGAGAGACCCACACGCGATCGGGCGTGATCTCCTCGATCCGCCACGAGGTGGCACCCAGTGCGAAGACATCGCCCACGCGTGACTCGTAGACCATCTCCTCGTCGAGCTCGCCCACGCGCGAGGTCGTGCCGATGAGGTAGACGGCGTACAGGCCACGGTCGGGGATGGTGCCGCCGCTGGTGACGGCGAGTCGCTGGGCGCCGGGGCGCGCGGTGATCTCGCCGGTGGTGCGGTCCCAGACGATCCGCGGCTTGAGCTCGGCGAAGTCATCGCCCGGATATCGGCCCGCGAGCATGTCGAGCACGGCGAGGTAGGCGTCGCGCGGCAGGTCGCGGTAGGGGGCCGCACGACGTACAACGTCGTAGAGCTCCTCGACATCCCAGGTGTCCATCGCGACCATGGCGATGACCTGCTGGGCGAGGACGTCGAGCGGATTGGCGGGCACGCGGAGCGGCTCGATGGCGCCGGCGCGCATGCGCTCGACGACGACGGCGGCCTGGAGGAGATCGCCGCGGTACTTCGGGAAGACGACCCCACGGCTGATCGCGCCGACCTGGTGGCCGGCGCGGCCCACGCGCTGCAGTCCGCTCGCGACACTCGGCGGCGACTCGACCTGCACGACGAGATCGACCGCGCCCATGTCGATGCCGAGCTCGAGGGTGGAGGTGGCGACGACAGCAGGCAGTCGCGCGGCCTTGAGATCCTCCTCGATGATCGCGCGCTGCTCGCGACTCACGGAGCCGTGATGGGCGCGCGCGAGCGGCAGGTCGAGTCCGCGCTCCTCGGCAACCTCATTGAGTCGGCCGGTGAGGCGCTCGGCCAGTCCGCGTGAGTTGGCGAAGACGATGCTCGAGCGCTCCTGCGAGACGAGGTCGACGACGCGCTCCTCGACGTGGGGCCAGATGGAGGTGCGCCGCGGGTCGGCGGCCGCGGAGCCGTCGATGTCCAGCTCCTCTCCCATCGCGGTCATGTCGGGCACGGGGACCACGATCGAGAGGTCCCAGGACTTCTCAGTGGGAGGGGCGATGATCGCGACGTCGCCCTGGGGGCGCAGGAAGCGCGCGACCTCCGCATGGGGCTCGACAGTGGCGGAGAGTCCGATGCGCTGGCTCGGGTTAGCCCGACAGGGGCGGCTTAGCCGACCCGCCGGGCCGCCGCGCAGGACGTCCAGTCGCTCGAGCGAGAGGGCAAGGTGTGCGCCGCGCTTGGTCCCGGCGAGAGCGTGAATCTCGTCGATGATGACGGTCCGCACATCGCCGAGGATCGATCGCGCCTGCGAGGTGAGCAGCAGGAAGAGCGACTCGGGTGTGGTGATGAGGATGTCGGGCGGTGACGTCGTCATCCGGCGACGCTCGTCCGCGGGGGTGTCACCCGTGCGTACGCCGACGCGGATGTCCGGCACCGGCAGGTCGAGGCGCTGCGACTCGCGCTGGATGCCGGCGAGCGGTGTGCGCAGATTGCGCTCGATGTCGACGGCGAGCGCCTTGAGGGGGGAGACGTAGAGCACCCGTGGTCCGATGACACTGCGCCGAGTGTCGAGTTGCGGGGCCGATTCGGCGGATTTCGGCCCCGCAACTCGACACTCGGGATCGGCGGCGAGGTCGTCGATCGCCGAGAGGAAGGCCGCGAGGGTCTTGCCAGATCCGGTGGGAGCAACGACCAGGGTGTCGTGGCCGGCGCGGATGGACTCCCAGGCGAGCGACTGCGCCGGGGTGGGGGCGGCGAAGGCCGCCTCGAACCAGCCCTGGGTCGCGGGGGAGAAGTCCGGCACCGGCCCATCCTGCCCCGTGCGGCTCGGGGAGGCAGAGGGAGCAGGATGTATCCGTGCGCCTGACGGACTTCTGGGAGCGGATGGATGCGCTCTTCGGGCCCGACTACGCGCGCTCATGGGCCCGCGACTTCAGCCTGTCCGCCCTGGATGACCGCACCGTGGAGCAGGCAATCGCCGCCGGCATCGAGACCCGCGAGATCTGGGAGGCCGTCTGCGGCGTGGTCGATGTGCCCTCCCTCCTGCGCTGATGCGCATGGGCTAAGGTCGCGCCCGATGTCCTCCCCTTCGATCGACCTCCCGGCAATCCAGAGACGCACCGTTGTCGTGCTGTCGATCAGCCAGGTCTTTGGCGGGATCGCGATCGCGGGTTCGGTGGCAGCAGGGTCACTCATCGCGGCATCGGTGTCCGGCAGCGAGGCCCTGGCCGGCCTCGGCCAGACCTTCGGGGTGCTCGGAGCGGCACTCCTGGCCCTGCCGCTTGCGCGGGTGGCGCTGTCGAAGGGGCGCCGGGCCTCCCTCGCTCTGGGCTACGGACTCGGTGTGATCGGGGCCGTGGTCGTCATCGCCGGTGCCCTGTGGCTCAACATCGTGCTGGTCCTGATCGGCTGCCTGCTCGTCGGCGTCGCGTCCGCCTCAGGCTACCAGGCCCGCTATGCCGCGGTCGACCTTGCTCAGGAGGACAAGCGCGGCCGTCAACTGTCCTACGTCGTGTGGGCGGCGACCATCGGGGCAGTCCTTGGGCCTAACCTCCTCGAGCCATCGGGTTGGCTTGGCATCTCCCTCGGCCTGCCGCAGCTCGCCGGGCCCTACGTCGTCACCGGCCTCGCATTGGCCATCTCTGTGCTCGTGCTGCTCACCTTCCTGCATCCCGATCCCTACATCCTCGCAGCCGAGATGCGGGCCAAGGTCGATGCCGAGGCTCAGCGCGAGGTGGCGAAGCCGCGGCTGCGCGACGGCATCGCGCACTTGCGCGGCAATCGCGGCGCTCTGCTGGGTATGAGCGCGATCGCCATCGGCCACGTCGCGATGGTCATGGTCATGGTCATGACGCCGATTCACATGGCGCACGTCGACGTGACGCTGACACTCATCGGGCTCGTCATCAGCGTGCACGTAGCGGGGATGTACGCCTTGTCACCCGTCGTCGGCTGGGGTGTCGACCGTTTCGGCCGTGTCCCGATCATCGTCACGGGAATCGTCATCCTGCTCGTGTCATGCCTCATCTCCGGCCTCGCCGCCGGCGATCAGGTCGTGGTGCTCGGCATCGGCCTCTTCCTTCTTGGGCTCGGCTGGTCGTGCACGCTCATCGCCGGCTCGACCCTCCTCGTCGACGACGTAGGCCCTGTCGAGCGGCCTTCGGTGCAGGGCCTGTCGGACCTGGTGATGAATGGCGCCGGCGCGGTCGGGGGAGTGGTCGCTGGTCTCGTCGTCGCCTTCTCGTCGTACGCCGTGCTGTGCGCCGTTGCGGCCGTGCCGGTGCTTGCACTGGCTTTGCTCGTGGTTGCGTGGGGCAGGGACGGCAAGCGGCCGTGATGGGCATCAGAGCAGGGTGAACTCCACCCCGACTACGGCGTAGGTCCGCGCCGCCCGGGCATCGAGTGACACGATGTGCGCGCGATTCTCGCGCGCCGTCTCCGCGATGAGGCAGTCGTAGATCGCCCCTCCGGGGATTCCCGCGCCGCTCATCAGGTCGAGGGCGTGCAGATGACCCTGCGCGCTGAGTGTCATTGGAGGTTGCGGGAACATCTCATTGAGCACCCGGCGGGCCACTGGTGGCGCGAGCCTGAGGTTGCCGGGCAGGGCGGTCAGGCCGGCGTAGGACTCTGCGAGCACGTGGGCGATGGCACCGGGGCTCGCCTCGATGCTCTCTCGGCAGCGTGCCTTGGTGTCGGGGTCACCGTGCACCAACGCACCCACGACGACACTGGTGTCGACAACGCTGGCGTCAGTCATCCGCATCGCGACCGGACTCGATCAGATCGCGGATCTCCGCGGTCGACAGACCGGCCTCGTCGACGACCGGGTAGCGCACCCGACCGACCTGCTCCCACGACGGCTCGGTCGATGCCGGCGAGATCTCGATCGAGCCGTCCCGGAAGTGGAAGTCGACCCGGGTCCCGGGGGAGAGCCCGGCTCGATCACGCAGAGCCTTGGGGATGACGACGCGTCCAGCCCCGTCGATGGTGGCGGTCATGGCGGAATTATGCTACTTGTGATGGCAATAAACGTCCGGCACCTACCTCGCTGGTCGCGCGAGCCTCCCGATTCGAATCCCTCACTCGCCTGACGGCGCGGCCGTCGGGCGACTAGTGTCAGGGCGAAAGCCAGCGGGAGGGACGGCACGCGTGGACGACGAGGCGGTGCCTTCCGTGTCTGAGGGCGCGCTGCCCGTGACGCGACGCACGCTCCTCGGAGGCGCCGGTGTCGTTGCAGCGGCGCTGGCGATCCCCGGCACCGCCGAGGCGGCCCTCAAGGTCATCACCAGCCGGTCCGGCTCCCTTGACTTCTCCGTCCGCGACCGCGAGAGCATGCAGCGGCTCACCCTGTCCTTCGCCAACGCTCGCATCAGCGCCGGCCGCATCGTGCCGGACGGGCGGAGCGCAGCCACCATGGTCGTCGACGTCGGGCCTCAGGCGCTGATTGAGGAGATCACCTCAGCGGCGGCTCCAGCGGTGCCGGTGGATGCTCGCCTCGCGCGAAGCAGTCGTCTGGCCTTCACCCTTCCTCGGGGAGGCTTGCCTGCGACCCGCGCAGGGCTGCTCACGTGGCTTGAGTGCGAGCCGCGTGTCACTGCGCTCGGCGCCTACCCGGGTGGAGAGCGCATCCCGGCCGCTGACGTCGTCTACGGCAATCCTGCCGCGACTCAGACGGCCATTGAGCTCCCGTGGTTCACGATCCTGTCACCCAGTGACGAATCCGGCTGGGAGCACCCGCTCGTCGGTCCCACGCGCGATGGCCGCACCGAGGTGTGGCAGACGCACCTGGCCACCCGCACCTTCGACGACACAGGTGCCCCGACCGGCTACGACCACTCTAGTGACACGGTGCGTGTTGTCTGGCTGCGCGACAAGCAGGCGACGCGCATGCTGGGGACGACGCCGGCCGGGATCGTTCGCACCGCAGGCTCGGACGACTACCCGTTCGAGATGCGTCCCAACCCACAGGATCGCTCCGACATCGGCCGCCTGACCGGAATGACCTCCAACGCCGCCGGCACCGCGGCGGTCAAGGGCGGGGTGGCGGACCCGGTCGAGGTCGACCTCACACTCTCCGCGCTGGGCGGCACGATGCGCGCCTCGGGGGCGTGGAATGAGCCTGGCGTCTCCAGTCTCACCTCGTGGCAGCAGCGCACCTGGGATGGACGCGACACCTACATCCGCACGACGCGCCGCGGCTTCGTCTACCCCTTCGCTGCACCGGCGACCCTCGTGGAGGAGGTCACCCGCGAGTTCCTCGCGGATCGCTCGGGGACCGTGCGAGCCTTCGAGCGACTCAGTCAGCGGGTCATCATCAACGTCGCGTCGATGGAACTGGACGATGCTGACGGCGTGCCGCATGCCGGGCGCGGAGCGCCCTTCTCTCGAGTCATCTTCCGCACGCGCGCGACTCCCGCGATCACGGGCGTGGCCACTCCCCTCAGCGGGGAGTGGCGGGGTGTCACGGTCTTCGTGCCCGAACTTGCGGGCGGTGAGCCCTTCGCCTTCACGATCACCGGTCGTGATCGAGCCGGGCACTCGATCACTTTCGAGATGCCGCTGCTCTTCGCTGAGGACAAGCTCGTGAGCCTCAAGCCCTCCGGCTCGGCACGGGCCAACTTCACCAAGACGGGCTCGCGCGCCCTGCGCACCTACTACAACGGACTTCCCGGGGCGAAGCGCCGCGCCAACATGCGCGGGGCCTATGTCGGGTTCGCGGCATCGGCCGATGGCTCCACGTCGATGCCGACAGCCAGCCTGGACTGGCACCTCGACATCGGTACGCCGCGCGGCTCGAGCAGCGACCTTGCTCGCGAGCGGCGCCCCTACTCCTTCCCTCGCATGGAGCGCGCCACCATCAACGTCGATGGTGCGTCCGCAATGGCGGGCGACTCACAGTACGTCGACGTGTCCTTCCCGGACGTCTATCTGCGCGATGGCATCGGCGGCACCGAGCTGGGCATCTATCTCGAGGGCATTGGCAGCCAGAGTGTGGGTGCCGATGCCCAACGAGGTGGTGGCATCAGCGCGCCGAGCATGGACATCTCCGGAATCGGTCGCGCGACCGGCGTGCTTCCAAGCAATGGAGGGAGCGGCATTCCCGCCGAATTCATCACGTCCGGCACGATGCCCACCATCGACCCCGGCGCCATGCTGCGGGGGTTCACGCTCTTCGGCGGCATCTCCCTGGCCGACCTGCTGCCCTCCTCCATTGATATGTTCGACAAGAGCAGTGATGGCAAGCCAGATCCCAGCCGGCCAAATCCCAAGGCGCCTGCGTTCATCACCGATCGCAGCTTCGACGTCGACCTGCCGGACGTGCCGACCGAAGTCTTCGTCCGCTACGAATGGCGCCCCGAGCTCAAGGTCGGCTCGGGCCTGGTCGGCAGGCTCCTCCCCGAAGCCAATCTCGCCGAGTTTTACATCCTCGTCGAAGCCAAGGCGAGCGCCCTGGAGCTCGATGCCTATTGGAAGGCCGAGGGCGCCCTCACCAATCTCAAAATCGTCTTCTTCGGGCGCAAGGAGTTCGCCTACGTCATCCTTGAGCGCATCGGATTCACCGCCGGCTCCGGTCGCGCGAGCGACATGCAAGTCGAGATCGGCGATGTCGTCTTCGGTGACGCTCTCGCCTTCCTCTCCACCATGTCGCGCTTCCTGTCCTTCGGCAGCGGCAACGGTCCCATCCTCGACATCGATGCGGACTCCATCACGACAGGCTTCAGCCTCGCCGTGCCCGAGATCGGACTCGGAGCCGTGACCCTCAGCGGCCTCGCGACGCGCGTCGCCATCAACCTTCCCTTCGGGCGCGATCCGGTGCGATTCGAGCTCGGCTTCTCCTCGCCCTCCGATCCCTTTGCCGTCACGGTCATGGGCATCGGCGGCGGGGGATGGTTCGGCCTCGATGTCGGCCTCGACGGCGTGGAGTACCTGAACATCGGCGCCCTCATCAAGGCGGCGCTCGAGCTGGACCTCGGTGTGGCGTCGGGCGGCGTGAGTGCTTCCTTCGGCCTTCAGTACGAGATCAGCGGCGTCGGCGACGCGACAGAGATGTCGCTCACGGCGTTTTTGTGCATCAAGGGCCGCGTTGAGGTGCTCGGCATCGTCACCATCGGCATCGAGCTCTGCATCGGATTCACCTTCCCCATCCCCGAGCCGGGCGAGCGCTTCAAACTCATCGGGCAGGCGACCTGCACCGTCAAGGTCAAGGTCTGCGGCATCAAGAAGTCGGTGCGCATCACCGTGCGCCGCACCGTCACGGGCGGGGTCATGCCGGCTGCGCCTTCGTCGCGGAGTGCTCGCGCGCTCGAGACTCGAGCCGATGCGATCGCCCCGGTCACCTTCGCCGATGTCATGTCGCAGACCGACTGGTCCGAGTGGTGCGGAGCCTTCGCATGAGCACGAATCGCACGATCATCTGGACCCCCGTCGCGTCGGGGGTGAGGCCCGACGGCATCCTGCGCGTCACGCTCGTGGCCACCCCGCAACTCACCACCACGTCCGACACGGTGCTGGCGGCGTACCCCAGCATGGCGAGCGGGGCGTGGTGCGCGCTCATCAATGGCGGCGGCGGCGTTGCCCCGATGGAGTTCCTCGCAATCTTCGAGACGCCTGGCGGGGGCTCGGCCAGCCGCATCGAGGCGCCGGCCAAGCGCGTGTCGCCGGACCCGGACACGAAGGTCTTCCAGACGATGTTCCCTGACTCCACCCAGGTGAAGTCCTACGTCGCGGACGACTACTCGAAGTCCAAGATCCGCGGTGTCGATACCGCCGGGCTCAATGCGGCTCTGAATAGCCTGCAGGAGCAGGTCTTCGCCGCTTCGCGCGCCGTGCAGCCGCCTACGAGCACGTTCGTCGGCCCGGGCAAGCCCTTGGCCGGCTTCACGCTCGATCAGGGCGCCTACGACCAGATCGCGCGCGCCCAGGACGAGGAGTTGTCGAAGCAGTTCTACACGTCCCCTCCCAACACGTCATCGGCATCAGGAGTGCAGACGGCCATCGTGCAGATGCGGCAATTCATCGCGCCGCTGGACACTCCCGCCAACGTGCCGGGCATGTTCGACGCGTCGTACGTCGTCCCGTGGCCTGAGTGGGAGTTCCACGAGAAGTTCTCCGTGATCGACAGCCACCCGCTGCTGCTACGCCTGATCGGCTTCGTCATCGACCTGGAGATCGATCCGGCCGACTTCCGGCAGGCGCCCCCGCGGACCGGGCCGGCGACGCTCACGCCCGGCGACTACGACATGTGGATCAATCCGATCTACACACCCGGGGCCAACGCCGTCGACATCGCTCAGGGCGCTTCTGTGGCCTTCGCCAGCGGGGCATTCGCGCCGAAGTTCTCCGGAACCGGGCCGACGGATTCGGGATTCATCGATATCGGACTCGATGGGCAGCAGTGGCCGATCGTCACCAGCGAGGTCGGCTCGGAGATCGCTGCCACGACCGTGCTCGCCTCGGGCTATCAGCGCGCCGTCACCGAGCGCCTCGGCGATGAGGATTATGTGCCCCTCACGCTCCCTGCCCGGTCGACCACCGGCATCTCCCTGCTCGCCCCGCGACTGGCCGAGCGGGTCCACCGCGACTTCGATCGCCAGCGGAACATCGCCACGTCGATTGACATCCCCGCCCGCCGGATCCAGATCGCGAGCGCGGGCGACCTCATCATCGGCTACCGCATGGACGTGCGACCCGCGGGAGCCCCCGGCTGGCTCAGCCTGAACCTCCGCAATGGCCTGTGGCGCGCGGATCCCGACACGTACGGCGCTGGCACCGTCGACCTCGGTGTCGACGAGGGCTGGACCGAGCCCGCGGGGGCCGGCGCGACAGGCAACGCGGGCAACGAGTTCCGATTCGCTCAGGCGGTGAGCGTGTGGACCGGGTGGAGTCAGAGCCTGGAGCGGCCAGGAAAGTCTATCGACGAGGACAGCGCGGCCAACGCCATCAATCCGCTGTCGCCGCCGCCCCCCGGCTTCGGTGCGACCATCGGCTACGTCGCCCCGCCAGGCGGGGCCAAGCTGCCGACGCTGAGATTCGGCACGACGTACCAACTGCGCCTGCGCGCCGTCTATCTCGGTGGCGCGTCGAAGCAGCTCGACGCCGTCGAGCCGCGCAGTGCACGCCGCGAGATCGACTATCTGCGCCACGAGCCGGTGATGAGCCCGTTGACCTACCTCGGTGCCATCAGGTCGCAGATCGTCGAGGTAGGCGACATCACGGGCGAGAGCTACGCCGGGTCGGTCGTGGCCTGGGCCCAATCGCCGGAGACGGTCGTCATTCGCAGCGGCGGCAATGGCGCGGCCGTCGACCCCAGCGAGGTCGAGACGCGATGGCTGACCCCGACGCGCGTCAGCCCGTGGCTCGTCGAGCAGCACGGGCGCCTGGACTCGGGCGGCAAGCCCGATCCGGCGAAGTACTCCCAGATCGCCACGCGCGACGCGGCGTTCTATGGATCGTCGACCAGCGGCTACGAAGCCGTCGGAGATGTCATCGGCTTCGCGTGGACCGCACCATCGCAGGGGACTACCCCCTTCTACCCGGACCCGATGACCTCCGGCGCACTGCTCCGGGGCGTGCCGACTCCCAGCGGTACTCCTACCGAGGCGAGCGCCGCCTTCGGCGGCGCGTGGCCGGACCTCGTGCCGATCCGCCTCGATATCGGCGGCGGCACCCCGGGAGCGACGGTGACGGGGCAGACCGTGACGATGCGCGTAGCGCCGGGTCGCACCGAGCGCGTGCGCGTGTCTTCGGCGATCCCTTCGGCGGACCTCGGTCTGCTCGACCTGTGGGACCGTGTGAAGTCGACGGCATCCGCAGCCGATGCAGCCAAGGGTGCGTTCTGGCAGCTCAGCCCCTATCGCACGATGACGGTCGTCCACGCGACGCAGCAGCCGGTGAGCGTGCCCTACTTCGCCGGCGCGGACACCTGGAGCGGTCAACGCGAGCCCGGCGAGGTGCCCTGTCGCATCAGCGGATCGATGACCATCGACGAGCCGTCCACGGAGTCGGTCTCGCTCACCGGCTCTCTCACCAGCGGCATCGACGGGGGACCGGGATCGCCGG
>Ga0169931_10010599_pt1 | contig 13109 bp, 10 predicted proteins | sample Kivu_15m_20L_FD_129675 | JGI IMG/M metagenome (GOLD analysis project Ga0169931, IMG submission 129675) | Freshwater microbial communities from Lake Kivu, Western Province, Rwanda to study Microbial Dark Matter (Phase II) - Kivu_15m_20L... | ecosystem: Environmental > Aquatic > Freshwater > Lake...
CCTGCAGCAGCGGGCGCACGCCGCGCGCGAGGTCGGCGTACAGGGCCTCGGCGTCAAGCTGCAGCATGTTCGGGGGCGGGCTGAGAGGCCAGCGCGCGCAGGTGCTGCTCGAGGATCAGGGCCGCCGCGGCGGCGTCGGCGTCGGGCGCGCCCGCGGCCAGGGCCTCGGTCGTGGTGTAGCGCTCGTCGACCTCGTGCACGGGCAGGCCGAAGCGCCCGCGCAACTGGTTGGCGAAGCGCCGCGCGCGGCGCGTCTGCTCGTGCGGCGCGCCATCGGGGTGCAGCGGCACCCCCACCACCAGGGCATCGGGCTGCCACTCGCGCAGCAGCGCGCCGATGGCGGCGAAGCGCGCCTCGCCTTCGGCCGTGACGGTGCGCAGCGGCTGGGCGAAGCCGAGCACGGTGTTGCCGCTGGCCACGCCGACGCGGCGGGTGCCGAAGTCGAAAGCGAGGAAGGACCGCGCCGCGCCGGCCGGCGCCGGCCGCTCAGGCATGCCCCGCCTCCAGGCTGAGCATGCGCGGGTCGAAGCCGAGCAGGCCGAGCGCGCGGTCATAGCGCTGATCGACCGGAGTGTCGAAGATCACGGCCGGGTCGGCGTCGACGGTGAGCCAGCCGTTGCGGCCGATCTCCTCCTCGAGCTGGCCGGCCGACCAGCCGCTGTAGCCGAGCGTGACGAGCAGCTTGCGCGGGCCGGCGCCATTGGCCAGGGCCTCGAGCACGTCCTTGCTGGTCGTCATCTCGAGCCCGCCGCCGGGGATGGCGAGCGTCGAGGTGTAGGGGCTGTCCTCGAGGCCGGTCTTCTCGTGCAGCACGAAGCCGCGCTCGGTCTGCACCGGGCCGCCGTAGTAGACGGGCTGGGCAGCAAGGTCCTCGCGGTCGAGCGAGAGCTCGACCTTCTCGAACAGGTTCTTCAGCGTGATGTCGGTGGGCCGGTTGATGACCAGGCCGAGCGCGCCGTTGCTGGAGTGCTCGCAGAGGTAGACGACGGCGCGCGCGAAGTTGTCGTCGGCCATGCCGGGCATGGCGATGAGGAACTGGTTGGTGAGATTGATCGGTTCCCCGGACATGCCGAAGATTCTATTCCGCGCGACACTCCGGGCATGGTCCGCCCCCCCACGGAAACCCTCCTGCCGGCCGCCCTGGTCTGGCTGCGCCGCGACCTGCGCGCCGACGACCACGCGGCGCTGCACCAGGCCTTGCGCGCGGCGCGCCGGGTCTGGTGCGCCTTCGTCTTCGACCGCGCCATCCTCGACGCCTTGCCGCGCGCCGACCGGCGCGTGGAGTTCCTGCGCGACAGCCTCGCGGTGCTGGACGCCGAGCTGCGCGCGCTGGCGCTGGCGCACGGCGTCGAGGGCGGCGACCGGGTGGGCCTGCTGTGCCGCCACGGCCAGGCGGTCGACGAGATCCCGGCGCTGGCGGCACACCTGGGCGTGCAGGCGGTCTACGCCAGCCATGACGACGAGCCCTACGCGCTGCAGCGCGACGCCCAGGTGCGTGGGCGGCTGGCGCAGGCCGGCATCGCCCTGCACACGGTCAAGGACCACGTCGTGTTCGAGCGCAGCGAGGTGCTCACCGCCAGCGGCACGCCCTACGGCGTGTTCACGCCCTACAAGAACGCCTGGCTGCGGCGCCTGCGCGAGCTCGAGGCCCAGGGGCCCGAGGCCTCGCCGCTGCGCGAGCATGCGGTCGCGCCGCTGGCCGTGCGCCTGGCCCCGCCGCCCGCCGGCCTGGCCGGCGGCGTGCCGGCGCTGGCGGCGCTCGGCTTCGAGCCGACCAACCTGCACGCGCTGAAGCTGCCCATCGGCTGCACCGGCGCGCAGGACTTGCTGGTGGACTTCCTGCACGAGCGCATCGACCGCTACGCCGAGACGCGCGACTTCCCCGCGGTCAAGGGCCCGAGCTACCTCAGCACCCACCTGCGCTTCGGCACGGTCTCGGTGCGGCGCCTGGCGCGCGAGGCCTGGGTGCGTGTGCAGGCCGGCTCGCGCGGCGCCGAGGTCTGGCTGTCCGAGCTGATCTGGCGCGACTTCTATCACCAGGTGCTGCACCATCACCCGCGCGTGGTCGGCCACGCCTTCCGCCCCGAGTACGACCGCATCGCCTGGGAGACCGGAAAGGCCGCCGACGCGCTGTTCCAGGCCTGGTGCAAGGGCCGCACCGGCTACCCGCTGGTGGACGCGGCCATGCACCAGCTCAATGACACCGGCTACATGCACAACCGCCTGCGCATGGTGGTGGCGAGCTTCCTGACCAAGGACCTGGGCATCGACTGGCGGCGCGGCGAGGCCTACTTCGCCGAGAAACTCAACGACTTCGACCTCGCGGCCAACAACGGCGGCTGGCAGTGGGCGGCGTCCTCGGGCTGCGACGCCCAGCCCTGGTTCCGCATCTTCAACCCGGTCAACCAGAGCCAGAAGTTCGACCCGCAGGGCCGCTTCATCCGGCGCTACCTGCCGGCCCTGGCCGCGCTGCCCGACACCCTGCTGCACGCGCCCTGGCTCGCGCGCCCGGTCGATCTGCAGGCCGCGGGCGTGGTGCTCGGCCGCAGCTACCCGGAGCCCGTCGTGCAGCACGACGTGGCGCGGGCGAAGACGCTGCAGCGCTACGCGGTCGTGAAAGCCGCGGCTTGACGGGTCGAAGCCCGTGGCCTGGAGCGTCGTTCAGGCCGTGGGCTCGGACGCGGCGGGCGCCGGCCCCGGCACCGGGCGTCGGCGCGACGCCAGGCGCTTGAGCCCCTGCACCGCGTCGTCGACGTAGGTGAACAGCACCGGGATCACGAGCAGGCTCAGGAAGGTCGAGGTGATCAGCCCGCCGATGACGACGATGGCCATCGGCGAGCGGAAGCTCGGGTCCACCCCGAGGCCGAGCGCGATCGGCATCATGCCCGCGCCCATCGCGATCGTCGTCATCACGATCGGGCGCGCGCGCTTGCGGCAGGCGTCGACGATGGCCTCCGCGCGCGGCAGGCCGTGGTCGCGCCGGGCGATGATCACGTAGTCGATGAGCAGGATGGAGTTCTTCGTCGCGATGCCCATCAGCATGATCAGGCCGATCATCGAGGGCATCGAGACCGCACTGTGCGTGACGAAGAGCGCGAGGAAGGCGCCCGGCACCGACAGCACCAGCGCGCCGAGGATGGTCACGGGCTGGATGAAGTCCTTGAACAGCAGCACGAGCACGATGTAGATGCACAGCACGCCGGTGAGCATGGCCAGGCCGAAGCTCTGGAACAGCTCGCCCATGGCCTCGGCATCGCCGACCGTGCTGCGCGACACCCCGGGCGGCAGGCTGCGCAGGCTGGGCAGCGCGAGCGCCGCGGCCTCGACGTCGCCCAGCGGCTGCTGGTTCAGCTCGATCTCGATGTTGACGTTGCGCCGGCGGTCGTAGCGGTCGATCTGCGCCGGACCGCTGGCGATCTCGAGCGTCGCCACGTTGCCCAGCGGCACCGGGCCGCGGGCGCCGGGCACCGGCAGGCGCTCCAGCAGTTCCAGGTCGGTGCGCGCGGCCGCCGGCAGGCGCACGACGATGGGCACCTGACGCTGGCTCAGGTTGAGCTTGGCCAAGCCCTGCTCGTAGTCGCCGGCGGTGGCCAGGCGCAGCGTGTCGGCGATCGCCTCCGCGGTCACGCCGAGGTCGGCGGCGCGCGCCGGGTCGGGACGGACGACGAGCTCGGGACGCACCAGGCTGGAACTCGAGGTCACGTTGCCGATGCCCGGCAGCGTGCGCAGCTCGCGCTCGACCTGCTGCGCGTGCTCGGTGAGCACGCGGCCGTCGTCGCCCGAGAGCACGAGCACGTACTTGCTGCCCGAGGAGCCGGCCAGGCCGACGCTGATGCGCGCGCCCGGCACCACGGCCAGGGCCTCGCGCAACTGGCCCTCGACGTCCTGTTTGGAGATGCCCTTGCGCTGATCGCGCGGGCTCAGGTTGATGGTCAAGGTGGCCACCCGCACCTCCGGCACGCCGGCCATCGCGAACGGGTCGCCGCCGGCGGCGCCGCCGCCGACCGCGGTGTAGACCAGCCGCACCTGCGGGTGGCGGGCGACGATCTGGCGCACCTGCTCGGCCGCGGCCAGGGTCTGCTTCAAGGTGCTGCCCGGCGGCAGCGTCACCGCTACCTGGGTCTGGCTCAGGTCGTCGGGCGGCAGGAAGCCCGTGGGCAGGTACTTCACGAGCGCGAAGCTGCCGAAGAAGAACACCGCGGTGGCGAGCATCGTCACCACGCGGTGGCGCAGGCACCAGCCGGCCAGACGCGTGTAGGCCGTGACCCAGCGCGGCTCGACGTGCTCGCGCGTGGGCACCTTCAGTAGGTAGGCTGCCATCATCGGCGTGAGCATGCGCGCGACCACGAGCGAGAAGAAGACCGCGATCGCCGCGGTCCAGCCGAACTGGACGAAGAACTTGCCCGCCACCCCGCTCATGAAGGCGGTGGGCAGGAAGACCGCGATCAGCGTGAAGGTGGTCGCGATCACCGCCAGGCCGATCTCGTCGGCCGCCTCCATCGCCGCCTGGTAGGGCGACTTGCCCATGGCCAGGTGGCGCATGATGTTCTCGATCTCGACGATGGCGTCGTCCACCAGGATGCCCACCACCAGCGACAGGCTCAGCAGCGTCACGACGTTGACCGTGAAGCCGAAGCCGTAGTGCATGATGGCGAAGGCCGGGATCACGCTCAGCGGCAACGCGGTCGCCGCCACGAGCGTGGCGCGCCACGAGCGCAGGAAGGCCCAGACCACCAGCACCGCGAGCAGCGCGCCCTCGTACAGCAGGTACATGGAGCCGTGGTAGTTCTCGACCACGGGCTCGACGAAGTCGATCGCCTCGGTGAAGCGCACGTCCGGGTGCGCCAGGCGCAGGCGCTCGATCTCGGCGCGCACGCCCTGCGCGACCTCGACCTCGCCCGACTTCAGCGCGCGCACGACCTCGAAGCCGACCACCGGCCGGCCGTCCAGCAGTGCGGCGCTGCGCGGCTCGGCCACGGTGTCGCTGACGGTGGCGACCTGGTCGAGCCGGATGCGGCGTCCGTCGCCGAGCGGGATCTCGAGCGCGGCCAGCTCCGGCGCCGACTGCACCGTGGCGATGGTGCGCACCGACTGCTCGGCGCCGCCGATGTCGGCCCGCCCGCCGGCGGCCTCCTGCTGCACCTGGCGCAGGCGGCGCGAGACCTCGGCCGCGGTGGCGTTCAGCGCCAGCAGCCGAGCGGGGTCGAGCTCGACCCGCACCTCGCGCGTGGCGCCGCCCACGCGCGAGATGGCGCCGACGCCGCGCACGCTCAGCAGCGAGCGCGCCACCGTGTTGTCGACGAACCAGCTCAGGGCCTCGTCGTCCATGCGATCCGAGGCCACGGTGTAGGTCAGGATGGGCAGGCCGGCGATGTTGAGCCGGCTGATGACGGGGTCGCGCAAGTCGCCGGGGAGGTCCGAGCGCACGCGCGCGACCGCATCGCGGACGTCGTCCACCGCCTCCTGCGTGCCCTTCTCGAGCCGGAACTCCACCGTGAGCGAGACCGTGCCGTCCTGGATCTTGGTGTAGATGTGCTTGACGCCCTGCAGCGTCGCCACCGAGTTCTCGATCTTGCGCGCGACCTCGGTCTCGAGCTGCGCCGGCGCGGCCCCGGGCAGGGCTGCGGTCACCGTCACCGTGGGCAGGTCGATGTCCGGGAAGTTCTGGATCTTCATCGACTGGAAGCCCATCAGGCCCACCAGCGTGAGCATGACGAACAGCAGCACCGACGGCGTCGGGTTGCGGATCGACCAGGTGGAGACGTTCATCATGCTCAGCCCCCCTGGCCCGCCGCCGCGCCGCCCGGGGCCGCCGGGGCCGCGGGCGCCGCCGGTGCGACCGTGCTGATGCGTACGAGGTCGCCGTCGGCGAGGAAGCCGCCGCCGGAGAGCACGACGCGCGCGTCGGCGGGCAGCGGGGTCTTGATCTCGACGCGGTCACCGCTGCGCCGGCCGGTCACGACCTTGGTCTGGCGCACCCGGTTGTCGGCCCCGACGACGAAGACCCAGGCGAAGCCCTCGCGCAGCAGCACGGCCGTCTGCGGCAGGGTCGGCGCCTCGCTGCGGCCGGTCTCGAACTCGCCGCGCGCGAAGGCGCCGGCGCGCAGCCCGCGCCCGGCCGGCAGGTCCACGTAGACCAGGCCGTTGCGCGTGGCGGCGTCCACCGTCGGGGCGATGCGACGCACCTTGCCCATGACCGCCTCGCCACCCACCGGGAGCACGCGCACGGCCTGACCGGGCTGCAACGCGGCCAGGTCGGCGGCGGCGACCTCGGCGCGCCACTCCAGCCGGCCCTGGCGGATGAGCCGGAAGAGCTCCTGCCCCGGCGGCACGACCGCGCCCACGGTCGCCGCCGCGCCCCGGGCCGCGATCACGCCATCGTCGGGCGCGAGCACCTGGCCCTGGGCCAGGCGCAGTTCCTGCGCGCGCACCGCCGCGCGCTGCGCCTCCAGCCGCGCCTGCGCGGTGCGCTCGGCGGTCAGGTACTGGGTGACCTGCTGCGCGCTCAGCGCCCCCGAGCCTTGCAGCTCGCGCGCGCGTTTCGCGTTCGCCGCCGCTTCGGCGGCAGCAGCCTCGCCCTCGGCCACGGCGGCGCGCAGCTGCGCCAGGTCGGCCTCGGCCACCCGGATGTCGAAGCGCGCCAGCACTTGGCCGCGGCGCACGCTGTCGCCCACCTGGACGCGCACCTCGGCCAGGCGCCAGCCGCTGCCCTCGGCACCGATGCTGGCCTCCTCCCAGGCCTGGAGGCTGCCGTTGGCGGCGATCAGCGAGCTCAGCATCTCGCGCTGGGGCGAGGTCACGGCCACGGTCAGGGCCGGCTTGCCGGCGCCCGCGGCGGGCGCGGCGGGCGCGGGCGCCGCCGCGCCCGGGGCGGTGGCGGCGGCAGCCCCCGGGGCCGGCGCCGGGGCCGCCACGGCGGCGGCAGGCAGGGTGGGCCGGCCGGGGCCGGGACGGTCCAGCAGCAGGCTGGCCAGCAGCAGGCCGGCCGCCACGGAGGCGCCGAGCACGAGCGCCAGGCGCACGGTCTTGCGGTGGAGGAAGGGCATCATCTCGAACTCCGGGGGTGCGGCGGCGCGGGTCAGCGCGGCGCGGCGGAAGAAGGCGCTGGCGCAGGCTGCGGCGCGGGGGCTGGCGGCAACATGCGCTGCGCCGCGGTGGCGCTCGACGGCGCCGGCACGGCGTCGGCGGGCTGCCAGCCGCCGCCGAGCGCGCGGTACAGGGCGATCGCGGCCTCGAGGCGCTCGCGCTGCAGGTCGATGTAGAGGCTGGCCGCGGCGTAGGCGTTGCGGCGCGCGTCCTCGAGCTCGAACTGGCTCGCCAGCCCGCCCTGCCAGCGCGCCTCGGTCGCCTTCAGCACCGCGTCCAGGTCCAGCGCGGCCTGCCGCACGTCCTGGGCGCGGCGCCCGGCGCTGTCCAGGCGCACCAGTGCGTCCTCCACCTCGCGCACCGCCTGGCGCAGGGCCGCGAGGTACTGGCGGCTCGCGTCGTCGTAGGCCGCGCGCGCGACCGCCACCGCGGCGCCGCGACGGCCGCCATCGAACAGCGGCAGCGACACCGCCAGCGGCCCCACGGCCCAGACCGGGCCGTCGCCGCCCGTGCTGCCGGTCTCCAGGCGCATGAGCCCGACCTGGCCGCTCAGGCGCACCTGGGGCAGGCGCTGGGCGGCGCGCTGGTCGACCTCGGCCGCCGCGGCCACGATCTCGCGCTCGGCGCGGGCCAGGTCGGGGCGCTGGCGCAGCAGGTCGCCGGGCACGGCGGGCAGCGGCGGCGGCACCGCCTCGGGCAGGCGGGCGTGCCCGGGCTGCAGCGCCTGCCGCAGCACGGGCTCGTCACGCGCGGTCAGCGCGACCAGGGCCTTGACCAGCCGGTCGCACTGCGCCTGCGCCTGGGCGGCCTGGCTGCGGCCCTGGGCCGCGCTGCCGCGCGCCAGCGCGGCGTCGGCCGGGGCACGGAAACCGGCCTGGGCCGACAGTGCCGTCAGGCGCGCGGTTTCCTCGCGCGAGCGGCTGTCGCGCAGCGCCCAGCCGGCCTGGGCCTCGCAGGCGCGCAGCTGCACATAGGTCTGCGCCGTCTCGGCGGCCACGGCGGTGCGCGCGTCGTGCCAGGCGGCCACCGCGCCGTCCAGGCGCGCCTGCGCCGCCTGGGTGGCGGCGCGGCCGGCGCCGAACAGGTCCACCTCCCAGGCGGCCTGCGCCGCGGCGCTGTAACGGTTGCCGGTGGGCGAGCCGGGCTCGGTGCGGCCGCGCGCCGCCTGGACCTCGGCGCCGAGTGCCGGCAGGGTGTCGGCCTCGGCCGCCGCGCGCGCGAAGCGGGCCTGCGCGATGCGCTGGCCGGCGGCCGACAGTGTCGGGCTCGCCTGCTGCGCGGCCTGGATCAGCTCGGTGAGCAGCGGGTCCTCCAGGCGCGACCACCAGGCGCGCAAGGCCTCGGCGCGCGCAGGGTCGGCGCCTGCCGGGGCCGGCAACGGCGCCTGCCACGACGGCGCTGCCGCGGGCGCGGTCAGTGCCGCCGCCGGACGCGCCGGCGGCTGCGGCGCCTGTGTCGGCCACTGCGCGCAAGCCGCCAGCCCCAGCGGCGCCGTCCAGGCCAGCCATCGCCCGTGCAGCCTCTTCATCAGGACACCTCCGCCAGGCGGGCGCGGCGCTGCCGCTCCGCCTCGATCATCGCCAGCGCGCCGCGCACCAGGCTGTCGGCCCAGCGGTCGATCGCGCCGTCACCCGCGTACAGGCCGGGCAGCAGCGCCTCGGTGCAGTCGCGGCCCACGTGCAGGTGCACGCCCTGCCCCACCAGCCCCGCCGCAAGGCGGTGCAGGTCCTCGTCCGGCGCGCCCAGCCCGAGCAGGCGGCACAGCTGACGCACCAGCGCCGCGTGCAGCGGCCCGAAGAGCCGGTCCATCACCTCCTGCCACAGGCCGGTGGGTTCGAGCATCTCGCGAAAGTGCAGCCGTGTGTTGAGCGCCGCCGTCGCCGGATCGCGCAGGGGCTCGAGGAACAGCGCAAAAAAGCCGCGCAGCATGGCCTCGGCGTCGAGCGCCGCATCGTCGAAGCGGGCGATCTCGGGCTCGGGCGCGCCCATGGGCTCGAAGAAGGCCGCCCGGTACAGGCCCGCCTTGTCGCCAAAGTAATAACTGATGGACGCCACGTTGACGCCGGCGGCGTCCGCCAGCTCGCGCGTGGTCGTGTTCGCGTAGCCCCGCGCCGCGAACAGACGCAGGCCCGCCTGGACGAGGCGCTGGCGCGCGTCCTCGCCTTCGCGGGAGGCGCGGCGAAGCGCCAGCGGCTTCTCCACGAGGTACGGGTTTGTACTCATGACGCCACTGTAGGCGATAAATCAAACGATTGATCAAGCCAGGGTTTCCAGCCCGGCCATCGAGTCGTCCACGCGGCCGGGCCCGTGCTGGCGCCGCTGCGGCAGACGCCAGGGCTCCGCTGTCAATTCGGATTGACGCCTCGGCCCAGACTGTCTATGCTAGATGACATCTGCAACCGACAACGCAGGCTGACATCTCGTCGCATGCCCTGGTTGCTCCGGAGCCGACCATGCCATCCCTTGCCCGCATCGAACAGGCGCTCGAAGCCGCCCTGGCACCCGCCACCGCGCCCGGCTGTCCGCCCCTGCTCGCCGCTGCCGTGCGGCACGCCGTGTTCCCGGGCGGGGCGCGGATCCGCCCGCGCCTGTGCCTGGCGGTGGCACGGGCCTGCGGCGACGACCTGCCCGCGCTGAGCGAGGCCGCCGCGGTGGCGCTGGAACTGCTGCACTGCGCCTCGCTCGTGCACGACGACCTGCCCTGCTTCGACGACGCGCCCACCCGCCGCGGTCAGGCCTCCGTGCACAGCGCCTTCGGCGAGCGCCTCGCGGTGCTGGCCGGGGACGCGTTGATCGTGCTGCCCTTCCAGGTGCTGGCGCGGGCCGGCACGGCGGCCCCGGCGCGCCTGGGCGCGGTGCTGGGCACGGTGGCCGGCTCGGTGGGCATGCCCGGCGGCATCGTGGCCGGCCAGGCCTGGGAATGCGAGCCGCAGGTCTCCTTGCGGCAGTACCACCAGGAGAAGACCGGCTCGCTGTTCGAGGCCGCCACCGTGGCCGGCGCCCAGGCGGCCGGCGGCGACGCCGAGGCCTGGCGCGGGCTCGGCCGCTGGCTGGGCGAGGCCTACCAGTCGGCCGACGACCTGCGCGACGTGCTCGCCGACGCCCTGCACCTGGGCAAGCCCACCGGGCGCGATGCCGCGCTCGGCCGGCCGAGCATCGCGCGCGAGCGCGGGCTGCCGGCGGCCATGCGCCACTTCGACACCCTGGTGCGCCAGGCCACGGACGCCGTGCCGGACTGCCCCGGCGCGCCCATGCTGCGGGCCCTGGTGCGCAGCGAGGCCGAGCGCCTGGTGCCGGCCCAGATGGCCGCCCCCCTGCGAGCCGCCGCTTGAGCACCGGATCCGCCGACCGCCTGCCGCTGGGCCCCGGCCCGGCGCTCCCGACGGCCCCCCCACGCACCTGGCGTGACCGCTGGTCGGCGTGGCGCGACCGGATGGTGGCGAGCCACCGATTCCAGCGCACCGCCGCCGGCTTCTGGCTGACGCGCCCATTCGCGCGCCGGCGCGCGGCGCAACTGTTCGATCTGGTGGCCGGCTTCGTCTACACCCAGGTGCTGGCCGCCTGTGTGCGGCTGGACCTGTTCGAACTGCTGGCCGCCCGCGGGCCCCTGCCCGTGGCCGATCTGGCGCGCCACTGCGCGCTGCCCGAGCGCGCGATGCAGCGCCTGGTGAATGCCGCCGCCGCGGTGCGGCTGCTCGAGCCGCGCAGCGGCGGGTGCTGGGGCCTGGGGCCGCTGGGTGGCCCGCTGGTGGGCAACGCGGCCCTGAAAGCCATGGTCGAGCACCACGCCGCGCTCTATGCCGACCTGCGCGACCCGCTCGCGCTGCTGCGCGACGAGGGCGCGGGCTCGTCCATGTCGGCCTACTGGCCCTACGCCGCCTACCCGGACGGGGCCATGCCGCCCGAGCGCGTGGCCGAGTACTCGGCGCTGATGACGGCCTCGCAGCCCATGGTCATCGACGAGGTCCTGGACGCCTGGGACTTCGGCCGCCACCGCCGCGTGCTCGACGTCGGCGGCGGGGAGGGCCGCTTCGTCGCGGCGCTGGCGCAGCGCTGCCCGCGCCTGGAGCTGATGCTGTTCGACCTGCCGCAGGTGGCCGCCCTGGCGCGGCAGCGGCTGGCCGGCCTGGGCCTGGCGCCGCGGGTGCAAGCCCACGGCGGCAGCTTCTTCGACGACCCCCTGCCCCGGGGCGCCGACCTCGTCACCCTCGTGCGAGTGCTCTTCGACCACGACGACGCGCACGCGCTGGCCATCCTGCGCGCGGCCCACGCGGCGCTGCCGCCGGGCGGCACTGTGCTCGTCGCCGAGCCGATGGCGCAGGCGCCCGGCGCGCACGCCATGGGCGACGCCTATTTCGGCTTCTACCTGCTGGCCATGGGCCGCGGCCAACCGCGCTCGGCGCAGGACATGCGCCAGTTGCTGGCTGCCGCAGGCTTCGAGGCCGCGCGCAGCGTGGGCACGCGCCTGCCGCTGCAGGCCGGCATCGTTGTGGCGCGCAAGCCACGCTGACCGGCCGGGGATGTCACGCCCTGTCAGACCCCCGAACGCGAATCGAATGTCAATTCAGCTTGACATTTGCTAGAGTCGCTTCAGAATGACACTTATCGAAGCCGTCACCTCCCGTCCCTGACCGCCCATGCAGACCCAAGCCATCGTCCTCGAAGCCCCCGAGCGCCTCTTGCTGAGCCGGCTCGAGCTCGAGCCGCCGGGCGAGGCCGACGTCGTGGTCGACATCGAATACAGCGGCATCAGCACCGGCACCGAGAAGCTGCTGTGGAACGGCCGCATGCCCAGCTTCCCGGGCATGGGCTACCCGCTCGTGCCCGGCTACGAGTCGGTCGGCCGGGTCGTCGAGGCGGGTGCCGCATCGGGCCTGAGAGCCGGCGAGCGCGTCTTCGTGCCCGGCGCCAAGTGCTACGGCCCGGTACGCGGCCTGTTCGGCGGCGCGGCCTCGCGCATCGTCTCGGCCGGCTCGCGCCTGACGCCGGTGTCCGACGCGCTGGGCGAGAAGTCGGTGCTGCTGGCGCTGGCGGCCACGGCCTACCACGCGGTGGCGGACGCCGGCAAGCGCACCGACATCGTGCCGCCGGAGCTGATCGTCGGCCACGGCGTGCTCGGGCGCCTGCTCGCGCGCATGGTCGTCGTCGCCGGCTTCCCGCCGCCCACGGTGTGGGAGATCAACCCGAACCGCCAACAGGGCGCCGAAGGCTATGCCGTCGTCGCCCCGCAGGACGACCCGCGGCGCGACTACCGCGCGATCTACGACGTCAGCGGCGACGCCCAGATCCTGGACCAGCTCGTGATGCGCCTGGCCCCGGGTGGCGAGATCGTGCTCGCCGGCTTCTACACCGAGCCACTGCACTTCATGTTCGCGCCGGCCTTCATGCGCGAGGCGCAGATCCGCTGCGCCGCTGAATGGAAGCGCCCCGACCTGCTGGCGGTGAAGGAACTGGCCGAGAGCGGCCGCCTGTCGCTGGACGGCCTGATCACGCACCACGACGTGCCGGCGCATGCCGGCACCGCTTACCGCACGGCCTTCGGCGACGCCGACTGCCTGAAGATGATCCTCGACTGGAGACAGCACGCATGAACGCCCCCACGTCCCCGGTGATGTTCGTGCGCGACCAGCGCCTGATGCAGGAGGCGGCGATCCCGCCCGACCCGGTGTCCACCGAACCGCCGCGCAAGTCCACCCAGATCATCGCCATCTACGGCAAGGGCGGCATCGGCAAGAGCTTCACGCTGGCCAACCTGAGCTACATGATGGCCCAGCAGGGCAAGAAGGTGCTGCTGATCGGCTGCGATCCGAAGAGCGACACCACCAGCCTGCTGTTCGGCGGCAAGGCCTGCCCGACCATCATCGAGACGAGCTCGAAGAAGAAGCTCGCCGGCGAGAGCGTGGCCATCGGCGACGTCTGCTTCAAGCGCGACGGCGTGTTCGCGATGGAGCTCGGCGGACCCGAGGTCGGCCGCGGCTGCGGCGGGCGCGGCATCATCCACGGCTTCGAACTGCTGGAGAAGC
>Ga0169931_10010600_pt1 | contig 13107 bp, 11 predicted proteins | sample Kivu_15m_20L_FD_129675 | JGI IMG/M metagenome (GOLD analysis project Ga0169931, IMG submission 129675) | Freshwater microbial communities from Lake Kivu, Western Province, Rwanda to study Microbial Dark Matter (Phase II) - Kivu_15m_20L... | ecosystem: Environmental > Aquatic > Freshwater > Lake...
CGATTATGCTGTTGAAGTTGCCAAGCTCTGTAAAGAATCAGGAAAGCAACTTGTCATGGGTGGGGGTGTTTCAATCGAATCAATTGATGCTCTAAGACAAGTTCACGCGATTCACCTAGATCGATTTGAAACCAGAAAAGTTGTTTTTGGGGCAGATACTGCTTTAAGTTGTGACATCGAAGAGGGCTTATTGGATGCGGTTCACTTTGAGCTTCTCTGGCTCTTAAATAAAAGGGACTATTACTCTGGAATTGCCTCTGAAGATGCAAAACGCATTGAGATGCTCGAGGCTCGTTGGGAAGAATTAAAATCGTGGCGCAAGAGTGGTCGCAACAAACAGTAATGTAAAAAAATATATTTATTTATGACACTATTCAAAGCAGAAGAGTGCCTTATCCGAATAAAGGGCTTCCGACTTCGATTAGGCGGAAAGTGATAAACTAAGGGAATATGAATTCGACTATATCTACGAAAAATACCTTGATGGGCCAATCAACATTGCAGAGGTTTAGAGATGGATTCTGATTGGTTATCCCGAAGCTGTCCCAATTGTAAAAGTAGTTCAATTTTTGAAAATCCAGTCGTTAAATCGAAACGACCCGCTGAATCAATGAAATTTTTTGATGTTAGAGAGAAATTTATAGGCCTTCGAGAGGCGCAGGTTTTCTTCACGTACTTTAGATGCAAGCACTGTGGACTGCTCTACGCCCCTAGATACTTCAGCGCAGATCAATTAGCTCAACTTTATGGTGATATGCCGGATAACTTAATGGGTGAAGATAAGGCTACTATTTCGAAGACTCAGTCGGGATATGTAAAGTGGCTTGGGCGCAGATTGAAGGCGATTGATAGTTTCTTGGAAATAGGGCCAGATATTGGTTTAGTCGCAGCAGAAATGCAAAAGCGATACACATTAAAGAATGCAGTAATGATAGAGCCGAACAGAAATGTGCATCATGTATTGAAAGAGAATTTATCGAGAACGTCAATTCAAATTCTTGAACACTTAAGTGAATTAGAACCTGGGGAAAAATTCGATTTGATTGCGGGAATCCACGTTTATGACCATCTTTTGGATCCCCTTACGGATCTCTTCAAATTACGAGAGCACGCAAACAAAGATGGACTGCTATTGATTGTTGTTCATGATGAAAAGTCATTATTGAGTACAATACTGCAATCAAAATGGCCTCCGTATTGCCTTCAGCATCCGCAGCTTTACAATGCAGTCACCTTGGAAAAATTACTAAATCAAGCTGGATGGAAACTTGAGTATATTTCAAAGTCAACAAATTGGTGGCATTTAGATCACTTCGCTATCATGGGATCAAAAATCGCTGGGATACCTAGTGGTTTCGCCCGATTCATACCTTCTTTGGAAGTGCCAATGAAGCTCGGAAATTTAATTGCGACTTTCCGTAAAGTTCCACTTTGAAAAGAATTTATCAGAAATATGGCTGCTCGTTATTTCTACAAGTTAGTAAAAGTTTGACATCATGAACTTTGAGTCTGCGTTAAGTCCGAATATTCTTATACCTATAGTTCACTTTGCGTATCTCGTCTCCCTCTTCCCTATAAGGCGTCTAATTTTCTATGGGACAGATTCTTATGGCGGAATACTTAGCAACAGATTTCGTGCAAATTTAATCAAGAGAAGACACCTTGAGTTAGTTTATCCATTTTGGTTGTTATGTTCTGCCATTGCGGTGATTACTGTGTCAAAACCTATGTTTCAAGTAGTAGCAATATTCATATGCCTTATCTTTAGTAGAATTTTTTTCATTGAATTGCGTTTTAAAACCATTTATCGAGGCTGTGGTGCTCCTGGCTTTATGACTTATTGGATTCTGCTTTACTTCTTCCTGATTAGGATGTTTGAGATTTCTAAGGTTGATAAGAGCCAATTGATTTCTTTAATGTTACTTGATTTGTCGTTAATCTTTTGGTCGGCCGGAATATTTAAATATCGAGCTGGTTACCTGTCTGGCAAAGGAATTGAGTTTGGTTTAGTAAATCCTATGTGGTGCCGAAACTACAGATTTATTCGATTCCATTTGGGGCCATCGTCAACAAAATTCTTGAACTTATCAGCAGTAATAGTGGAAATATTGATTTCTTTACTTTTGATTCAGCGCGCTGATATTTTAGTCTTTGCTGGACTCTTTTTGCTAATGATAATGTTTATTACTTTAATCCCAGTTAGACTCGGATTGCTAACTTTGACCATGATTAATATTCCATTCTGCATATTCCTGTTTCTAATTTCGATACAATCACTGGATTCAACTGGCCTGCAGGCGCCTGGATTAACTCTGATCATCTTGCATATCTATGGCGTCTTGCTTGTTTTCGCCAATATCTGGAATTGGCTTAGCTTTTACTCTTTCCCAAGTCCTGTCGTGGTTAGGCAAATGGGAGGTCTTTGTCAGAGAATAACAGGTGCCATTATTTGGAGCGTTTTTAATGCAAACATTACAGAGAATTTTGTTCAGATAGAATTCTCGCAATCCCGGAAAAAAGTGCAAAGTTGGGAGAGTCCTGCTCTCAGAATCCAGAGAAACGTTCATTACAACATAATGTTGGCAAATCTGGCCCTTTTCCCTCACTACTTCCCTTCACTAAAAGATGATTTTCAAGATCGGGTACTAGCGGTTTGCAGATATGTATCGCCCTATAAAGATTCAATTGCGCGCATAAGAATATTTAAACTGGTCCATCAAAGTGGCAATTGGTCTGAAAAATTATTTCGCACTTACATGGTAGATTTAAAGCGAAATTTAGTGACGACGCAAGAGAACTTTGTTGCAACTTCTTTCTCTCCAGATTATTTCGCCGTTAAGGCAACACTAAAAATTGGGTCCTACGAGTAAGACCACACTATCGTCGAATTAAAGGAAATGTTTTGGATAGAGTGTAGTGTTGTAAAGCTTCCTGATTCATCGGTGGTTTGCGATGCTAGAACTTTGTCTCCTGATAGAAATAAAATTTCGTTCATGGTTTGACGCAAGTGCACGTCTTGAATTTGCGTTTCAGTATCCAAAAAATCGTATACCTCAAAACTCTTATCAAGGATGATGTCCTTTTTATTTGCACTGATAGTTATTAACCCGAGTTCCATATTGGTTCGGATCATTTGACGTAAATGACAGAAAGTCTTAAGTTGCAAGGGATAAAGGGGTGAACTACTAGACCTAGGAGTTGAGGTTTGTTTAGCTATTATTGGGTCCAATTCCATATTCAAAGTTTCCACCGAGAAATACCCTGATATAATTCGTGATAAGAACTTTTGAGTGAGTGTCAATGCCGCCGAATTCGACGTGAACTTCCAATCAGAGTAGAAGCTGTTTGGATTAACGAAAACGTTTTCAGTCATGACTGGGCAGCCACTATCTGGTTTCCTAAACATTTTGTGTAAGGATAGTTTGAATGTGCCTGAATCATTCATGACAATTAAAGGGAAGGGATACCGTCCAGCTTGACTAGGCAATTCTCCCGGGTGAATGTTAAAAAATCCATATTTGGTTTGATTAATGATGCTCTCCGGCAAAATAGGGAAGTCGTAGCAAATACCTAGAGTAGATTGATCAATATTTGTATCGCCTTGAAATTCGTCTCCAATAAAGCTATGCGGAATTCCATGTGTAGAAGCGATCAAAAGTATATCTGAACTAGAAAAATGACGTGAATCAATGATAAATCTTTGAATCATGCAGTCGTGCCTCTCAACTAACATTTTTGCTAACTGTGCATTGCGCGTAGCCAGAGTTACTAGAATTCTAGAATTCTTCATAAGTCGCTGAGGCTTACAACTGAGCCATGATGGTGCGGGGACCGGTAATGAAGCCGATATTTGATGATCTCGATAAATGATTCAACTAATCGTGGAAATTTGGTTCCTTTTGCCTCTCCTACTTTCCTCGGAATAAAAGTGACAGGAATTTCCAGAAAGTTGTGACCGAGATTAAAGCACTTTATAAGAAGTTCCGGTGATGCAAAAGAAGAGGTGCTCCATATTTTTTGTGACTTTACTACTTCAGAAGGGTAAAGCGTGACATTTTGAAAGTCATTAAAAGGTAGTTGAAAAAGCAATTTAATCAAGACAAAGTTCAGAAGAGAGATTAACCCTTTAAGTCTAGAATCAGATCTTTGAGCTATAGACTTCACTGCTTCATTTAGTGTTGACGATCTAACTCCGTGCAAGATATATCCTTCTAAACTGTAATGTATATTATCCACAATGTTTTGAAAATCATAAGACCAATCCAGCGTTTGCCAAATGAAAAATTCCTTCTTAACCTTAGAAATTGCAGTCTTCATAGACTCGCCGACTCCCAAGTTTTTGTGGTGTTGATAAATTTGTAGTTGAGGAATGTTTTTGAGGTGCATTGACGTTAGAAATAAAGTCATGTCTGTAGATCCATCATCAATAAAAATAATTTCGAAATCATGAGAAATTTCACGACAAAACGCGACTGCTCTCTGCAAAAATATTTCTACATTGTCCTGCTCATTGAGTGCCCATGTCAGTAAACTCAGGCTAGGGAGTTTAACTTTCTCATTCACAATTGCTGTGAACTTAATTTTCTGGATTCAAATTCAACGTACATGAAGTAGAGTCACAACCTAACGAGTGTCTATTGGAGGCAATCAAGCGGTAAACCTTTTGTCCAATAAAGTCTGAAGCGAAAGGAATGCGAAATAAAAATTGTAAATACGTTGGTGCTTTCCCCATTAAAACTAAGTGCTTAAAACCAAAGTAACCAATAAAAATTCTATTTGTATCTTCCACGATCATTGCGCCATGTTTTGGAATGGCTAGGGTGCTCGCCCGAGTCTCAGGAAAGTCCTTTAAGAACCGGATTTCAGCTGGGGTTTGGAGCTTTTTGTTTAACAATAACATCGACTTCATGCAAAAGGTACACTTTTCATCATAATAGGCACGCATGTCGAAAGTATAATGGAATCCTTTTCTTGAGAATGTTAGATAAGATTCAAAAACTAGGAAATGGGAACTGAGCAGTAATCTTCGGATTTGCTCTCAACGTCAGCCTAAGGGGGCAACATGGATTTCACTTCTAGCTCAAAGGTTAGAATCATGAGCGAAGCATTTAAACCCGTGGCTTATGAAAAGCTTCGTCAAGATGCAATCGACTTTCCCATGATGATTGTAATTTCAACTGTTTATCCATGCAATTTTGGGTGCCCGAATTGTCCCTATTCGGAAGGCAACTCCAATCTAAGGGATGTTTATCGAAAAGATGGGGGTGACTATCTCCCAGAGCCGCTATGGAACAAAATAGCTTTAGAAGCAGGGAATTACGGAGCATGGTTGAGATGTACAGGAGGAGGCGAGCCTATTATGCATCCACGCATGACCGAGATGATTGAATTTGCAAAGAAGGCAGGATGCAGAGTTTGGTTAAATACCAATGGAAGTCTATTTGGCCCAGGTAAACTTCGTAGAGAGAAATTGGAACGCATAATTCAGGCAAAGGCTGATTTAATTGAGTTTTCCATGGATGCAGCAGATGCAAGAACATACGACTTAGTTCGCCCTCCAATTGGTGGTAGTTCTAAGAATCCAGAATCAAGATGGGAAAAGCAAGTCTCAAATGTTGTGGACGCTATCAGGATTAGAAATAGTTCGAAATCTCCCACGAGAATAGTCGTTTCAGTTATCAGGCAGAAGATTATCGAAGGAAAGATTGATGATGTTGTAAAATTCTGGATAGATCTTGGTGTAGATGAAGTGATAACACGAAAATTTCTTTCGTGGGATGACAATACGAGCATCAATCTTGAGAATTCCGCAGATGTGGGGTTATATCAAATATCGGGGAAGGAAAATAAGGTAGAGCCATGTGTTTGGCCATTCGAAAGACTCAATATAGACACTTTAGGCAGGGTTGCCTTGTGTGGCCAAGATATAAGTTTTAGAACTGCCAAATTGTTTCCAAACGCCAATGATGTCTCCATAAAGGAAATATGGCAAGGGGAGACTTTTACAAAATATAGAAAACATCATCTAAATGGTGTAGGTGGAAATTTATCACCATGCAATAATTGTTCAGCGTGGAAAGCTGGAGTCAGGGACTGGCAACATGGTTGGATAAAAGTTCTACAAAAATCTGAGCAAAGTGTTAGAAAAGCTTTGTCTGAAGATTTAGGAACTGAAGTAGAGATTTTTACACCCCATGAGTGAATCTGCTTAATGATGTGTGGAATTGGCGGTCATATTGGCGAAGGATATTCTTTCGAGTCTCTGAAAACTAAATTCGATCAACTTATACATCGAGGTCCAGATCAACAAACTTTTTTTTCCAATGGAAGATGTTCTGTATTTTCATATCGACTCTCAATTGTCGATTTGAATTTTGGAGGGCAACCTTTTACTTCGAGAGACGAAGATGTTGTCGCAATTTATAACGGCGAGATTTACAATTATGAAGAACTTCGCGAGCAGCTGCATCATCACGGTTATAAAGTGTCGAGTCGATCCGATGGAGCAATTATTCCTGGACTTTTTCAAATTTTTGGACCCGACTTTGTGAAAAAGATTCATGGGATGTTTTCAATTGCAATCTGGGTACAAAGTTCCAGGAAATTATTTCTGTATCGAGATTATTTTGGAATTAAGCCTTTATATTTTTCAGCTCTGAAACCAGGATTTGCGTTTTCATCCGAGATTTTGCCTCTAATGGAATTTAATGGAAATGGCAAAAATCTTGATAAGGGTCAGGTATTTAATTTTTTTGAGTTAGGTAGAACCCAACTTCCGCACACTTTTTATGAGGGAATTAAGCAAGTCCCTCCGGGATCATACGTTGTATATGAACAAGAAATCGATCACATTAAGTTAGTGCAATACTGGAAACCAAAGTTAGGCGAATCTCTTGAACATGAAAATAAATCGAATAGTAGAAAATTATTTTCTTTAATTGAAGAAAGCGTTTTTCAATCACTTATGGGAGACGTTGATATTGGGGTTTTGCTTTCTGGTGGTTTAGACAGCTCAATAATCGCAATGTTAGCGGCAAAGAAAAGTAAATATAGATTACGAACCTTCACGTTAGTCTACGAGAGCGATAGCATTGGAAAGAGTTCAGATCGGGATTTAGCTCAGTTAATAGCTAGCAAGATAGATTCTGAACACTTAGAAATTCTTGTCTCACATAGAGATTTTCAAGAACACTTTCACAAAATTATTGGATTGCTTGGTGAACCTTTTGCGGGAGTGACTTCTATGTACTTCGCTGCAAAAGCTATTTCTCAATATAATAAAGTTGTGCTCACTGGCGATGGCAGTGATGAATTATTTGGGAGCTACTTTTTTCACAGATTAGGTTCTGCTTTGGACTATCAAACGAAATATGACGATCTGAACAAGTTCGACTTATTGATTGATAGAGATTTGTACACAGATTTGTTGAAAGCAAGGGATGAAATTCAAAGGCGCAAATTAGTGGATAGATGTTTAGATCATTCAATAATTGACTCTATAAAACTGCAAAATTTAGACTTTGCCCGAGAAAAAATAGATTATGACTTTGCTTCTTATTTGAATCCTATTCATACAATGGAATTTGCAAGCGAATCTTCTGCGCTAAAGCAATCCTTGGCGATTGACTTCTTTGATAGACTCCCAAATGAAATCTTGTACTACTCAGATCGTCTCTCTATGGCATGGTCCGTAGAGGTAAGACCTCCGTTTTTACAGAAACAAATTGTAGACTTTGCATTTGGACTTTCTCACTCTACTCTTATGCGACAAGGTGACATAAAGTCTCTATTGAAGGAGAGTTTCGCAAATATTTTACCGAGAGAAATACTAAATAGGAAAAAGGAGGGTTTCGTTTTGCCACTTCATGAATGGTTTCAGGGTCCCTTGAACTCTTGGATGAACGAAATTTTAGCCGATTCTGAAATTAAAAAGCATGGAATTTTTGAAATTGAAAGAGTTAGATCGCTTAAGGAAAAAGTAAATACCGGAGATTACAGAGTCTCGAAGATACTGCACAGACTTATTTCCTTTCAGATATGGTGGAGCCAACAATTTGAATAATTCTAAGAGGCAAGATAGGGAATCATCAATTTTGATTATGCAGTCTAGCTACATTCCTTGGATTGGCTTCTACTCAATGCTGACACATTGTGAATCTCTTGTGATATTGGATGACGTTCAATTTGATAAAGGTGGTTGGAGAAATAGGAATTACATAATTAGTAATTCTACAAAGAAACTTTTGACTGTTCCAATCTTGCAAAGCAATCTAGCAAAATTGAATACAATCGAGATAGATAATTCGCAGAATTGGCAAAATAAACATCTAGAGACGATTCGTCATAGTTACTGCAAAGGCGGAAGTGATTTGAATTTCTACAATTCAATGAAAGCTTTACTTGCGAAAGATTTCTCAAAATTATTAGAGTTGAATTCAGAGTTTTTAAGATTGTCGTTTCAAACGCTTGGATTGCATCCAGATTGTTTTTTTAGTAGCCAATTAAGCCAAATAGAAGAAAAGAATTTGCGGTTAGTGAAAATGATGAAGTTACTTGGGAAATCGACGTATTTGACTGGACCAGCAGGACTCGATTACTTGGATCTGGATTTGTTTAAACGTGCAAAATTGAGAGTTAAAGTATTTGAGTTCGATGAAAGTGTTACTTATCCGCAATCAAGTGAAACATTTATTCCCAAATTATCAATTATTGACTATATTTTGAACATGGAAAATAAGAGCCAAGAGCCATCGCTTAGAGAGTTTGGAGAATTTAGACTTGTCTAATCACATTTTGGTAACAGGAGGAGCAGGATTTATAGGAAGCAATTTTGTTAATTATTTGATTGAAAATGAGTTGTACAGAGACAAGAAAATAGTAGTGCTCGATAAGCTTACATATGCTGGTGACTTAGACAATTTATCGACGTCTCTTGACAACCCGCGAGTCACTTTTATCCAAGGGGATGTAAATGATGCGCTATTGATTGATAAATTGGTTAGCGACAGTAACACTATCGTTCACTTTGCAGCAGAAACTCACGTAACACGATCTTTACACGATTCAAGAACTTTTGTTCAGACTGATATATTGGGAACGCACAATATTCTGAGTGCAATTGCAAAGTACATTGATAATGTATTCTCATTCATTCATATTTCAACTTCTGAAGTATACGGAACTGCAATTTCAGAAACTATGAAGGAAAGCCATCCGCTTAATCCACTTAGTCCATACGCGGCCGCAAAGTGCGGTGCGGATCGAATGGTTCACAGTTTTGTGGCAAGTTTTGATGTCCCTGCCTTTATTGTTCGCCCATTCAACAATTATGGTCCACATCAGCATACCGAGAAGTTAATAGCTCGAACTATAACGAGCATTCTTCAAGGGGAGGACATTACACTTCATGGTTCTGGTGCAGCATCTAGAGATTGGGTTTTTGTAAGAGATACTTGCAAATTTATCTCAGAGTTGATGCTACGTAATCCGCGATTGTTTTCAAGAAATCAACGCGTAATTAATTTCGGATCCGGCGTAAGCACATCTGTAAGTGAAATTGCTGAATTGACTCTAAAGTTAATGGAGAAAGTTCCTTATACGGGAAAAATTGTTAAGATCAAAGATAGACCTGGCCAAGTCGATTGTCACAGAGCAAACGCTTCCTATGCGGTGAATTTGAAGTTACCTGCAGCCCATACAACCCTCTATGAAGGGCTTATGTTGACTATTAATTGGTACAAGGAGAATCAAGATTGGTGGAAGAAGAGGGAGTCGAATAAAAGAATAGAAATAGTCCTACCAAATGGAGAGATCATTGAACATTAATTCTCTTAAGAGATGCAGTAGATTAAGTGGATAATCTAAAATTTACACGAGCTTTTGTGCCACCGGAGTCAATCTATTTCATGACCGAAGCAGCTCAAAGTGACCATCTCCAAGGAAACGGCGAGTTCACCAAGAATTGTCAGGATTTCTTTAAGCGTAGACATCAGTGTGAGGCAGTATTTATCACCCCGTCTTGCACTCATGCATTGGAATTAGCCTTTTTGTCTATGGGCGTAGGACCTGGCGACGAAGTAGTGATGCCCTCATTCAATTTCACATCAGCCGCGACTGCAGTAACTCTTTTTGGTGCAACTCCAGTTTTTATTGATATTGAGTTGGGAACGGGCAACCTGGACGTCGAGTTAATTGAAACTGCGATAACGCCTAGAACCAAAGCTATTTGCTGGGTAAATTATGGGGGTTTGCAGCCGGACTTGAGAGAAATTCGAAGGATTGCCCAGAAGCATAGCCTTTTTACAGTTGAGGACAATGCTCATGGTGTCATGCAAGAAACCAACTCCACTTGGTCAGATTTTCCAGACGTTTCAACGTTTAGTTTTCATGCGACAAAAAATATCCAATGCGGAGAGGGTGGTGCGCTAATCTTACGTAACCCGGACCTTTGTAAGATAATGCATTTTATTCAAGAAAAGGGAACTAATCGTTTAGATTTTATCGAAGGTAGAGTGGAGAAATACGGTTGGGTATCAAAAGGCAGTAGTTACCTCTTATCGGAGTTAAATGCTGCATTCCTATGGGGACAAATTGTGAATTTTGACAGAATTGCGACTGCAAGAAGGAGCCAATTTCAACAATATGAGGAATTTTTTCTTGCAATTAAAGGAAATCATAAATTCGAGTCACTTTTTGTTGATACAAGCAATAGGACTTCTGCGCACTTCTTTCCAGTTATTACACGTAACAAAACCCTGAGGGACGAGATTATAAGGTTTTTCCAAATGTCCTCGATTGAGTTAACATCTCATTATTTGCCTCTCCACAATTCGAAGGGAGGTTTAAAGTTCGGGAAAATATCTCCTGACGGATGTGAGAATTCAATTGATTTTTCACGAAGAATTCTTAGGCTCCCTCTCTACAGCAATCCGGATTCTAAGATAGATCGCGTACTTGAGACTCTGCATCGGTACTTACTCGAGAATTAGTGTGAGCCATGTCTCTATTGTTCAAAAATCTGTATGAAGTCTAATGGGAGGAGAGACTCTTACAAGGCGGAACAGAAACCAAAGTAGAACAAGCGGCTTCAAAACGGAGTCAACTGTTACTCCTGGAGCATACTCAATTAGACTCCAATGGGGAAAGACAAAAAGGGTTAAAGAGGATACCAGAATAATTCGATGAAAGGTATTTTGAAAAATCTTGCTAATCATTCGAGGACCAGCAAAAATCAGAGCCGGGATTAAGAAAGACTGCTTGTAGGCTGCTGAAACCTGAGGGTAAATTATGAATATAATTACCAAAGTCAGTACCAGTGAATTGACTTCAAAACTAATCGTTGAACTCCTAAAGAGCCTCAACTTAGTTTGTAGGAAAACTCTCCATTGGCTAACAAAGAGAAGTATTAGGGAAAGCAAAATGATTTGAAATAAATAGGATTTGTACAAGAAGCTGCTGAAAGCTGTTTCTCCTACTGAAAAGACAAAAATTTTCTCTGCGCCAAGCAAACTCACCCCGTGCAAAAGACCTTCATTCCCTAGAAGATATGTTTCATACCATCTCGCATTCAACTCAATTATAGTTTTAATTCCTTCTTGAATTCCAGACTTAAAAAATGCCAAAGGTATAAAGAAAAATGTGATCAATGAAGTACAAAAAACCATGAGACATCTAACGCGGCTTCTCATACATAAAATCAGCAAAGAAAAAACAGCGTAAGGAAATTGAAATGCTGCCAGGAAACCAATTATTGCTGAGGCCAAATAGAAGCGTTTTGTCTGAATTGAAGTGAGAAGAAACGTAAAAAAACTCAACATCAATAAGACCGCATTGCCTCGCGAGGCCGCAAAGAGTACAGGGGGGGCTGCTAATAAAAAACAACCTGACAAAAAACTTAGCTTTTGGTAGGGCATTACCATTGAGAGTTTTCTTAGACTCAGCATAAAAAGTAAGAGGTATAGACAAACGATGACAAGACTCAAAAAATTTATAGTTTGTTCATTAGTAATTCCAAAAGCTTGATCAAAGGGTCGAAAATAAAATACATCTAGGGAACGATAATAAAAGTATTGCAGCGGCGTAAACGGAGAATTATATGCTTGCAAGTTAAGGATTTCATCTGAAAACAATGCTTCCTTATATGTTGCGGCAGAAATTACGGGATTGATTAAATCATCAAGCGCACCGGGTGTCGAGAAGAGATACCCAAAGAAGTTATACTGGCTAGTAATGTAACCTAGATACGCAAAGACAATCGTGAGGGCTAGAGCACTTAAACTAATTAAACTAAGAGGGTGTAAAGAGTTTTTCCTTTTTACCTTTTTCATGAGACGAAACTACTAGAACTTTTCATGAGGTTGATGTTAGAGGTTATGAAAATAAAATTTCAAAAATTTGTCCAAATTTCAGAGCATAGAGTTCAGATGGCATTTATGTTCGGACTTCAGCGCCCAAGACTCGCAAGAAACGATATCCTCCTCGAAGGTCTCATTTCTTCTCTCGATGGATCTGACTATGAGGTATGGTCAGGCGTCACACAGGTCTGAAAGGTTGAGATTTGATGAAAGGCAAGCCTTCGTGTCTAATAAGAGTACTGCTTTGAAATGGGGCCTTTAGCTCAGTCGGTAGAGCAACGGACTTTTAATCCGTGGGTCGTCGGTTCGATCCCGACAGGGCCCACATCCTATTTGTCCGTTTTGTCCATTATCCACGACAAATTACGCTCCATTTCGTAGAGGTGAGTAGAGGCGGCGACGGTCGACTCTGTAGTACAAACCGGTATAGAAATAAGGGGCTCCTTAAGTGTCACTACGCAAGAAATCTGCTTCCGCAGGTCTGAAAGTCTGGACCGTAGCGGAGCTTGGTGCTTTCTACACAGAGCACCGTAGTGAGCTCATTGCCCATGCCTCACGAATCTTGAAAGACAGCGCAAAAGCTGAAGAAGTAATCCAAGATGCCCTGATCAAGGTCATGCTCGCCGCCCCTGAGCTTGAGTCTAAAGATCACGCACTTGGCTATATGCACAGAACAATAGAGAACCTCTGTATCGATATCTTCCGTATCGAGGGTCGTCGTCCAAACCTTGTGGTTTTAGATGATGCCTCAGCA
>Ga0169931_10010601_pt1 | contig 13105 bp, 11 predicted proteins | sample Kivu_15m_20L_FD_129675 | JGI IMG/M metagenome (GOLD analysis project Ga0169931, IMG submission 129675) | Freshwater microbial communities from Lake Kivu, Western Province, Rwanda to study Microbial Dark Matter (Phase II) - Kivu_15m_20L... | ecosystem: Environmental > Aquatic > Freshwater > Lake...
ATGCAGGCGTAGAAATTTCTCCAGTGCCCCGGACGCTTCCTTATCTTGGGGCGTGATCACCACCGAATCGATGAGAAAGACGCTCTTCTCTAGAATGCTGCTGAGGTAGTGCGATTCTTTGTCTTCAAGGCTCGCGAGGACGGCCTGCGAGACAATGCCCTTGAGTTCGAGTCCAATCTCGTCGGCCAGGTGGTCGGCCGAGCCCGTACGGGATCGGGGTCTGCCGGCAGGGTCGCTTGCGGACCAGGGCTTGAAGAATTTAAAGAGGGCCATGGAAAACAGGGTACAGGACAGATGGGACGAATAGGGTTCGCAGCACACAGAGAGGATATGCCAAGTCTGGGCTGGCGGGGGCTGCCGACCTTCTTGGCCTTGGTTTTTTCGATCCTCGCAGGCCTCTTTTCTGGTCTGGGGTTCTGGTTTTCGCTGCCCGACGTCCGCGAGGGTCGTGAGCTTGCGCTTGCCCTTGCGGCCCAGGCCGCGCCTTCGCCCACGACCACCGATCGCAGTCTCGCGGCATCTGCCGATATCGCTGCGGCGCAGGCACTTTGCATGGCGGTGGTGGGTGCCGACCTGGGGGGGGCGGACTGTCGCCTTGGTCGGTCGCTTGGTCTTCCGGGGGGCAAGGCCAAAGACAGCGCGAAGTCGGCTGTACAGGATGCTGCTATGGCACGCGCGCAGCAGCAACTTGCGGTAAAAATTGGCCAGTACACGGCGATGCGAGATGCCTTGGTGCCGGTCCTGCAAGGGTCTGATCGCAGTTGGCTGGTGGGAGGAATTGAGCTTCGTCTGGCGCGGCTTAAGAGTCTTCAGGCGCAGACGGTGGTGGCCTATCCCGACCTCTTCGATACGCTCCTTGTCGCTGAAGGGGTTCGCTACGATTCTTTTACCGGCCAGTTTTCTGCGCAGCGATGGGATGTGGCCCGACTACTTGATAGTTCTGAGCAGGTGCGCACGCGGGCCGAGCGTCTTATGGTTGTCTTACAGTGGCTGCCGGTCGTGGTGGGTGTCGCGGTCTTTGCCCTTCTTCTTGTAAGCCTCTATACCCTGGGCTGGCTGGCCGGCCTAGTTGCCCTCGTCTTTGCCGTCCTTGCGGGGCTCGGACTGCTGATCGTGGCCGATGCCAGCCTGCGGTTTGGTCAGGGCTCTGCGGTCTATCTGCTGAATCCTTTCTCTTATGCTCTGGAACGACAGGCCTGGGTGGTGGTTGGCGGGCTTCTGCTGCCGGTGACGGCCCTCGTCTTGGCCCCACTTTTTCGTCCGTGGCTTGCCGGGCTGGTGGCTGCTTCACGTCGATGGCTTGCGGGGTTGGTGGTGCTGCCCATGGCGGGCACTGCTGCGGTCTATGGGTTCTTGGGGCCTGCGGCAGGCTCCGAGGCGCTGAAGCTTACCGCCTGTCTTTTTGCGGGCCTGGTCACCACTTGGTATGCGCGACCGACATTTCTCGCCCGCAAGGTCATTCCCAGGCTTTTCTCTCCGCGACAGATTCTGGAGACCCTTTCAGAAATTTTTTCGGGAAGGTCGCCGCCGTCAGCCCAACGGCTGGTGCACACCAGCCTCTTTCGTGCCTATCTGGGGCTCTTGCTGCTCGGCTTGGTGACGGTTGCCTCTGCTGCCTTGGTCTTTAGCGACTTTGGCGGCACGCTCGTGAGTGGCCTTGTGTTTACCGCATTGGTCTTTATTCTCTTTGGTCTTCGGCTTGCGGTCGTGTTCCTTGGTGCAGGCGCCATCGCGGGCGGTCTTGCCTGGTTAACCGATAAGGTGCAGGGGCGGGTGCAACTCATGCTCGATCCCATGACCGCCTCGGTGAGCGACTTCGCCCGACTCATTAAATTCTCTGAGGCCGCGCAGCCCGCAGGCTATGGGCTTGGCACGATCCGTTGGTGCAGCTTTGAGGGGGCCTGCCTCCCCATCCAGGTCCTAAGCGACTACTTCCCGGTACTGATCTCCGGGGCGTTGGGCCTCACCGGGGCATTGGTGGTCTTTGTCATTCTCGTGGCGCTCTATATTGGATTGATGGCCCGTGCCATGCTTGGATTTGCGTCGGGGCTGGGGCCAGTGTCTATGCTCTTCGCGGTCTCTTTTTTCTTGCTGCTTGCCGCGCTGAGCCAGACGGTCATCACCTACTTCGGGAACTGGCGGCTTGCCCCGCTCACTGGGCTTGGCCTGCCCTTGATGAGCATGGGCTGGTCTTCTATGGTGTCTGTGGCCTTGGGGCTTTCTCTGCTTGCCGTGGCTATTGCTCTGAGCAGAAAGACTGAGGAGGTGCGCAGGCGATGACCTTCTCTCGACAACTCCTCAGAAGTTTGTTTCTTCTATTGCTGCTGTTGGCCCTGGGCCTTCTTGCAGTGGTGGTCTCACAGCGCAGCCTGGTGGAGAACGCGACGCTCGCCGACCGTGATGTCTTTGTTCCCGAACTACGTGTAAAGCGCCTTGCCGCCATGAGCCAGGCCCTCGCGACACCCATTACCTCGGGCGCCTTGGCGGCCGATGTCTCCTTTGATACGGCCTGTGGAACGCGGCCTGTGACCCTGCTGACCCAGCGCGTGGCGCAGGCGCTGGGGCTGTCCTCCTTGGTCGATGCCCATCAGCGTCTGGGGGCGGCTTTTGTCGCCGCGCAAGGCGTAGCTCCGCAGGGCTGCCGTGGCTTTCTGGCGGAAGTCGATCTCGTCTTACGACAGCCGGGCTTACTTTTGGAGAAAGACAGCGCTGGCCTCACCCTGCGTGTCGCGCAGACTTTAACCGAGCGCGTCTCCTGGGATTCCGTTCCCCCGTGCCTGTATGTGCGTCACCAGGGGCGGTTTTTTTATCTGCGCGGTCCTCAGGGCTACTGCCTCGATGTCGCGCAGAATCCCGCGTCGGGAATGATGCGCGGCCCCATTGGGCTGGGGACTGAATTGGCCCTGGGCGCCGAGACGCGGCAGTTGGTGCAGCTTGCCTATGCCCGACTGCTGGGCCCGCAGGCGGTTGACGGCCTGCCTGCGCAGGCACGGCGGTTGAGCCTCACGGTACACCCCGGGGTTGCCCGAATCTTGGATGCCTACGCCGACTGCTGGGCCCAGGCCAGCGGCTGCCCGGCCGAGGCGGCCCTTGCGCTGCATCGCACGAACGGTGCCACGGTTGTTCTGCTCAATGCGCAGACAGGTGCCGTACTGGGTATGCGGTGTTATGGGCCTGTCTGCGATAGTCCGTCATCGCGTGAGGCCGAACCCCTGGCCGCCGCCTTGATTGAGGCTCCCCCTGCTTCTGTCGCAAAGATCTTCTTTAGCCTTGCCCTGGCAGAGACCGGAGCCCCACCGCGCGATCTCTTGCTGCAGATCAAGACCTCAGGGCAACTCGATGCCACCGTGGTCAAGCGCAATGAGTGGTGGGAGCGGGCTGCACTCTGTGATCTTCAGAACCGGCCTGTGGGCGCAGAGCCTCATAGCTGCGCAGTTCCTACTCGGGCGATGGCCCTTGCGGAGCGATTCTTCTGGAATGCCCAGTGCGCGTCGGATCCCGCCGCCTGTGGTCGGGTAGGGCTCTCTCCGGTATCGCAGGGGCTGCCGGGTTTTGTCGGTCTATTCCGGCCTCTGACCGGAGCGACGCAGGCCGCCCGCGCGGGGTCAGCGAGTCGGCTCTATCTCAATTGGAATGATTACAACCGAATACGCACGGCTGGTGGGCGTACACAGATTGGTGCGCCCTACAGGGAAGCCTCCTCTGCCGTGCAGGCGGTACTGGGGGCTGCGGAGTCGCGCAGCAGTGCCTTAGGGCTCGCAAGTCTTGCCAGCGGCTTGTACCTCGCCTCCCAGGGGCAGCCCAGCCAGATCCCCAGTCTACTCATGAATACCCAAGATACAGGCCAGCGCTCGGTCTCGTCGTCTCGCGAATCGCCAGAGGCCGCTGTGGCATCGCGGGCGGCGCGCGATGCGCGGTCGCTTGCGGCGGCCGCACGACTGGTACGCCAAGGGTTGACCAAGGTGATGACCCCTGCGGAACTCGGCTGGCCGGGCGATGGCACGGCCCATCCCGCCTTTCGCGCGAGTTTCGGTCGTAGCTGCCCTGCCGACTGTCCTCTTGAGGGTAAGACAGGGACGGTGAGCATGCGCGACCCCCGTTATGCGGGCACGACCACCTTCATGGGTCTTATTGATCTGCCGCGCCTGCAGCAGCTTCTCGGCTCTCAGGCCACGGCCTTTGCGGATCTGCCGCCTACTCTTGCCCTGGGGGTGATCGTTTTCTCTCCGGATCGGGCAGACCCCCTACGTGGCCATGGCGCAAGTCAATTGGCGATGCGGGTCGTGCGTGATCTGGTGACGCCAGAAGGCTCGACGGAACCTGCACGGAGCGCGCCATGAAGAGGCTAGCGCAGGACCAGACGCTGGTGTGCGATGCGCAGAGCACCCCTGCGGCGCAACTCCTCGCCTTCACCTTATGGGTACGACAGTTCGATCTGCGCCAGACGCGTTTCTGGGTGCGCATTCCTCGTAGCGTCTTTCAGGCGCTCACGGCAGATGCCTTTAAAGAAATCTTCTCCGACCTCATGCTGGAGGACGACCCCGAGGTCGAGCAACGCATGCAGGTCTACGTCTCTTCTGAACCTGGGTTTGGGCTAGGAACGCAAGCCTCAGGGGCGGGCCCCGGAGGAGGATTGTCGCCGCTCGACCGGCCCGACGCCTGAACTGCCTTGATGACTGGAGTATCGCTCTACCGGTGATATTGGCGCGACGGCGGGGGACGAAGGGGGCATGGGTGTTAGGGGGTTGGCGGGGGCAACGGGAGCCGTCGGTGCCGTGGAAGTCGCGGGTGCCGCCGGTGCCGCCGGTGCCGACGGCTGTGGACTGGATGGGCTTTGAGAGGACGCAGGGCTAGGCGATGGCGGTGCTGCGTTTTGTCCCGTTGCTGTGGGCGTCAGGCGCTGGCGTACTTGGTCGCAGCCTGCAACCATCATGACTGCCGTGAGCCCGAGGCCTAACAACATTCCGCGAGAAATGGGTCGGTCTGTCGGGGTCATAATCTTGCGATCTGCGCTGTGTTCTATGGTTGCGCGTTGATAGGCCCTCTGAAGGCGGCGCGCGGCAGCCGGCCGCCTAGGGCGTAGCGCCTTTACCGATGGGTCGGGCGGTATCTCCACACCATTCGCTCCAGGAACCCGGGTAGAGGGCGCTGCCCACAAGGCCTGCAGCCTCCATGGCCAAGAGGTTGTGGCAGGCGGTAATGCCTGAGCCACAGCTATGTACGACTGCGCTGGGGTCTTGATCGCCGAGCAGTTCCAGAAATTCCTCACGGAGCAGACTGGCCGCTTTGAACCGTCCATCGGGCCCAAGGTTGAGTGTCGCGGGGCGGTTTAAGGCCCCGGGAATATGACCTGCTACCGGGTCGAAGGGCTCGACCTCGCCGCGGTAACGTTCGGGCGCCCGGGCATCAATGACCGTTGCGATCTCCTGCAGCGATCCCGTCTTGACCCAGGTCTCCACCATCTCTACATTCCATCGCGGGCAGGCGCTCGGGTGCACAGCGATGGGCTCGGAGTCGTCAGATTTCTTTTTTTCGGGCGGCTTGTAATCGTCTGTTTGCAGTGGGCCCCCGGCCGCGAGCCAGGCCTGAATGCCGCCATTGAGTACGCCAACGCGGAGATGGCCGATCCATCGACATAGCCACCAGAAGCGGGCGGCGTACATTCCACCGCTGCTGTCATAGGCGATTAAGAGGGTGTCCTCGGTCGCGCCAAGTTCACGAAGCCGTGCGGCGAAGTTCTCGGGCTGCGGCAGAGGATGTCGCCCCGCGTTCCCGCGACTCGCCTCGCCAGAGAGGTCTTCGTCTACAGAGAGAAACGCGGCGTTGGGAAGGTGGCCTTGGGCATAGGCGCGCAGTCCGGCTGTGGGGTCGGTGAGGTCATGGCGAACATCGACCAAAATCAGCGCACCTTCCTCTGCGATGAGCTCTTCAGGGCTGATCAGCGGGTTCATGGCGAAGCGAAGGCGGCATCACCGAGCTGGCGACGCAGGTACTCATGAAAGTGGAGCATTCCATCCTCCATTGGTGAGTGATACGGGCCCACCTCGTTGCGGCCTGCACGCAGGAGTGCGCGTCGTCCGCGGTCCATACGCAAGGCGATCTCATCGTCCTCGATGACCGTCTCGTTGTAGGCCGCCTGCTGTGCCTCAATGTAGCTGGGTTCGAAGTAGGCGATCTCTTCTGGATAGTAAAACTCGACCACATTGACCGTTTCTTGTGGTCCCACCGGATGCAGTGTGCTGACCACCAACACCTTCGGATACCACTCCACCATGATGTTCGGGTAGATGGTCATCCAAATCGCGCCATATTTCGGCAGCGCGCCGTCGTGCATGCGCAGCACTTCTTCATGCCAACGCTGATACACAGGCGTGACCGCCTTCCCGAGGTCGGTAATGCCGACCGCCTGAATGTTGTAGTTCTCGCCAAAATGCCAACGCAGGCGATTGCAATCAACAAACTTCCCTAGGCCCGGATGAAATGGCACCACATGGTAGTCATCCATGTAGACCTCAATGAAGCTCTTCCAGTTGTAGGCGCACTGATGGATCTGGGCGTTATGAAAGACGTATCCGTCAAAGCTGAGCTGCTCGAAAAAGGGCGTCTGGGAGAGTTCCTGGAGCAACGCCTTGTCGCCCTCAAAGAGAAGACCGTTCCACTCGGTGAGAGACTGCTGCCGGAGATGTCGGCAGGGGTCTTCCTCAAAATGCGGCGCACCGACGAGCTTGCCATTGAGGTCGTAGGTCCAGCGGTGCAGTGGGCAGACAATACTCTGGGCCTTCCCGCGTCCTTCCAGCATCACGGCCTGCCGGTGGCGGCAGATGTTTGAAAGCAGCGACACGCCTGACTTTCCATGCACCAACACACGCCCATGATCCTCATGGGACAGGGTATAAAAATCTCCCGGCTCGGGCACCATCAGTCGGTGGCCCACGTATCCAGGCCCACGTTGGAAGCAGGACATGCGTTCTTGGGCAAGAAGCGCATCGGAGAAGTACGCGTGCACAGGAAGCTGTGCGGGGCTCGGCGCCAGCCGAGAAAAGGTTCCGACATCCGACATCAGAGGCCCCCTCCCAGTTAGACAAGAGCGAGGAGTATACCCTCAGGATTTCAGCAAGAAGCCATGCCGTTTGATGAAGGTCAATTAAAATGTAAGAAAAAAATGACGTTTCACCGAATCTATTAGGAGAGCCCCGTCCGTGCCTGCCTCTGCCAGTAAAAAAGATCCCCCTGATCTGTCTATCTCAGATGACATACGGGCCTTGAGCTTTGAGTCTGCGATGGCCGCATTGGAGGCGGAGACACAACGTCTGGAGTCTGGACATCTGAGTCTTGCGGAGTCCCTCGCGGCCTATCAGAAGGGTGCTGCCCTCTTGCGACATGCACAGAATCTTCTGCAGGCCGTACAAGAAGAGATAGAGGTCATTGACGAGCAGGGGCGTCGCACCATGGCGCGTGCTGACTTTATTACTGATCATGGCCGCTGAAACAACCGACCTGACTGCCTGGCGTACCCAGATTCATGCGGCCCTGGGGCCGGCGGTTCAGTCTCGGCTGCCGGCGCTTGCACCTTCTGCACAGCAGGCGCTTTCGCGTCTCTGGTCGGCAATGCAGCATGGGGTGTTAAACGGGGGCAAGCGTGCCCGCGGGCTTCTTGTGATGGCGGCCTGTGAGGCCACAGGAGGCGACCCCCAGGGTCCGCTCGCGTTGCGACTGGCCTGCGCGCTCGAGCTTGTCCATGCCTTTTCGCTTGTCCATGACGATCTTCCGTGTATGGACGATGACGATCTGCGTCGCGGGCAGCCCACGGTGCATGTGGCCTACGATGAGCCTACGGCACTCCTCGTGGGAGATGCCTTGCAGAGCCTCGCCTTTGTCCTGGTCGCGTCGGCTGACGGGGCTGCACCGGAGGTGTTGCTGCAGATGGTGGGCTGCCTTGCCGAGGCCACTGGTGCTGATGGCATGGCGGGTGGTCAGGCGATCGACATTCATATGGTGGGGCAGGCGCTCAATCAGTCCGCGCTCGAAGACATGCATCGCCTCAAGACCGGCGCGCTTATTCGGGCGGCCGCCGAGATCGGCGCCTGGGCGGGGCCGCGGGGTCGCGATAAAGACCGATGGCAGCAGATCTCCTGGTTCGCCCAAGACCTGGGTCTTGCCTTTCAGGTTCGGGACGACTACCTCGATGCCACCGCCAGTACCGCCGATCTTGGCAAGACAGCGGGCAAAGATGAGGCTGCCCATAAGCCCACCTTTGTGGGCCTCTTGGGGCTAGAGGGCTGCCAGCGCTATGCCGACCTTTTGCACGCACGGGCTCTGGGCCATATTCAGACGTTGGGCGCTGAGGCACAGGCCTTGCGCGCGCTGGCCCATCAATTGACGCATCGCCAGCATTAGTTCATTGTTGGCCTGCCTGGGGGAAATCTAAATAATGACCGCATTGCTGAAGACCATCGACAGTCCGCTCGACCTGCGCGATCTCAACCGCCGCCAACTCAAAGACCTGGCGGCGGAGTTGCGCGATTATCTGCTCCACTCGGTCTCCCGTACCGGGGGGCATCTTTCTTCAAACCTGGGTACGGTCGAACTCTCCATCGCGATTCATCATGTCTTTCAGACGCCCTTTGACCGGCTGGTCTGGGATGTCGGTCATCAGAGTTATCCGCACAAAATCCTCACCGGCCGGCGCGACCAGATGTCTGGCCTTCGACAACTCGATGGCATTTCTGGCTTTCCGAGGCGGGTCGAGAGTGAGTACGACCACTTCGGTACGGCCCATTCCTCCACCTCGATTTCGGCCGCCCTGGGCATGGCTTTGGGCTCGAAGCAGAAGGGCGAGCATCTCGGCCCGAATCGCCGCCGACATATCGCCGTCATTGGTGATGGGGCCATGAGCGCGGGTATGGCCTATGAGGCCATGAACAATGCGGGCATCCACAAAGATATCGACCTCTTGGTCATTCTGAATGACAACGAGATGTCGATTTCTCCCCCGGTGGGGGCTATGAGCAACTATCTGGCCCGCCTTCTCTCCGGACGCTTCTACTCTGCAGCGCGCGAACTTGGGAAGCAGGTCTTGGGGGTGGTACCGCCAGTGCTCGAGATTGCCCGTAAGCTCGAGGGAGGCGCCAAGGGGCTGATCTCGCCCAGCACCCTCTTTGAGGAATTTGGCTTTAACTACTATGGCCCAGTTGATGGCCATGATCTTGATGCCTTGCTGCCGGCATTACATAACTTACGGGAACTCAAAGGCCCGCAGTTCCTGCATGTGATTACCAAAAAAGGCCAAGGCTATGCCAAGGCCGAAGAAGACCCCATTGCCTATCATGGCCCCAGTAAGTTCGATCCCTCGGTTGGCATTGTGCCAGCCGCTACGCCGCCCAAGCCCACGTACTCTGCGGTCTTCGGCGAGTGGCTCTGCGATGCCGCCGCCGCCGATGACAAGGTGGTGGCCGTGACCCCGGCGATGCGTGAGGGGTCGGGTATGGTGGAGTTTTCTCAACGGTTTCCACATCGCTATCACGATGTCGCCATTGCGGAACAGCACGCTGTCACTTTTGCCGCCGGACTGGCCTGTGAGGGCCTCAAACCCGTGGTGGCGATCTATTCCACCTTTTTGCAGCGGGGCTACGACCAACTTATTCACGACGTGGCGCTTCAGAACCTGCCCGTCTTATTTGCCATCGACCGTGCAGGCCTCGTGGGTGCGGATGGGGCAACCCATGCGGGTGCCTACGATGTGAGCTTCTTACGTTGCATACCGAACATGACCATCATGGCGCCCAAAGACGAACCCGAATGTCGGGCCATGTTGAGTACCGGTCTTACCTGTGCTGGCCCCAGTGCCGTGCGTTATCCCCGTGGTGCGGGTACGGGTGCCCCCGCGGGCCGCAGTCTCGAGGCCTTGCCTATCGGTAAGGCTGAGGTCGTGCGACAGCGCAAGGCGTCCGCGCCGGACGGACTGCGGGTGGCGATTCTTGCCTTTGGAAGTATGGTGACACCAAGCCTGAAAGCGGCAGAGGCGCTAGATGCCACAGTCGTCAACATGCGTTTTATCAAGCCCTTAGACACAGAGTTCGTGGCAGAGTTGGCCCGGACTCATGATCTCTTGGTCACGGTAGAAGAGAATGTGGTCATGGGCGGGGCAGGCTCTGCCTGCGGGGAGTTCCTCGCGTCACGCCCCGATCTGCCTCGCGTCCCGCTGCTGCATCTCGGGCTTCCCGATCGTTTCATCGATCATGGCGACCATGCCAAGCTGCTGTCGCTTGAGGGGCTCGATGCGGCCGGTATCGAGGCCTCGATTCGCGCGCGCATCAATGCGATGGGCAGCCCCAGGCAGAACCAGGGTTCCGGCGCTCCAGTTTCGCTTACACTCGTGTCATGAATACTGTGACTGACAAAGGCCTCTCGGGGCCGCGAGCGATGCCCGATGTGCAGGGCAGTCGTGACCACCGAAACCTTGCTATCGATCGCGTGGGCGTGCGCCGGCTTCGTTATCCCATCTTGGTGCAGACGGCGGAGGGCGCGGCGGCCTCGGTGGCCGACTTCAGCCTTTCGGTGGCGCTTGCCGCAGACCAGAAGGGTACCCACATGTCGCGGTTTGTGGCCCTGCTTGAGTCGATGAATAAACAGGGTCGCGCGCTCTCGCCCGAAACCATGGCAGACCTCTCCCGCGACCTACTGGTCCTGCTGGAGGCCCGTGAAGGCACCATGACGGCAGCCTTTCCGCTCTTTATCGAGAAAGCAGCCCCGGTCAGTGGCGTGAAAAGTCTCATGGACTATCAGGTGGTGCTTGAGGCGGAGTCGAGCACCGGCCGGGCCACGGTGGCCGTAGAAGTGCGTGTCCCTGTGAAGAGTCTCTGCCCCTGCTCCAAAGAGATCTCTGATTACGGCGCCCACAACCAACGGTCAGAAGTTACTGTGCGTGCGGTCTTTGCCGAGGGCTCTGCCCCATCGCTCGAGACCCTGATTCGGGTGGTAGAGACCCAGGCCTCGTGTGAACTCTGGGGTCTACTGAAGCGCCCCGACGAGAAATATGTGACTGAGCGGGCCTACGACAATGCCAAGTTTGTGGAAGATTTGGTACGCGATGTGGCGATTTCCGTGAAGGCGCTGCATGGGGTGGAGTCGTTTTCCGTCGAGGCGGAGAACTTCGAATCGATTCACAACCACTCGGCCTGGGCCCGCATTACGGGCTAGTCGCGAAAGTTTCCAAAGCCCAAAGGCAGGTCGGTCACTTCTTTTTTGAGTAGTGCAATGGCGGCCTGCAGGTCGTCACGCTTGTTTCCCGTGACCCGCACCGCATCCCCTTGAATTGAGGCCTGCACCTTCATCTTGCTGTCCTTGATGATGCGCACAATGCGCTTGGCATCGTCGCCTGCGATTCCGTGCCGTACGGTAATCACCTGCTTGAGTTTGTCGCCGCCGATCTTCTGCACGTCACCGACATCGAGAAACCGCACATCCACATTACGTTTCGCGCACTTGGCAATCAGTACATCGCGCACCTGTCCGAGCTGGAAGTCACTGTCTGCATAGGCGGTTAGCTCGCGGTCTTTCTGCTCTACCTTTGCGCTTGAGCCTTTGAAGTCAAAGCGGGTCGCAATCTCTTTGGAGGCCTGATCCACCGCATTGCGCACCTCGGTGATGTCGGCCTCAAGGGTGGCGTCAAAAGAAGGCATGGCTATTTCACCGTACGCTTTTTGGCTGCGGCAATGCGCATACGCAAGGCATTGAGTTTGATAAAGCCGCCCGCATCGGCCTGGTTGTAGGCGCCGCCATCGTCGTCGAAGGTGGAGATACGCGCGTCGAACAACGAGTCTTTGCTCTCGCGTCCGGTGACAATCACATTGCCCTTAAAGAGCTGTAGGCGCACGGTGCCGTTGACCACCTTCTGGGTGTGGTCGATGAGTGTCTGCAGAGCGATCCGCTCGGGAGACCACCAATAGCCGTTGTAGATCAGGCCCGCATACCGGGGCATGAGGTCGTCTTTGAGATGGGCCACCTCGCGGTCGAGGGTGAGTGATTCAATAGCCCGGTGGGCGCGCAAGAGTATGGTGCCGCCCGGGGTCTCATAGCAGCCCCGCGACTTCATGCCCACGTACCGGTTTTCTACAAGATCGAGCCTGCCGATGCCGTGTTTGCCGCCGAGGGTGTTTAAGTTGGAAAGGAGCTCATGGGCCTTCATCTTCTTGCCGTTGATGGCCACGAGGTCGCCCTTGGCAAACTCCAGGCTAATCTCTTCGGGCTTGCTTGGGGTCTTGTCGAGGTCGGCCGTGAGCCGCCACATGCCTTTGGCTGGGGGCGGGCGGCTGGGATCTTCAAGCACGCCGCCTTCATAAGAAATGTGCAGCAGGTTGGCATCCATAGAGAAGGGCGCTTCGCCCTTGCGCTTCTTGTAGTCCACCGGAATGCCATGCTCATCGGCATAGGCGAGCAGCTTGTCGCGTGAGAGCAGATCCCATTCGCGCCACGGTGCAATCACCTTAACCCCAGGCATCAGGGCGTAGGCGCCGAGCTCAAACCGAACCTGGTCGTTGCCCTTACCAGTAGCGCCATGCGATATGGCATCGGCATTCTCTTTTCTGGCGATCTCCACGAGATGCTTGGCAATGAGGGGCCGGGCAATGGAGGTACCCAGCAGATACTCGCCTTCGTAGACGGTGTTGGCCCGGAACATGGGAAAGACAAAGTCGCGCACGAACTCTTCGCGAAGGTCTTCGATGTAGATCTTTTTGACCCCGAATTTCTTGGCCTTCTCGCGGGCGGGCGCGAGTTCTTCGCCCTGTCCGATATCAGCAGTGAAGGTAATAACTTCACAGTGGTAGTGGTCTTGGAGCCACTTCAAAATGACGGAGGTATCGAGTCCGCCGGAATAGGCGAGGACAACTTTTTTGATCGAGGATTTGGCCATGTCAGGGAGAGAATTTCGGTGAAAGTGTGAAACCAAAATTCTACTCTCTCGTAGGGCCCGACCATGTGCTGACATCTGAGGCCGGTCTAGCCCATGACCGGTCGCCGCCTCGCGAAAGGCAGGCACGCTCGTCGTTCGCCCGTTCATGTGCTCCCCGGCCTATCATGCTCGGCACGGCGCATTCAGCTCGAG
>Ga0169931_10010603_pt1 | contig 13105 bp, 15 predicted proteins | sample Kivu_15m_20L_FD_129675 | JGI IMG/M metagenome (GOLD analysis project Ga0169931, IMG submission 129675) | Freshwater microbial communities from Lake Kivu, Western Province, Rwanda to study Microbial Dark Matter (Phase II) - Kivu_15m_20L... | ecosystem: Environmental > Aquatic > Freshwater > Lake...
TATAAACAAATTTAAAAGTAAATAAATATTTCTTAATAAAATATATTTAATAGTTATAATCTAAAAGTAATTTCTATAATATCGAAAGTAATTAAAAATATACGCATGGGGATTGGGGATTGGGGATTGGGGATTGGGCCAATCCCCAATCCCCAATCCCCAATTCTTTAAAAATTGGATTTTTTTAAAAGATTTTTAAGAAGTTGAAAATTTTTTAATCAAGTTAAACTTTTTTAATAAATATATACAAGTAATTATTAAAATCAATTATAATTTATTTTATTTAAATTGTAATGAGAAATTTTTCTAATTAATATAGTTTCAAAAGCTATTATTCTATTTCAGATAGCTTTTAAAGTATTAATATAAGATTCACTATAAGTATCGTTAAAAGCAATCATACTAAAATTCAAATTTTTGAAATTTGTTTTTTTATTTCCCGTCGTAAGTAAATGTAAGACGATAAAATATAATGCAATAACTTAATAAAATAATTAATAAAAGTATTTTTTTAACAATTTCATGTTCTTTAAATTAACCATAACTATTTATTTAAAACATAAGGGCAAATATTGCAAGAACTAAAAGGGAAAGGCTGATGAAGGATTGTCCGCAATCGAACTTGTAATTTCCCCAAGCAGAATTCAGATCTTTAAGCTCATCAAAATAAGTTTCAAATCCGTTAAATTGGGCAGTTAAAATAGGTTGGCAACTTTTGTACGTTGTTCCTGATAATTTGTAGCTTTGATAGCAGCATCTGCTGTAAGAATCTGATATCTTGTTGCAGTTTTCTTTGCTGACATTAGCGGGATCTTCGTTTGCGGAAGAACATGTTTGATAGGATGTTTCTCCGCAATCAAGGTTATAATTTCCCCAACCAGGATTAGCGGAGTTAACTTCAGAAACATAATCCGGAAGATTAGCAAAAAGAGCATTCGTGACTGAAACACAAGCTCTGACAGTGGTGCCTGATAAGACGTAGGAAGAATAGCAGCATTTGTTATCACTATCTGATTCGGCATTGCAAGTTGATAGACCGACTGTTTTGGTGTTATCAGAGTTAACTGCAGCGCATGTAAGAGGAGTTGAAACTGCAGCTCCGATCATGACGAATGCGATTACAATAAAAATTTTTATTTGAGCCATTTGTTAATATAAAATATTTTTCAAAATCTTTAAATAATCTTTAGAAAAATAATAATTAAAAAATAATTAAAAAATAATTTATTAAAATATTTTATTAAATAAGAAAATTTTTAATTAGTAATAATAAATAATGTTTCATTATATAAAATTTCTCAAGATTATAAATAAAGTGAAAAACAAATAAATTTCTTAAAAATTTTTTAAGGCCCTAAATTGATAAAATATTTAATAATTTATATATAAAATTGAATTAATGTAATATTTAATTGAATGGATCAAATAAGAGCGACACTTGACGAACTCATGGGTAAAGACAGAGATCTTCCCCGAAGGGAGAGATCAAAAATTCAGAAACATTTTGATTCTTCAGAAGTTTGTAAATTCTATTTGCTTGACTTTTGTCCTCATGACCTCTTCCCTAACACAAAATCTGATTTAGGTCCATGCAAGAAAAGACATGATCAATTTTTCAAACAACAATTTTCTAAGGACTCTAATCGAGAACAATACCAAATTAAGTATGAAGAAATGTTAATGGATTTTTTAGAAGAATTAATTGGTGAAGTAGACAACAAAATGAAAAGAAGTTTGGAACGTATCGAGGCTCCACTACCAGAAACAGAAAAATCAAAAGATGTTTTAGATCAGATTAAGTTAATAGATATTAAAATACAGGAACTGATCGAAACAGCCGAGAAGTTCGGAGAAGTCGGAAGAATCGATGACTCAGAGATAGTGATGAGGCAGATAGATCGATTGAAAGAACAAAAAAATGATTTAATGACAGCTAGCGAACATCCTCTATTAATGAAAGAAAAACAAATGAAGGTTTGCGAGGTCTGTGGAGCTATGCAATCTGTGCAGGATAATGAAAAAAGATTACAAACTCATATTGAAGGCAAACTTCATACAGGATATGCAAAGATCAGAGAATACCTCGAAATGCTGAGAAGAAGGAAATTGGAAAGAAAATTCAGATTGGAAGAGGAAAAGGAGAAAGAAAGATTCCAAAAGGAGATAAAAGAAAAAGAAAGATTTAGAGAGGTGAAAGAAAAAGAATTTACAAGGTAATTAATAATTGACCAGATTATAAATGCATGTTTAATAATTTGTTTATTCCTGTAATTACATTTTAATTACTTACATCTTCATCTTTTGAAAATTTTTAACCCCTATTTATATTCATATTCTAATTTTACTAATTTACTTTTAGAAAGAAGAGCAGATCGAGATCCAGATCGAGGAGCTTCAAAAGAGATAAGAGAGATTATGATAAACGACATGAAAATTATAATCAAAATTGTTCATTTGGTAAAAGTTACCAACAAAGCAGTGATAGAGACAGAGAAAGAAACCATACTAAAGAAAGAGAAAGATACGGGGATAGATTCAAACAAGAAAAGAGAAGAAGAAGCAACTCCAGATCTAAATCAAGGGATAGAAAAAATAAGAAATTTTCAAAAAGAAGAAGACATTCAAATTCTTGATCACATTCTGGTTGATTTTTCATTCATAGGGCGATATAAACATTATGAATCAATCGATAATATAAAATAAATTTTTAACCTTTACGTAAAAATTTTTAGATAATTATTTTATGCTTTAAATAATAAAACATAATAATCAAAATATATAAGATTTATATTAAAATATTAAGTTTACCTTATTATAAATTTATTGAATATTCAATTAGGAAATATAATAAAGAAAAATAAGTATAACTACTACTTAGGTCATAAATATTAGAAACAACAAAATGTGAATCTTAAATTCAATTCTTATAAATTATTGAATTTTCCATCTTTTTAAAAATTTGACTTTTGAGTGTATATTATTAAATTTAGTATCTATATCTAATATGATTTACAATTAATAAAAACGTATGAGGCGTTTTTAGGAATCAAATGAAGAAATAGAATAATTTAACATTCAGTCATATACGAAGCAGATAAATAACAATAGTAAAATAAAATACAATAACTGTGAAAACATCCACACAAAATATTCTTTTACATGAAAAGGCAGATGATATTATTCTATAAATCAAACTTTTATTGAATTAAATTCTAACACCCTACGAAAATCAAAATACATAAAATATTTTATTTTCATTAACAAATAGGATTTGAAAAAGTAATTTTATCTTATAAATATATTTGCTATTTATTTTAGAAAACTATTAAATAAACATTTAAAATGATATTTAAGATTAATATGTCTGCTTTCCCTTTACATTCTCTTTATTAATCGAGAAATTATATATAATTCAAATTAATTCTCTAATCTATCATTTAACATGGGTTATGAAAATTCCAAATGTTTTGTCCTTTACCAATCTGCTTGGACATTTGTGTTATCGTATGTAAAGGAATAAATATGGTACTTATTGCCAAGACCCCAGCTAGAATGAAAACTAAGATAGAATGTTTTTTAGTTCTCTCAAGGTACTTCTGGATCACGTAAGTCCCAACAAATGAACCGAAGGTCGACAACAAAGTGCATACAAGTCCGTAATTGAAATTCATCATACCAGACAGGATATACTGTAAAGTAGTAGAGCTCGATATAAAAACAACCATAAAATTAGAAGTGGCAGTGGTTACAACTGGATGCACTCCCAAATCCAATAGGAGAGGGCCCAAAATTAAACCCCCTCCAATTCCCAGAAGTCCACTCAAAATCCCTGCTGAAAGTGCATAAATCGGGTATTTCATAATTATATCTTTATTCCATTTTATATCTGAAGGATGGTAAGGATAGCCAATTTCTAATCGATAATTATATTCTTCATAAACTAATCTGCCTACGATATAAGTAATAATTACAGATATTGGTAGGTAAGAGAGATAAATTGCCCAGTATATAGGTGAACATGTAGTAATACCTATAATAGATCTTATATGACCTGTTCCCTTTAGTAAAGCAATTATTAGGAGAAAACTGTAGGATATAAAACAAAATATAATTTTATTAAAAGGCAATCGGGATTTATCTTTTTCAAATTCAAATTTTAGAAGGGCTACTCTCGTTATCGAATCAAATTCTTCATTATCCACAACATTACATACGGTATTATATTCAGAACGAGGATTTGAAAATAATTTAGAATTAGAATTAACTCTATACATCATAAATTTCATATTTTACATTAGTTTTCCTTCATTCGAAATGTCCAATTTTTCTTCAGATTCGTCGATCGTAGATAAGGAGGTATATTCATTTATTTTCATAATTTCATTCTTTTCTGAATTATTTGATTTCTTAAGTTCGAAGGTGATTTGATTAGTATTATATGTATTCATCTCAGAGCCTTCCTTCTTATAGTATTCTATTCCTCTATTTAGGTTTATAAAATTTTTATTTTCATAATAAATACTTTTTCAAGGTTTTGATTGTATTTAAGACCAATATAATAGTAAGACAAATCAAGATAATCCAAGGAGGAAATATTTTATTCAAAGTAACACCGATCATCGTCCCAAATAAAACAAGAGGAATCAAAATAATGACGATGTTAAAATCGATCGCAGTCGCATCTCTAAAAGGATTTTTATTTTTCAGACCCATTAGAAAAGCAGTAAGCGATCCTGTGAAAATCATCAGCTTAGAGATTGGAATAGCCTCCTTAGCATAAAAATTTAAATATAGAATCAATATTGGAACTAGTAGGCCCCCTCCACCGATTCCCCCGGCATTCGAAATCGCCGAGCCGAAGAAAATTAAAATTGCTCCAATCAATTCTCTCTCAGTAATTGGGAAATAATTTTTATGCTTGCATATTCCATCAAGACACAAATTCAATTCCTCGCAATCTTCTCTTACTCTGCAAGTATTATCCTGAGAAAGAATATATTTATTTACTCATATATTAAATCTCTTACCTCACTTTTAGCTGGTTTTTCAGTAACGTACTTATTTTGTGTTTCTAGTACTAATGTAATAATCATAAAAAGAGACAATAACCATTTTTTCTTTAAAAATATATTGTTCATTGATATAAAAATAAATTTAGTTTATTAAATACTATAGTAGGATAGGTAGTTATTTTATTTTAATATTAAAAATTGAAACATTTAATACGATATAATTAAATTTATCCTTTACATATCTATTGAAAAATCATTTCAGATTATTCAAACCACTCTTAATTTAACTTCGAAATAATTTCTATTTAATTTTAAATTATAAAACTTTTAATGTATTTATTATTTATATAAATAAGTCAATTATATGAATAAATTATTCTAAATTTTATTCAAAAATGAATAGGACAGTCGCAGAAATTTTAAGAGAAAGCAGAGAAAAAAGAAAAAGAACTATTAAAATCATAAGAAGAAATATTCATACTTCGGATGTAGAGATGAAAGATGTAAGCATGAACCACAGAAATGGCACAACAATGAGAGGGAATAGGAGAAGGAATAGAAGATCAGAAAATAATGATGAAGACAGAGAAAATAAATTCAAGGGCAGACGAGTAATAGATTAATAATTTATATCTTAAATAGTTCGATAGAAATGAGAGAAGAAACATAAGCAGAAGAAATTCGAATAGCGTCAACAATTATAGAAGATTATACATTACAAATTTAAACCTTGATATAACTAATTCTGAATTAAAAGTATAATTGGCCTATTTATAATATAGACTCTTTTCGAATCGATCGGGCCTTTAAAAAGATGCGGAATCCACTGGAACGAAATAGGTCAATCAAAAGGAACTGCTGATGTTGAATTTTTTAATCCCAAACACGCAGAAGAAGCCAAGGAAAGATATAATTGTAATTATATCATCATCTTATTTATAGCTGGTATACTTAAAGGGGTACCCATCAGAATTAACTGGGCCAGAAGTAGAGGTGTAAATAGATCTAAAAGAATGATTAACGAAACTAATCACATCGATCAACAATTCAGGTCTAGAAGGAGATTAGGAAAAAGAAGATTAAGAAGAATTTAATTAAAGGGTATATTTTTTTGAAAAATTTTATTAATTTATCAACTCATTCAAATAAATTTTATATAAAATTAAGCATAAGAATTCAATAACATAAGTCATAAGTATCTTATATTAGAGTATCATAAATTTTTATATGACGATGATGAAAATAGAAAATAAAGAAAATACTTCATTCACTAAGACAATAAATTATTTTATATTTTTATTGATAATATATTAAAAAAATGTTGTCAATTTCAGAATTTCAGGATGTCTATCAGAAAATAAAATCAACAAAATATTACCCAGATTTCGATTTATTGAATGAAACGGATAGAAGAATATTCCAAAGCTTTTCAGAATTTACAACTACCAAATTTTTCGAAACTTCGAGTATTTTCCTTAAATTTGATTACACTTCCATATTCAAATTTTCTAAAGAGTCTATTTTTGAAAATTTTGAACAAAACCAAAATATTTTTACGAAGGGACAAGAATGTGATTCATACTATTTTGTTTTATATGGGGATATAAATTTATATGACGAAGAATCAGAAATAGACACCAGTAGAATCACTTGCTTTAGCAAATTAATTAAAACAATTTCTGGTGGTTCGATTTATGGTCACAAGATAAAATCTAAGTTTAATTATTTAGCACTAGCTAAAAATTTCACACAACTACTTAAAATTTCTAAAATAAAATTCAACAGTATAATAGATGAAACAAACAAGAGAAAAGATCAATACAAAATTAATTTTCTTAAAAAGTTTTTTCCCAGGCTCAGGATGTATTCAGAAGACGTGATAGGCACCTTAAAGCCCTTTTTCATTAGGGAAGAGCATTATAAGGGAAATAAAATTTTAATTGACTCCGAGTATGATGAATATCTCTATCTAGTTATCAATGGATCTTTGGGCATAGCTAAGTCCATCAAGAAACTCAAAAATTTAAAAGACAAAATTTCAAGAAATTTGGAGGAGAGTAACAATCTTCAAATGAGCGGAATTTTAGATTGCAAATATTCAGAATTCATTCCTGGTAATTTTAAATACGTAGTCCTGGAAAAATTTAATAAGGGGGATGTCTTTGGTGCATATTCAGCACTAAAGCATCATAAAAACAATTATTCAGTAATTGTGTTAAGTGAAAGAGCTCAATTATACAAAATATCAAAGGCACATTGTATTTATTATTTGGGTGGTAGTACCGGAATCATTCCAGAAACTTTGAGAGGCATAGACAATACCCAACAGTCTAGTATACAATATAAAATTGATTTTCTTGAGAATTCAGATAATTTGAGTTTAATTAAAAGATTTTTATTCATCGGAGATGAAGAAGAAACTCCCATTCCTAAGAAAACTATTGATGAGTCGCATATTGAAAATAAACTAAAAGATGCATGGAAGGAATTAGAAAACCTCGGATCTAAAATTACTCAATTCAAGGAAAATTTATTAAATAAGAATACTTCGGGAGCTTCGAAACAATTAGATTTGTTTGCAAAACCCAAAGCTAATACAAACGAACCAGAATGTAATTATTTCTATATTTAATAAATGATTTTTTTAGTGACTGATCATTCGAAAGTGATGGGGTTCGGAACAAACAGAGTCGTTAGTAAAGGATTGAATAAAACTTCCTTATCCGCTACTCAAATGAAGGGTATGAGCACTTTACAGAATATTTGTGGAGTCAAGAAAAATCCTGAAGTAAATAAAGATACAGACAAAATGATGTTAAAGAGGTTATCTTCAATCGGAGAGTCTAATAAGAAAAGTAAAATTTTCGATCATTTAGAGGAGGAGGATAAATCTGAAAAAGGAGAAGAGAATGTATCTAATCTAGTTCATAAATTTAAAAAATTCAAGTCTTGTGAAATTTCTGAGCCTATGTACACAACAGAAACAGACATCAAAATGAACAATGAAGATAAATTTTCAAACCCGCTTATACCAAATAATGAGACATTAGAGGATCCTATTTGCAAACTCAACACAGAAACAAATTTTCAAAATTTCTCTATTACAAATAATACACCCGTTAACAAATTTGAAAACCCATCAACAACTAGTGTGAATTTAAATAAAAACCCTAAAAGAATGAGTCTAAAAAATCTGTTATAAGTTTGTGTAAGTGTTTTAAATTAAAAATAATCCAACCTTGTATCAAATATGTGATATTTTAGAAGAATTTAAACTTGATAATATTTAATAATTATTTATCTGCTGTTTAATCTAAAATTTTATATTTAAAATTATTCACCATATTAAAATTATAAATATCATTCTATTAAATACAAAAACTGTTTAACATGAATTCCCCTACAGATAAATTGATACCATATTGTAATTTCATATACGTATATTCATTTATATCTCAAATTTATTAACAATACAAATCCCCTTTACTTTATTAATTTAAAAATTTTGCAAATTATTTAATATTTAAATATATGAATTAAATATTTTATTTTAATTCATGGAATCCGAAAATACCCAAGAAGTTTATACAAATCCAATTGCTAATCCCATTGCATCAGATAAATTATCCACCAAATTACTTCAATTGACAACAAAATGTAAATTATTTAAATAATGTCCGTAAAAATTTAGTGGCTAAGGTTAAATTGATTAGAAGAGGAGTGAAAGAAGTTAATAAAGCATTCAGAAAAAAGGAATTAGGGTAAAATTATATTTATAATCATAAAAATATTAGAATCTGTATCTTGGCAGCTGATGTCAGCCCTATTGATGTTATTTCTCATATTCCTATTCTTTGCGAGAAGAAGAAAGTCCCCTATGCCTACGTCAAAGCAAGAGAGGCTTTAGGTACATCATCTCAAACTAAGAGACCCACTAGTGTTGTTATGTTGTTGAAACCCCCTGAGGATAACAAGTATAGAGAAGCCTTCGATAAATTGGCTGAGCTTGTTAAAGATTCCAATCCTTATTTAAAATAAAATGTTTTGAATTTTAATATAAAGGAAATATTTTTGATATTATAAATATGAATATAAATAATATTTTATATAATTAGTTAAATAAATACTTACAAAATGAATCGAAAAGGCAGACATAATAAATTATCATATAAGCATTCAATTCTATTTAGGAACTAGGTACTTTATAAGGAAGAAAAGTTAAATTGTAAAAAGCAAATTGTAAAAGATTTATTAATATTATAATATATATGTTAATACTATTATAATTTTCCTCCTTATTTCATTCCTCATTCGTATTTGTTTAAATTGAAATGGGAAAGATAATTTACTATTCAAGGAGCATTTTTTGTAAACTTATTTCATTTAAGGCATAAAAATTTTCTTTTTCTTTCATTTTCGAAATAACTTCTCGAATCGGTTTTGAATGTAGTATAATTATTTTGAATGAAACTTCTTTGTTTAAGTTTATCATCTATTGTTGAAAAGTTCGAAAATGCCCCTTGATGTAAATCGATATTATTATTCATACTACTCATATGGTTACTGAATCTAGAGGCAGGATTAATTGGGTTCTGAGGAGTTGAGGATGTCGAGTTTCTGGCAACTGCAAACTTTAATTTCTTATTGCAAGAAATCGAATTATTTTTGGGGATTGTGTTGTTTTTTCTGGGTCTTCCCCTCTTCCTCTTTTGTCGACTAAATATCTGAGTGTTTTCAAAGTTGGAAGTTTCGACTTTCTTTTCATCTTCATATCCCCCAGAAGATTCTTTACTTGTCCAGTTGGAATTTGAATCACACTCTTCTCCTTCATCTTCATCGCTGAATTTTTTAAAACGGTAGCACTTTCTGACTTCTTCCTTTTTCATTTTTCTTGTTAAGTCTAAATGTTCCTTACAAAAAATTGGGGTATAACTTTGAGAAAAAATATAATTAAAAGAATTCTTACTATTCGTTCTGATTTTTGCACATTTCTTCCCAGGAACCGATTAATCCCTTCATCTTTGCACATCTCACGTGAAAAGAGCATAAACAATCCTTATAATCACATTGAATGCAACTTCCCTCTTTCACGTTACAAATGTTGCATACTAGGCCATTGAATCTATCTTTGTTCAAATAAGATAAATTTATCTTAGTTTTCAAATCGTCTTCGAAGTAGATTTCTGGAGTCCAATTCACACAGTCGATATGAAACCAGTTGTTTCCGACCTTCTTCATAATCCCTTTGTAATCTGGGCACAGTAAACATTTTATCTTTCTGTAATCAGAGTCATATTTTATCAAGTGTTCACATCGCTGACAATACCATTTTCCTTCTGGGATATCGTGATAAATGTTTCCTCCGTAGCAGCCCTGATGACAAACGTAATTGCATAACTCACATGCCACGATCTCATCGTCATCCCAAGCATATTCGTCCCCACAAACATCACAATTGGAGTCCTCGATTGAATTTCTGCTAATAATAGGAAGGTACTTGGAATTAACTTGAATATTTTTTGATTTAACGAGATCAGTCATAGATTTCGATCTCTTTTCTAACACAAAGTCGTTGGCTCTTGTGATCTTCAGATAGTTGTATGTGGTTTTGGGCTTGACTGAAGCTGGAATTTTTTCTATTTCAATCTGGCAGGTAGATAAGTCAAGTGGTTGAATGTGGTCTAATCTCTTTTCTGATTCATAATTGATGTCACCTACGAAAACTATCTCTTCTAAAGAACTGTCAATTACCTCTTTTTCTTCATCTTCTTCTATTTGTGACGATGAATCTGAGCTTTCATAGTCATCGATGTAGAACGTTTCGTTTCTCATTGTTATTTTAAAATAAATTGAATTCAATAAATATCATCATTTTTAATAAATATTCGAATTATTAAAATTATTATAATATTAAAAATTTTACTTAATTCATCGTGGTAAGTATAATCTATTATCGCTATTATATGAATTAACTATCTGTTATAAGATCGAATAATTTTTATATAAAATCTGAAAATGAAGAATGATGCTTATGATTATATAAAATAAATGAACATTATTGATCAAATCACAATTATAGGATCTCTCAGTCTCATAAATTTTTTTCGAAATTAAAATTATTTTTATTTTATAGAAAAATGAATTATAACATTTAAATGGATGTCAAAACTTTAAATACAAATTACAAATTTCCAGAATATTACGACTGGCCATTTTTTTTCACAATTCAAAAACATACAGAAACCCGTTTGAAGCAGTTATCCATGTGGAGTGAATTGATCATTAACTTCTGTAAGTCAAACAAGATATGGAGAATTAGCAAATCACAGTTTGCAAATGGAATAGGAAAAAATGTCAGAGTAAATAGGTATACATAATTTTAATTGTATTTGTTATAAATTTACTTAGAAAACTCACAAATGACGCGATTAATCTTATTTTTGAATATTTAGTTAAAAAAGGGCTAGCGATATATGTAAATCCTAATAACCGCGATGAAATTTTTATTTTGTGGAAATCTCTGCTGGAGTGGGAAGAGTTCATTTATAGTGCTGCTGCTAAGCATCATAGAATAGAAACTATCGAGACACTTGAGTATATAGTTAACGATGATGATAATATGACTGAAGAATTTTATGGAATGGACAAGGATCTTCTTGTCATCATTTTACAAAAATTGGAGAAGTCTAATAGATGTCTGTTATTGGCTGATGATAATAATCGTTATGTAGGAGTGAAATTTCTTAAATGAAAATAAAAGGGATTAATTGAATAATAACTAATATAATGAACTTGACATTATAATTTTTATAAGGATTCGAAAACTTTTAAATAGGATTTTAGAAACATTCTATCTTACAATACATTATTTGAAATTGAATTATAATCATTGAATTTCAATATTTCTCTAAAATAGTTCTATTTTATAAATAATTGTTAAAATTATATGTACTCACTTTTTAATTGGTATTTTACTTTAATTGCCAAATTTATGAAAATTTTATTAGTTGTTCTCAAATGAATCAAACATATAATTTATAAAATTTAATTCTATATGTATAAAACATTTTTTTATAAAAATTAATTCTCCTTTTTTGAATACGTTTTTATATATGTAAATAATAAATTACAAACTTTTCTTCGAAAATTCAAAATTCGAATTTAATTTCAAAAATCATTTAAAATTATTGAAACAACTGTAATTTGAATAAATCAATAAATAGGTAATTACGTTTATCTAATTAAACTTATTAACTTTCCAAATTCTGATAGATTTATCATATGAACCCGAAGCAATTCTTCCATCATTTAACTGAATCAAACAATTGACACTATTTGTATGCCCATGAAGGATACTCCTGAATTCAAAATTCTTTTTAGTATCCCATATTCTGATAGTGCTGTCATAAGAACTCGAAGCTAATCTTCCATCATTTAACTGTAAAAGACTCCAAATATAACCAACATGGCCTGAAATAGTAAGAGAGCATTTGAAATCGTCCTGAGTGTTCCATATTCTAATAGTTTGATCTAAAGATCCCGAGGTTAGTCTCCCATCTTCGATTTGGGAAATTATAATTACTCCACTGGTATGTCCTTTAAGTCTATGAGTGACTTTGAAAACCTCATTGGTATTCCAGACTATAATACTGTCATCCTTTGAGCCAGATGCCAATCGTCCGTCAGATAATTGAATGAGAGTATTTACGCTATACGTGTGTTCCTCCAGCGTCAGAATGCATTTGAAATTATTATGAGGTTGAAATATTCTTATTGTGTGATCACTGGAACCAGACGCCATTCTTCCAAGTTAATTGCACAAGAGAATTAATTGCATCGCAATTTACTTTGATTATTTCAGTGCATTTGAAGTTTTCATGAGGATTCCAAACTCTTACTGTGTTGTCTGATGAACCAGACACTATTCTCTCATCTTGTAATTGGATTATTGTGTTTATAATATTAGTGTGCCCTTCAAGAATTTTTATACATTCGAAATCGCGATTAGCGTCCCAAATTCTTAGTGTATTGTCACCAGAACCGGATACGATTCTTCCATCCCTCATTTGGATTAAGCTATTGATGTAATTACA
>Ga0169931_10010605_pt1 | contig 13103 bp, 11 predicted proteins | sample Kivu_15m_20L_FD_129675 | JGI IMG/M metagenome (GOLD analysis project Ga0169931, IMG submission 129675) | Freshwater microbial communities from Lake Kivu, Western Province, Rwanda to study Microbial Dark Matter (Phase II) - Kivu_15m_20L... | ecosystem: Environmental > Aquatic > Freshwater > Lake...
ATTCGCCGACACGACAGGTGACTCCTTCAAGCTCTCACAGCAGGCGGCCGCGCATCCCGAGGCGGAGTTCATCGTCTTCTGCGGGGTGCACTTCATGGCGGAGAGCGCCGACATCCTCACCGCCGACCACCAGCGGGTCATCCTGCCCGATCTTGCCGCCGGCTGCTCCATGGCCGACATGGCCGCGATCCACCAGGTCGATGCGGCCTGGGCCGCGATCACCGAGGCGGGCCTGGCGGACTCCACCATCCCCATCACCTACATGAACTCATCCGCGGACATCAAGGCCTTCACCGGCCGCAACGGCGGAGCGATCTGCACCTCCAGCAACGCCAAGAGATCACTGGAATGGGCCTTCGAGCGCGGGGAGCGCGTCATCTTCCTGCCCGACCAGCACCTCGGACGCAACACCGCGGTGCGTGACCTGGGCATGTCCCTCGACGACTGCGTGCTGTGGGATCCGCATCGCCCCACGCTGACGGCGGAGGAGTTGCGCGACGCACGAATGATCCTGTGGCGCGGGCACTGCTCGGTGCACGGACGATTCACGGCCCAGAGCGTGGCGGATGTCCGCGAACGCGTGCCCGGTGTGCAGGTGCTCGTCCACCCGGAGTGCCGCTACGAGGTGGTCGAGGACGCCGACCTCGTCGGCTCGACGGAGTTCATCATCAAGACCCTCGATGAGGCTCCGCCCGGCAGCGCGTGGGCCGTGGGCACCGAGCTCAACCTCGTCCGCCGGCTCGCGCTGCGCCATCCCGACAAGACAGTGATCTTCCTCGACCGCGACGTGTGCTTTTGCTCCACGATGAACCGCATTGACCTGCCGCATCTCGTGTGGGCCCTGGAGAATCTCGTCGATGGCCGCGTGGTCAACCGCATCACCGTCGACGAGGACACCGCGCACTGGGCGCGCGTGGCACTCGATCGGATGCTCGCCCTGCCCGGAGTGGGCGCCAAGGACTAGGCACCGCCGTCCACGTCACCCTGTCGCTGCCACCTACGTCTCCCACGCCAAGCGCGCCACGATGGAGATCTCCCGCGCGGCCGGGACCTCGACCTGGATTCGCGTCCCGGGCATGCCGAGCGCCCCCGGGGCCAGGGTTGTGGTGATGCGGGCACCGGGTGGCAGGGAGTCGAAGGTCAGTGCGGCCTTGCGGCCGTCGGCGGACAACTCGATAGACGTGCCCGCGACACGCACGCTGGCCTGCGTAATCCACGACCAGGCATAGGGCTGCTGCTTGCCCCTGATGGTGTCGACGATGGTGAGTTGGGAGGCGGTGAGGGAGATGCGCCTCTGGGCCTGCGTCGCTCCCTGCAAGACCCTGGTGAGGTCCACCACCGCAGACCCGGCGCGGAGGGCCACCGGCGCGGTGGCACCGACGACCTGGCCCACATCGGACGCCGACACGACGGTGCGCACCGTCGAGTGCCACGCGGGCTGAGTCTGCGGATAGGTCCAGCGGCGGCCGTCGGGCCTGTCCTCGGAGTAGCCGGGACCCTCCACTCCGTAGCCGGCATCGAGCGACCAATCCACACCACTCACACGCACCGTCACTCCCCCGGCGTCGAGTTGCGTGTGGTTGGTCAACTCCGGCTGACCGAGCAGCCACGCGGTTGCATCGCCCGAGCGCAGGACGGCCACGCCACTCGCGGGGAACGCCGCATCCTGCACGGGGGCGTTCACCTCGTCGCGCGGCCACCACAGCAGTTCAACACCCTGTCGCAACTGCCCTTCGATGGCGACGGTGATGGCATCGGGATCGCCGTACCGGCCCGCGATCCAGGCGGGCAGTGTGCACCTCAGCACGGTGTCGCGAGCGTCGGAATATCGCGTCGTCTCGCGGTCACCCGAGAGCGCCGGCGCCGCCATCTGCAGCGCGAACCGCCCCGCCTTGACCAGCGAGGGCACGCGCGCGACAGTGCGCGAGGGAAGGGTCGCATCGATGCTCGAGAGCAAGCCGGCTGCGGGCACTGTCTGGAAGTTCCAGTAGACCGGCCCCTCCGGGGAGCCGCCATCGACGTTGAGCACGTCGAGACCGGATCGAGCACCCGCCAGGCCCGCGCGCACCGCCGCTGCCAGACCGGGACGCCACAGCGGATCGTCGGCGAGGGCCAGGGCGCTCATGACGACACCGGATCCGATGATCACGGACTTGTTGAGCTTGTCCACGGCGATGGTCTCCCCCAGTGCGAGCGAGCAGCCGATGGAGCCCATGGTGCGGATCTTCAGGACCTGCCGTGCAGCCTCGAGAGTGCTCGGTCCACCGTCGACGGAGACGCTCTCGCGCGAGGCGCTGAGCCAGTCGACCGCCGTGGCGAGCACGAGTGCCTCCTTGGCTTCATCCACCGCCTCCCTCGGCTTCGCGTCCGTGAGCATGCGCGCGTCGGCCATGAGGGCGTCGTGGTACGCCGCGTCCGAGGTCATCAGCCACGCGTAGCCGACCGTGAGCACTCGCTTGGTGACCTCCGAGACACCTCCGGGCTCCCCCGACTGAAGCGACAGCACCGTGGCCTGACGCATCGTCTTGGCGTACGCCGCCGAGAGCGCCGGAGTGGGCGACGCCAACTGGGCACGGTGCGCGTCGATGCCCTGCGGGGTGGTCCACAGGCGTGGAGCGGCCGTGCCGGGCGCCGGCAGGTAGTCGGTCATGGAAGCCGGAGGCAGGGCGCACCCGCCAGGGAGGGGGATCCACCCCGCGACGGGTGCGGGCGTGACGCCGGCTAGGGCCTGCTGCAGTGCCTTGCGGGCTGACGCTGCTCGCCGTGGAGGCGTGAGCGAGGTCATTGCCGCACGAGCGACCGTGAGATCGGCAAGGGCATGGGCGCCCGCCGCAGACCATCGGTACTGCTCGGCATCGAAGTTCGTGCGGAAGCCACCGTCGATCCCTTGGCGCAGGCCTTCGAGTGCAAGACGTCGTACCTCGCCCAGCACCGACATGCCCGCGCTCGCGGCGTCCGCACCGGCGCGCAGCGCCGACGCCTGGCTGCCCAGGGTGCGGATGCGCGTCTGCAGTGAGGGCGACACAGGCCCCGATGACCCGGACAGGGCGTCGGACAGCACGGAGGCTCGGTCGCGCAGGAGCCCCAGCCGCTCACGCGCCAGGCGTGCATCTTCGACGGTGAGGCGCGGGATGACCTTGGCTGTCGCCTGGTTTGCCTGACGCGCGCCGGCGATGATCGAGCGCAATTCGGGGCGATCGGCCGCGGACGCGAGGTGCACGGGCGCCACCAGGGTCCCGGAGATGCCCACGACCGCGGCGGCGATGGCGGTGATCCAGCGGCGCATGAGCTCCCCTTGACCGCCGACTACCGCTGATCGATCCCCGGGGCGTCCCAGACCGGGAACCAGCGACTGAGGTCAGTCTCCCACGGCAACTCACCTCGAAGCATGTCGCGAGCCTGGAGCTCCAGGATCGAATCCCGCCGCTCATCCGGCTGGGGAACGAAGGGATAGAAGGTGCCGCGCTTGTACAGGTAGATGAGTGCCAGGGTCACCCCCCGGGGATCGCGGAAGGGCACGATCGAGCACAGCAACTGCGGCCCGAAGCCACTATCGGCCAGCGTCGAGTTGACGGCGTGCAGGTCGGTGACGACCGCGCTGATATCCGGAGGATCGGTCGACACCACGATCCAGGTGTAGCCGTAGTGGTCGACCACGACCGTGACCGGTGGACCACCATCGGCGTCGAGCAGGGCCCTCACCTCGGCCTCGATGTCGGCGAACGCACGGCCCTCGACCGATCGGAAGGCCACCGCACCCTGACCGGTCGACACCAGGTCCATGGACACCTGCAGGGTGATGGCGGCCGACGGGATCGCGAAAAGCGCATCCAGGTTGGGTCGCGCGGGCTTGCGGCGCCCGAGCAGGCCATCGAGGAAACCCACTAGCGCTGGCCCATCTCGGCCGCGATGCGCGCGAGCTGCTCCAGTCGCTTCTGCAGGGGCGGATGCGTGGACAGCAGGCTTTCCAGACCGAACCCGCGCCCGCCCCGGCCCTTGGAGAATGCCGGCACGAACGCGAAGGCCTGGACCGGCTCCATCTGGCGCAGGTCACGCGTGGGGATGCTGGCCATGTCTCCGGTGACCTTCTGCAGCGCGGTAGCCAGCGCACTCGGCTTGCCGGTAATGAGTGCGGCTCCGCGATCGGCACCGAGCTCGCGATATCGAGAGAGGGCGTTGATGAGGAGATAGGAGATCAGGTAGACGAGGACGCTCACGATCATCACGGCGAAGAAGACCAGGGCGGTGTTCTGGTCGCGGCGGTCGCGCATCATGGATCCCCACATGGCCGAGCGCACCATGAAGCCCGCGAGAATCGCACTGAAGGATGCGATCGTCATCACCGTCACGTCCTTGTGCGCGACGTGCGACAGCTCGTGGGCCAGGACGCCTTCGAGCTCATCGCGATCCAGCCGGCGCAGCAGGCCCGTCGTCACGACAACCACGGAGCGCTTCGCGGTGCGGCCCGTGGCGAAGGCATTGGGTGCGTCATTGTCGGCGATGGCGATGCGCGGCTTCTCCATGTCCGCCATCGCGCACAGGCGATCGACGAGACCGTGCAGTTGCGGTGCCTGCTCCGGCGTGACGACGTGGGCGCGCATGGCTCCCATCGCGAGGGAGTCGGAGAACCACCACTGCCCGAAGAGCAGCGCAGCGCTGATGCCCAGGACCCAGATGGCGCTGACCCCGAGCGCGTACATCACCGCGGCCAGGACGACGTAGAGCAGGCCGAGGCCGAACATCGTCCCGAACATGCGAGCCGTGAGGCCCCGGTCGGTGCCGTATCGCGTGCGAGCCATCTCGAGTCGAGAGCCCCCTAGGCCTTGTCGCCCTCGATCGCAGCAGGATTGCCGCCCGAACCCAGCTCGAGCCGCATCTGAGCCAGCTCGTCATCGACCTGGCTCTGGCTGGCCATGCGCTCGAGCTCGATCGTGAGGTTGTCCTTGCCGGTGCTCGAGACATCCTCGAGTGCGCCGGAGGCGACGAGCTCGTCGATGGCGCCCGCCCGAGCCTGCATCTCGGCCGTCTTGTCCTCGGCCCGCTGGACCGCCAGGCCCACGTCGCCGAGCTCGCTGGAGATGCCCGCGAAGGCCTCGTTGATCTTCGTCTGCGCCTCGGCAGCGGAGTAGGTCGCCTTGATGGTCTCCTTCTTGGTGCGGAAGGCATCGACCTTGGCCTGCAACTGCTGAGAGGCCGCGATGAGCTTCTCCTCCTGGTCCTGGAGTTGAGCCAGTTGCACCTGCAGGTCAGCGATCTGAGTCTGCAGACCGCTCTTGCGGGTGAGGGCCTCGCGCGCAAGATCCTCGCGCCCACCCGCCAGGGCAGCCTTGGCCTGAGCCGTGAGCTTGTCGGTTTGCTGCGCGAGGTTTTGGATCTGGAGCTCGATGCGCTTGCGGCTCGTGGCGACGTCGGCGACGCCCCGACGTACCTTCTGGAGCAGCTCCAGCTGCTTCTCGTAGGAATAGTCGAGCGTCTCGCGGGGATCCTCTGCCTTGTCGAGGGCCTTATTGGCCTTCGAGGCGAAGATGAGCTTGAAGCGCTGCCACAGACCCATGGTGTCCTCCTGCCGGGCGACCACCCGTCGGGTGGCGATCTCCCTCCAGACTAGGGGTGACCCGCCGCCGTCGCGCCCCGGCCCGGGACGGCGATAGATTGCCCAGATGTTCGGACGCAAGCAGGCAGCCCCCGTCGAGGAGCCCGGCGCCCCCGAGCCCAGTGGCACGGGCAAGGGCCGCCCGACCCCCTCCCGCAAGGAGGCCGAGGCCGCCCGCAAGCAGTCTCTGCGCCTGCCCAAGGACCCCAAGGCCGCCCGCAAGGCGGCCCGAGACCGCGACCGGGACGCCCGGGCCCAGCAGCGTGCGGCGATCATGGCCGGCGACGAGCGCGCGCTGCCGCTTCGCGACCAGGGGCCGGTGCGTCGCTACGTCCGGGATTTCGTCGACAGCCGCTTCACCATCGCGGAGTACTTCATCTTCGTGGCGCTGGCCGTGCTCGTGATGGGCTTCATCCCCAGCCCCGTCGTGCAGTTGGCGGTCTCCATCTCCTGGATGGCGCTCATCGCGATCGTGGCGTTCGACGAGATCTTCCTGCTGGTGCGGCTGAACTCCGCGCTGCGCAAGAGGTTCCCGGACAAGGCCGAGCGCAAGGGCGCGATGTGGTACGCCGGACTGCGCACGCTTCAACTGCGACGCTTCCGTCTCCCGCCTCCGCGAGTGCGCCGGGGCGAGACACCCGAGGAGCCCCGGACCCACCGCGCCTAGGGCGCTGCCCGTCAGGCCGTGGGGTGCAGGCTCATGGGCCCGTAGACCTGGCGGTCGTCCTCGCACAGCACCACGGCGTCGACGCCGCCGTCGAGGAGGTCCTTCCAGGTCTCGCCCAGCCAGGTCTCCGCGTCCGATTGCGAGGGGAAGGGCGTCATCACCGCCGCCGCCGGCAGATCGGCGACCGGGTTGCCCTGGAGATCGGTGTAGATCCACGTCCATGCCATGGGCCGAAGGTACGCCGACTCGCCCATCGCGCGCGGGCCTTTGACTCACCCGCCACCTCCGTGGTCGGATGACCCCACAACTGAAGACGCGCCCGATGTCCAGGGGAAGCCGGTGCAAATCCGGCGCTGACCCGCAACCGTGAGTCGCCGAAGCGCGGCAAGTCGGAGCACCTGGCGGGCGCGAGCGCCTCGCGAGCCGGCAATTGCCGCCTCGCGCCCGTCGAGGTCTACGGGATGTGGCGGCACAGGCGGGCTGAGCCCGCGGGTGGCCGACCGCATCAAGTGGGTCGCTCACCCTGGAGTACACATGCTCGTGTTGGCCGGTTTCGCCAGAGCGACGAGGGGTTCTCGTCGCATCCTTCTCTTCCTCGTCACCCTTGTCGTCACAGCGGCGCTTGCAGCAGGTCACCTGACCACTCCGGCCCAGGCCGCGGACACCGACAACCGCGGCCTCTTCGGAAGTCAGGATCCGACGTACGACGGCGTCTACCGCCAGTCCTACGCGCTCATGGGCCTGGCCGCGGCGGACATCACCGCACCGCCCGCCGCACTTCAGTGGCTCCTCGACCAGCAGTGCGCGGACGGCGCGTTCATCGCCTACCGCGCCGACCTCGATGCGCCGTGCCCCGAGCCGGACCCGCAGGCCTACACCGGCCCGGACACCAACAGCACGTCGCTGGCCATCCTTGCGCTCATCGAGCACGGCCGACTCAATGACGCGAAGCGCGCGATCGCCTGGCTCAAGCGCATTCAATTGCCCGGAGGTGGCTGGGGCTACGTCGAGGGCAGCCCCGCGGACTCGGTCTCGACGTCACTGGCGCTCGCGGCTCTCGAATCCATCCCGGGCACTGAGCGTGAGCAGCGCGCCGCCACCCGATGGATCGCCCGCCAGATCGCGCCCTGCGGCGCACCCGACGCGGAGAAGTACGGCGTGCGCTACCAGCCGGGGTCACTCCCCGACGGCATCTCGTCCACTCAGGCCCTGCTCGGCCTGGGCAATGCCTTCCCGGTCACACCGACCACGCAGCTCAAGGCAGCGCCGCGCGTGGCCTGCACTGCCCAGGGCAAGCCCGACAATCCGACCGCCGCAGTGACTCGGTGGATTGCCTCCACCCTCACCGCCAACGGTGGATCCATCCCCGACCCCTTCACTCCGGGTCAAGCCGACTGGAACTCCACGGCGCTCGGAGTCGTCGGTCTCGCCGCGACGCGCACCTCGGGTCGCGCGACGCAACTGGCAATGCAGTCACTCGAGGCCAACGCCGCCGACTACGTCTTCGACGGCACAGCCGATCGGCCCGCTGCACTCGGCACGCTCCTGCTCGCGACCATCTCCACCGGTGCCGACCCCGAAGACTTCGGCGGCATCGACCTTCCGCGGCGACTCCTCGCGACACTGCAGAAGTAGGGCGAATCCATGACGACCCGACGACGCGCCATCGTGACGGCCCTTGCCGTCGCGGTGGCCGTCGTCGTGCCGTCGGCAGTCCTCCCCGCGGCCAGCCAGGCCGCCGCCTACCGCTACTGGTCCTACTGGCTCGGAGCCGACGGCGGATGGGCCTTCTCCAATGTCGGCCCGGCCTTCCGCTCCCCCGCCGACGGCACCCTCGAGGGCTGGCGCTTCTCCGTCAGCGGCGTGGAGGGTAATCACGCGCCGTCATTCGCCGCCGACTTCGAGGCAGTCTGCGGCGACACCGAGCCCGAGGACGGTCGCAAGCGCGTCGCAGTCGTCGTCGATCCGGGACTGGCCGCCGATGCACCCGAAGGCGAGCAGCCACCGGGCGCCTGGGCCATGTGCGTCGTCGCGGAGCCGCGCGCGACGGGGTACGACGTCCTCCGGGCAGCTGCGAACGTGCGCGCCGAGCGCGGCCTCATCTGCGGGATCGGCGGCTACCCGGCACGCGGATGCGCAGACGTCATCGCGGATCCGGCGCCGACGCCTACGAAGTCGCCGAAGCCTTCGCCCAAGCCGACACGCACGCCCGAGCCGACACGCACGCCCGAGCCGACACGCACGCCCGAGCCGACGCCGGCCCCCGATCCGGCCGTGACTACCGCCACTGCTGCAGCACCCGAGACGCCCCCGCCTACGCCCCAAGTCTCCGAATCCTCATCACGCCCCTCGGCATCGCTGACATCTTCAGCACCCGTGACTCCCACTCCCACGGCCTCGCCGCCTGACGGTGCCGCCGCGTCGCCGACACCGGAGCCGACGTATTCGCTTCTCACCACTCCCCTGCAGGAGCCGCCGTCGGACTCGGGATTCGGCGGCGCACTGGTGGCCGGCATCGCGGTGGTCGGCATCGCCGGGCTCGGCGGCGCCGCGATCCTGCGCATGCGACGGAGCTCGTGATGGCTCGATTGCAGACGTCAGAGCGGCCGCCACAGCACCCCGGGGGCATTGACGCGTCGTTCTTCGGTCGGAATGTGCCACCCAGTGACACATTCCGACCGAAGAAGCAACGTCGCGCGACGCGACTGCCCCGTCTGCTCCACCCCGGTGCCTGGTGGCTGTGGGCAGCCGGTCTCGCGGTGGCCGCGTCGCGCATGACGAATCCGCTTCTCCTGCTCCTCATCGTCGCGGTCGCCGGCTATGTCGTGGCAGCCCGCCGCAGCCCGTCGCCATGGGCCCGGTCCTTCAGCGTCTTCCTCAAGCTCGGGCTGATCGTCATCGCGATTCGGGTCGTCTTCCAGGCGATCGTCGCCGCCCCCATCGGCACGACGGTGATCTTCACGCTGCCCGCGCTCACGCTGCCGGAGATCATGGCGGGCGTGCGCCTGGGCGGGCCTGTCACTCTCGAGTCGATGGTCGCGGCGCTCTACGACGGCATGCGCCTCGCGACCATCCTCATCTGCGTCGGTGCCGCCAACTCGCTGGCGTCACCCGCACGACTGCTCAAGGCGGTGCCAGCCGCTCTCTACGAGTTTGGTCTCTCCGTCGTCGTCGCCGTCACCTTCGCGCCGCAGCTGGTCGCGGACCTCGATCGTGTCCGCACGTCTCGGCGACTGCGGGGCCGCGCCGTCGGCGGCGTGCGCGGCACGGCGGCCGTGGCACTGCCGGTGCTCGAAGGTGCACTCGAACGCTCGGTCACGCTCGCCGCGGCCATGGACTCGCGCGGTTACGGACGCCAGGCTGCGCGCACTCCTCTCGCGCGTCACGCGACTGCAGCCGCACTGCTCAGCGCCCTGGTCTTCGTCGTCATCGGCGCCTACGCCCTGCTCGACGCGTCCGCACCTGCCGTCCTCGGCCTGCCGATGCTCGCGCTCGGCTTCGCGCTGGGCATCGCAGGCTTCGCGCTCGCCGGGCGCCGCTCCGTGCGCACCCGCTACCGCCCCGACCCGTGGTCGTGGCCCGAGTGGGGGGTCGCCCTGTGCGGCATGGCGACCGGGGCCACGCTCATCGCCATGAGCATCGCGGGGGTCCCCGGCCTCATCGCGCCCGTGGATCCTCTGGCCTGGCCGGCCGTGCCGCCACTCGCCGTGGCAGGCATCCTCATGAGCGTGCTCCCCGCCGTCATCGCTCCCCCCGCGCCCGGACTGCGCGTGCGCGCGGAGGTGGCGGCATGACACCGGTCATCGAGTTCGCATCGGTCACCATCACGTATCCGGGAGCAGAGCGACCCGCGCTCGCGAATGTCGATCTCGCCATTAGCGAGGGCGAACTCGTGCTCGTCGTCGGGCAGACCGGCAGCGGCAAGACCACGCTCTTGCGCGCGATCAACGGCCTCGTGCCGCACTTCACCGGCGGCACACTTGCGGGCAGCGTGCGCATCGCGGGCCGCCACACCTCGACTCATCATCCGCGCGATCTCGCGGATGTCGTCGGCATCGTGCCGCAGGACCCGCTGTTGTCCTTCGTCACCGACACGGTCGAGGAGGAGCTCGCCTATGGCATGGAGTGCCTGGGAGTGCCGGCATCCACCATGCGTCGCCGCGTCGAGGAGACCCTCGACCTGCTCGGCCTTGCCGACGTACGCGACCGACCCCTGCTGAGCCTGTCCGGCGGCCAGCGTCAGCGTGTCGCGATCGGCGCGGTGCTCACGGCGCACCCCCGCGTACTCGTACTCGACGAGCCGACGAGCGCGCTCGATCCCGGGGCGGCCGAGGAGGTCCTCGCCGTGCTCCAGCGCCTGGTGCACGACCTGGGCATCACGGTCGTCCTCGCCGAGCACCGCCTCGAGCGCGTGCTGGAGTACGCCGACCGCGTCATCTACGTGCCCGGCGACGCACAGCCCCTCGTCGTGGGGACGCCTGCGGAAGTGATGCAGGCATCGCCCGTCGCTCCCCCGGTAGTGCGCCTGGGGCGGCTCGCCGAGTGGACACCGCTTCCGCTGTCGGTGCGCGATGCCCGTCGGCAGGCACGGGATCTGCGCGAACGCCTGCTGCACCGGCCCGCACGTCCGCGCCGGACGCTCATGGCGGATCCCGTCGTCACCGTGGAGCACACGCGCGCGTCTTACGGCCCCGTGCCCGCATTGCGCGGCGTCACTCTGGACATCGCCAAGGGCGAGATCGTCGCACTCATGGGCCGCAACGGGGCCGGGAAGTCGACGCTGCTGTCAACACTCGTCGGGCTCCGCCGTCCCGATGCCGGCACGGTCCGCATCGATGGGGTCGACCCCGCGACCCTCACCGGGCCGCGGCTCATCGGCCGCATCGGCCTGGTGCCGCAGGACAGCACCGACTTGCTGCAGCGCGACTCCGTGGCGGCCGAATGTGCGGATGCCGATCGCGACGCGGGCGTGGAGCCGGGCAGCACGGCCGCACTCCTCGCGCGCATCGCACCTGAGATCCCCGGCGACGCCCACCCGCGCGACCTCTCCGAGGGCCAGCGGCTCGTGCTCGCCCTCGCGGTCGTGCTCGTGGCCACCCCCGCGGTCCTCCTCCTCGACGAGCCCACGCGCGGGCTCGACTACCCGACCAAGGAGCGCCTGTCCGATCTGCTGCGACACCTCGCCGCCAGCGGCCATGCCATCGTCGTCGCGACGCACGACGTGGAGCTCGCCGCCGAGACGGCGACGCGCGTCGTCGTCCTCGCCGAGGGCGAGGTCGTAGCCGACGGTCCGACGGCGGAGGTGGTCGTGGGATCGCCGCTCTTCGCACCCCAGGTGGCCAAGGTGCTCGTCGGCCCCGATGGAGGCGACGTGCCACTGACCGTCACCGAGGTGCGCGAGGCGCTGGCGGTGTCGGGATGAACGCCCGGACCTCTGCTCTGCATATGGGCCCGAAGTCATGGGCGGCAGTGATCCTGGCGACCGTGGTCGGAGTCATCGCCTTCGGGTGGCCCTTCCTCGCGGAGCCAGGCTCGACCGCGGTCGCGCATGCGGCCGATGCGCCGTGGGTCTTCGCGGCGGTCGTGCCCCTCGTGCTTCTCGTCGTCCTCGCGCAGGTGTCCGATGGCGGCATGGACGCGAAGGCCATCGCGATCCTCGGAGTGCTCGCCGCGGTCGTGTGCATCCTGCGCCCCCTGGGCGCGGGCACCGCAGGGCTCGAGCCGATCTGGTTCATCATCATCCTCGGCGGCCGCGCGCTGGGGCCCGGCTTCGGCTTCTCGCTCGGGGCTCTCTCCCTCGCCGCGTCCGCACTCATCACCGGCGGTGTCGGCCCGTGGCTGCCCTTCCAGATGATCGCCGCGGCATGGGTCGGGCTGGGCGCCGGACTGCTTCCCGCTTGGCCCGGCGGGTCGGCCAAGCCGACCCTGTCGGGCCCGAAGGGGCGCGCCGAGATCGGCATGCTCGCCGCCTACGGGCTCGTCGCGTCGATGGCCTACGGCCTGGTGATGAACCTGTGGTTCTGGCCATTCCTCGGAGGTCTCGAAGCGACGGCGTACTCCCCCGCGATCCTCTTCGACCCGGGTGCGCCCGTCTCGGAGAACCTCGCGCGCTGGTTCGCGTTCTCGCTCGTGACGTCACTGGGGTGGGACATCCCGCGCGGCGTGCTCACGGCCGCACTCATCCTCATCGCCGGTCGCCCCGTGCTCACGGCCCTGGCCCGCGCATCGCGCCGCGCCAACTTCTCGCCAGCGATCAGCTTCGAGGCTCCGGTGCCCGTTGCCGCAAGCAAGGCTCCCTCGCCGTGACACGCGCGACTCCCGAGGTCGTCGTCCTCGGCACTGGCGCGGCCGATGGCTGGCCGAGCCCGTTCTGCGATTGCCTGTCGTGCGCCGACATGCGCCAGCGCAGGCGGGCCAGGACCACGACGTCGGCACTGCTCGACGGAGTGATCCTCGTGGATGCCGGTGCCGGCGTGCCCTCGGCCGTCGCGCGCGCGGGCCGATCCCTGCGCGAGGTCCATCACGTCCTCGTCACGCATGCGCATCCGGATCACCTCGACCCTGCGCTGCTGCTCTGGCTCGACTGGAATCCGACTCCGCACACACTCCACGTGTGGGGGCCGCCCGCAGTGGTGAGTGCCTGCCGCGACTGGATCGGGCCGCGCACGCCGGTGGAGGTGCACGAGGTCAGCCCGGGTGACGAGATCGCATTGCCCACTGCGTCGGGCGCCTACGTCGGACGCGTGATCGGGGCGCGGCACGAAGGCTGCACGCCCGATGCAGTCGCCGCCGAGGCCGTGATCTACGACATCACCACTCCGACTGGCGGGCGCATTCTCTACG
>Ga0169931_10010606_pt1 | contig 13103 bp, 13 predicted proteins | sample Kivu_15m_20L_FD_129675 | JGI IMG/M metagenome (GOLD analysis project Ga0169931, IMG submission 129675) | Freshwater microbial communities from Lake Kivu, Western Province, Rwanda to study Microbial Dark Matter (Phase II) - Kivu_15m_20L... | ecosystem: Environmental > Aquatic > Freshwater > Lake...
AGAAATAGCTTGTTGGGGTGATCACTTAGATGTAGTTAAAGCTGCTGAAAGTGATAAGTATGTTCGCCAACAAAAAGATATTTTAGAAAAACACAACTTAAAGTATTGGGCAATTTCCAATCACTTAGTTGGACAAGCAGTTTGCGATAACCCAATTGATGAAAGACACAAATCAATATTGCCCTCCCGAGTTTGGGGCAATGGTGATCCAGAAGGTGTTCGTCAACGTGCTGCTGAAGAAATGAAAACAACAGCAATTGCTGCTAAAGCATTTGGTGTTGACACTGTTATTGGTTTCACAGGTTCAAGCATTTGGCATTACGTTGCAATGTTTCCACCTGTAACACCTGAAATGGTTGCAGCTGGTTACAAAGATTTTGCTGATCGTTGGAATCCAATTTTGGATGTGTTTGATAAACAGGGTGTGAAGTTTGCACACGAAGTTCATCCATCTGAAATTGCTTATGATTACTGGACCACAGTTGAAACGATGAAAGCAATTAAGCATCGTCCAGCATTTGGTTTGAATTTTGATCCAAGCCATTTCGTTTGGCAAGATCTTGATCCAGTTAATTTCTTACTTGATTTCAAAGATCGCATTTACCATGTTGATTGCAAAGAATCTCGTAAACAATTAAACGGTCGAAATGGTCGTTTAGGTTCACATCTTCCTTGGGCAGATCCACGTCGTGGTTGGGATTTCGTTTCCACCGGACATGGACATGTTCCTTGGGAAGATGTTTTCCGTGGTTTAAATGCAATTGGTTACAACGGCCCAATCTCTGTTGAATGGGAAGATGCTGGAATGGATCGCCTAATTGGTGGACCAGAAGCTCTTGAATTCATCAGAAAACTGAACTTCACTCCACCAAGTGCTGCATTTGATGCTGCATTTAGTTCCAAGAGTTAATTAGTTCAAAAACAATTAAGGCCTGGATAATTTATCCAGGCCTTAATTTGTTGCTAATATAATTATCCCCTTGAAAGCATCGTTAGCCTTGTTCGAAGTAATAAAAATCAAAACCAGATAACTAAGTTGTAATAATTTTGATGTGACTTATTTTTCACACAACTTCTGACTGTACTCTAAAATATAATCTTCAGGTCAAACAGATATAAGGTACTCCCTAATAGAAGGTGACGCCACAGACCTTTCAAGCGATCAATTTCGAAAGCCAATATTTCCAAAATTGTTAAGGACATAACCCTCGTCTTTATGGGACTTTACTTCATATATTCGTACACATTAAGATACAAATGAACCGTCGGTAGGAGGAGTCTATTTTGTTAACTGACGGCATAATCAATGGCCAACTTGCCTCATTATTGGCACGATTTAGACACGTAAATTCTATTGCGATTGTAGACGGGCCGTTTCCAAGTTATAAAAATATTGAAACTGTTGACTTAGCCGTAAATCTTGGATTTCCAAAAATTCCAGAAATTTTAAAAATCATACTTCCTAAATTAACTATCACAAATTATCTTTTGGCTGAGGAATTTTACTTAAAAGTCAATCGTAATGTGGTAGACCAATATTTAAGTGTTTTAAAGGGAATTAAACAAACTCAAATCCCTCATGAACAATTCAAATCTAAAGTTGGAGAAACTCTTGGAATTATTCACACGGGCGATGATGTTCCTTACAGTAGCGTTATTTTAAATTCCGGATGAAATTATTTCCAATATTTCTTCTTTACTTGGTATAGAATTTTGAGCACCGTGTCGGGTCACAGATTGGGTTGCAATTCTAGAAGCTAATTCTGCTGCAATCAACGGGTCGTACTTTTCTGTCAAGAGGGCTGCAAAAGATCCAACAAAAACATCACCTGCCGCAGTTGTGTCGACAACTTTTACTTTTTGTGCCTGAATTTTATAAAAAGTTCCATCCTTTAAGCATATCTTAATTCCATTTCCACCTAATGTAACGACTAAGTTAGTGTTCAGCTGATGAGCTAAAAATTTTATCGCGGTATCGTCAGGATATTTATTTTCTGGATGAATTAATGAAAATTCTGTCTCGTTGGGAATTAACCAATCTGTATGTGAAAGTAATTCTTCCGAGATTTTTTGTCCTGGTGCTGGGTTTAGAATCGTAATTATACCTAATTTTTGCGCTTCTTTGAAACTTTCAATTATAACTTTCTCTGGAATCTCTAATTGTGCTACTATTGTAAAAAGTTTAGGAATTTTATTAATAGCAGAAATTATTTTTTCTGAGTCAATCAGATAATTTGATCCGGGTACAACGATAATTTGATTCTGGCCCTTTTCATCAACAAGTATTGTTGCTACACCACTCTCACCATTTACTCTTTGGATAAAGTCAATATTTAGTTGTTCTTTTTTAAAATGATCTAACATATTTTCACCAAAATAATCATTGCCTAAACAAGATATAAAATAAGAGTCAATGGAAAATCGGTTAGCTGTGATTGCCTGATTTGCCCCTTTACCTCCAAAAAAAGTTGCAAATTGTATGCCCTCTACAGTTTCTCCAGGAGTAGGGAAATTTGCCAAATATGTGACCATATCTGTATTTGAACTACCAATTACTAACAAAGACTCCAAATTAACCTCCGTTGCAGACCTTCTTCGGGTTCCACGGACTATTGCTCTAAACCTACACGTGACCCAAAATCAATGCCCTTGACTGGAAAAGGATTAAATGGGATTCTTTGCAAGACTAGTTTATGCAAAGGTGAATAAATATTCAAAATGAACAAATCCGTACAAAATAAATCGAACCTAAACTCTCAAAATCGGGATAACCAATTTCGGATTTTGAACTACTAAATGTATGTTTAAAAACCCCAACTAAAAATTGTAACTGGAGTGAGATTGTGGGAAGAAGAAAAATTGCTTTTGAAATTTTACTTACTTACTTTGAGATTTGAATGAATAAATTCTTAGTGCTAACACAAAGTGATTATTTTCAAATCGCGATCAAAAGTTATCAGATGTCCAAGTTATGTACTCCAAGTAAAACTTATACTTACCAAAATTATCCTAAATATTTAAATTTTTATAACCTAAAAGTTTTAATTATCATTGCAAAGATTTTTATTCAAAAAATTTCAAGGAAACAATGCAACAGAATATAGCCAACTGGAAGAATTTATTTAAGAAATTATTCAATCATGAATGACTATAAAGTGAATTACTCGTCTGATAAATTTAATCAGATTCGATTTATAACAAAAATTGCAAAGCTATATTATGAAGAGCACTTAAGCCAACCAGAAATAGCAAAAAAAATGCACATTTCACAAGCAAGAGTATCAAGGCTTATCGCTTCATCAATTAAATTGGGAATAGTCAAAACTATAGTTGCTGCTCCACCAGGTATGTGGGTTGAATTAGAAAGAGAAATTGAAAACAAATATCAACTTGACGAAGTAATTATTGCTGAATCTGATGACATTTATTTATTAAATAATTTAGGATCTGTCGCAAGTCATTATTTGGAAAAGACGCTAATGAGCAACGAAATATTAGGTATTTCATCATGGAGTAGCAGTCTCCTATACACAATAGACAGCATGAAAATGCAAAAAAGGAAAATTGCTGATTATGTCGTGCAAACGATAGGTGGCCTGGGTACCGGATCTGGTCAGATGCAGGCGAACAGAATGATGAGTCGCCTAGCTGAAGTCACAGGAGCGACTCCAATTTACATTCCTGCCCCTGGAATTGTTAAAACTGAAGAGATTAAGTCATCCCTGTTTGAAGAAAATGCCCTTCAAGAAGCACTATCAAAATGGTCAAAATTAACAACGGTCTTGCATGGTATTGGTTCACTAAAACCAACCCCTTTACTCTCAGCTAGCGGGAATACTTTTTCTGAACAAGAGGTAAAAAATTTAAAAGATAAAGGTGCAGTCGGTCATGTTTGTTTAAGATACTTTGACGCCAATGGAATTTATATAAATTCTGAGATAAATCAAAGAATAATTGGAATTTCCTCAAAGGAACTAAGACAGGTTCCCCGACGCATTGGAATCGCTGCTGGAATGGACAAAATTCACGCCATTCGTGGTGCAATTAAAGGCACATGGATTAATGTATTAATTACGGATTCTAATGTTGGCCTAAGTCTTATAAATGAGGAGAAGTAATAGACATTATTTAGGATTTGGAACGGGCATTTGGGCTTTTGTTAATTAAGTCGATAGGTATGCGTCCAATGGTCACAGATTCCCAAAAACGATCCAATTTAATTTAGTCAACTCCCATTCGGAGAAAATCCGGCAAAACTATGACCCGAAAATTTAAAAATAGATCCCGAGAATAAGGTTTTTGATCCGTCTTACTCGCCTCCACCACGAAAGGTTTCAGAATCGTAAGGCGTCTTGGCTGCCCAAGCTCTTTATTGTAATACGCTGGTGGGCACTAAAAAAATCAATTCAATTAGGACCGCAGCATTCCCATTGTCCATGATTAGAATTTCGCAAGTGCATAACTATTCAGTAAATGTAACCTTTTTGTGACTTTCGAGTCTTGCCGTTTTACAGGCTTTAGACATACCTTTATCACTACACAACGTAAATATAACTCCAGTGGAGCGTATGCATTGATTTTCAAACTCAAAGACACCCCAGAAATTCGTTCCTACGTATTTGTCTCGTTATTGACAATTTTCTCAACAATTTTTGTTCTTTCAAATACCACATTTAGAAGCGTCCAAGAGGTAGAAGATGCTGCGCCTAAATCTTTAGATCTTTCGGCATATGTTAAGGAGCAACTCCCAAAAATTACTCAAGAGATATCTGAAACTGCAATTGAAATGTCAGTAATTTCATCATCCATTGCTGAGAAAGGTGTAGTCGAAACGGGTAAAGAATTGGGTCGGGATTTAGGAAATAACTCTTTTGTTTTCCCTGTAAAAGCTACGGCTAAGGTAGTGTCTTATGATGAAAATTTTATAGTCCTCGAAATCGCAGGATCTGCGCAGGGAGATGTGTTTAATATTCCTATCGGGTTGGCACTGTCAGGTAATCCAATTCGCGATGTCACTGGAAAAATTAAGTTTGGAGATTTTTTTGATCAGACTGAGTATCAAGCAGCAGCCAATGCTTTCAAGGATCTAATAAGAGAGACAATAATATCAAAACTTGATCCACCATCTCTTGTAGGAAAGACAATTACCGTTTATGGAGCTTGGAATAATGGTCCGATTGAAAAAATCTACAACATTATTCCGACGTCTATAACCATTTCAGAGGATGTAAATGAATAAAAATATTTCGAATTCCAAAGAAATTGCAATTAAAGCCATAAATGTATCAAAATTTTATGGAGTCACGCATGCTTTAAAAAATGTCACTTTTCAAGCAGAGTCTGGAAAAGTAATCGTACTCTTCGGAGAAAATGGTGCAGGAAAATCTACTTTAATGAAAATATTATCAGGCATAGAGACACCTTCCCAAGGAACAATTGAAATTTTAGGAAAAGAAGTAAAATTAGATTCTGTTAATGTTGCCTCCAAAAATGGTATTGCAATAATTCATCAAGAGTTAAGTTTATGCCCAAATCTTTCTATTCGAGATAACATTTTTATGGGCAGAGAGAAAAAGAAACTTGGTTTTGTCGATTTTCAAAATGAACAGAAAGAAGTTATAAATGTATTAAAACAATTGGAGGAGTCAATTACTCCTGATACTAAAGTGGAGAGCCTTCGCTTGGGATTACAACAGATCGTTGAAATTGCAAGAACTTTAACAACAAATGCAAAAATTCTGATTATGGACGAGCCCACTTCGGCCCTCAGCGCAGCGGAGGTAAATATTTTATTCAAAGTGATTCGGGAATTAAAATCAAGAAATGTCGCCATTATTTATATTTCTCACCATCTTGAAGAAGCCTTGGAAATATCTGACCATGCATATGTTTTACGAGATGGAGAATTAGTGGCTGAATCAGATGTGTCAAAAATTGATATGAATTGGGTTGTTTCAAACATGCTTGGTCGCACAATTAAAGAGAATGTAAAGCATGAATCTAATTCAAATATAGGCAAAGAAATCGTAAGGATCGAAAATGTAAATATTCTAGAAAAAGGAAACGCTACAACTAAATTATTTGCTGTAGAAAATTTTTCTCTGAGTGTTCGATCTGGAGAAATTGTGTCCATTTTTGGATTAATGGGATCTGGTAGAACCGAATTAATGGAGGCTCTAGCTGGGAAGGATGACATCGTCTCTGGAAAACTATTTTTAGACGGCATTGACATCACCAAACTTTCAATTGCGCAACGAATAAAAATGGGATTAGGATTGGTTCCTGAAGATAGGCAAAAAGATGGTTTGATTCAACAAATGAGTGTAGGTTCAAATTTATCTTTAGCGAGTTTTTTCAAATATTTGAACGTTGGCTTATTGAACAAAAATATTGAAGGTCAAAATATAACTTCTGCAATCAAAGATGTGAGAGTTAAAACATCCGGACCTAAAATGCCAATTGAGTCTCTAAGCGGTGGAAATCAGCAAAAAGTTGTCATAGGTCGGATGCTGCTAACGAATCCAAAAGCCATTTTACTGGATGAACCGACTCGAGGAATTGATGTAGGTGCAAAAAGTGAAATTTTTAATTTGTTACGCGAACAATCTCAAAAAGGTTTAGCTGTACTATTTGTAACTTCGGAAATTAGTGAGGCAATAAATTGGTCGGATCGGATTGTGGTTATGTCTAGAGGGGAATTAGTCGAAATATTTGAAAATAAAAAAGTTGATCGGTCAGAAATTATGGCTGCTGCAGAATCCTCAATAAAAAAAGGGGCGATGTTATGAAAAAGAAAACTTCCCTTGCTAATGGCAAGTTACAATCACCGGAACAAGTACAAACCAATTCAAAATTTGATAGAAGAACTTTTATAATTGAAATTCGTGCAGTGGTTGCCCTACTAATAATAATAGTTTTCTTTTCATTAATGACTGATAAATATCTTCAACTTGACAATATTTTGCTCATGACCCGGCACGTCGCGATGAACGCGATTCTTGCCATTGGAATGTTGCTCGTGATTCTCAATGGTGGCATCGACCTATCGGTTGGTTCCATCGTGGGGCTGTCTGGAGTTGTAGCGGGGTATTTGTTACAAGGTGCTCCTATCCCGGGAACAGACCTGGTCGCATTCCCTAATATTTGGGCCGTACTAATAATTTCCCTAGGTGTCGGACTTGTATTTGGGTATTTGAATGGATTTCTAATTGCGCGATTAAATATAGCGCCTTTCATCGCCACGTTAGGAATGTTGTATGTTGCTCGAGGTTTGGCAAAACTAATAACTAATGGAACAACTTTTACAAAACTTGCAGGAACCGAAGAACTTGGAAATACCGGATTTATAAAAGTTTTTGCCTCCCAACCTTTAGGAATTCCTTTACCAATTTGGATTATGTTTATATTCGCGGCTATTTTTTCTGTGATCTTAAATCGGACTGCTTTTGGTAGATGGCTATATGCATCTGGCGGAAATAATCGTGCCGCAGCATTAAGTGGCGTACCGGTAAAAAGAGTTAACCTAAGAATTTATGTGCTCTCAGGATTGTGTGCTGCAATGGTTGGAGTCTTGTACACGGCCGATTTACGAGCATCTATCCCCAACATGGGTGAATTTTCGGAGTTAAATGCAATTGCCGCTGTAGTTATTGGTGGCACCGCACTATCGGGAGGAAGAGGCACAATAAGAGGCACCTTAATCGGAGCATTTGTTATTGGCTTTCTCGTCGATGGCCTAGTCTTGATCGGCATTTCTGTCTTTTGGCAGGAAACGATTAAGGGCGCTGTAATTATCGTTGCAGTCGCCGTAGAAGAAATACAAAAAATTGTGGAGCGAAGAAGGAAACTTCGAATCGCATCATAATTTTTGTATCTAGCAAACAATAGAAAAGAGAAATAAATGATTAAAAGATTAAAGGCTGTGGCAGTTGCAGCAGCTCTTGTCTTTGGTCTAGCAGCCTGCAGTAGTGGTTCATCCGATACAGCAGCTGATAGCGCCGATGCAGGAACGGGTTCTGCAGGTGGTGGCTTAATTGCCATCATTACTGTTGACCCTGCAAACCCATACTGGAAAGCTGAAGTTGATACCGCTAAAGCAGAAGCTGAAGCACTTGGTTATTCAACAACAGTCAATGCTCATGGCAACGATCCAGCAAAGCAAACTGAATTCATCGACGCAGCAATCAGTGCTGGTGCAAAAGCCATCATTCTTGACCCTGCAGGTGCAGATGAATCAGTCGGAGCAGTTCAAAAAGCAACAGATGCAGGTATCGCAGTATTTCTAGTAAATGCTGAAATTTCTGCACAAGGTGTTGCAAAAGCTCAGATCGTTTCCAATAACGCACAAGGTGCAACACTTGGAGCAAACGAATGGGTAAAAGCAATGGGCGGAAAAGGTAACTATGTTGAATTATTTGGTAACCCAACTGATAACAACGCAGGCGTTCGCTCAGATGCTTATCATGCAGTAATTGATGCTCTTCCAGACTTCAAATTATTGCAAAAAGAAACCGCTAACTGGGATCGTGCCGAAGGAAAACAAAAGATGGAACTTTTGCTTTCAGCACATCCTGACCTAGAAGGTGTAATTGCTGGTAATGACGAAATGGCACTCGGAGCTATTGAGGCCCTACGTGACGCTGGCAAATTAGACAAGGTCAAGGTTCTTGGTTTTGACGGTAATGATGATGCAGTAGCTGCAGTGCTTGCAGGAGAAATGGTCGCTACAGTTCTTCAACCTATTGTTGATGGAACAAAGGCAGCTGTTGCCCAAGCACACGCTTTCTTGACAGATGGAACTCTTCCAGCTTCAGAAAAGCAAGCAATTGATTGCATTTTGATTACAAAAGAAAATGCAGGAAATCTAAAAGGATTTGTTTTAAACTAAATTAAAACAAACTCCTTTATTATGGGGTGGGAAGTATTTTCCACCCCATAATAAAAATAATTTCAAGATGGAGTAAAGATGGTGCAAAAAATGCAGGCAGTTATTTGCCATGAACCAATGAATTACAAACTTGAGGAAATCGATGTACCTGTTGCAGGACCAGGGGAAGCTCTTGTAAAAGTTGAGGCTGTGGGAATATGTGCGAGCGATTTAAAGTGTTACCATGGCGCCGCAAAATTTTGGGGTGATGAATCAAGACCTGCTTGGGCAGAAAAAGAAGTTGTTCCAGGCCATGAATTTGTAGGCGAAATTGTAGAGATAGATGATGAAGCAAGCAAACGTTGGAATGTCAAAAAAGGCGATCGCGTTGTTGCAGAACAAATTGTTCCGTGTTGGGATTGTCGATTTTGTAAAAGAGGACAGTACTGGATGTGTATGCCTCACGGAATGTTCGGATTCAAGAGAGCAACTCCTGGAGCAATGGCTTCATATATGGTTTTCCCTAAAGAAGCTTTAGTCCACAAAATTTCTAAATCTGTTAAACCTCAGCATGCTGCTTATGCCGAACCACTTTCTTGTGCGCTACACGCGGTTGAGCGAGCAAACATAAAATTTGATGATGTTGTAGTGGTTGCAGGGGCTGGTCCGATTGGCCTAGGGATGGTTGCAGGTGCTGCAGCAAAATTTCCAGGAAAATTAATCGTACTGGATCTCGATGACAGAAAACTAGCTGTAGCCAAAAAATGTGGTGCAGATATCACTTTAAACGTTAACAAAGTTGATGTCGTGGAAGAGATAAAAAAATTAACTGATGGCTATGGAGCCGATATTTATTTGGAAGGAACTGGTCACCCAAGTGCAGTCGCACAAGGTCTTAAGTTATTACGCAAACTTGGTACCTTTGTGTGTTACAGCGTTTTTAAAGAGGAAGTCAAAGTTGATTGGAGCATCATCAGCGATGACAAAGAACTCGATGTTTTGGGAGCACACCTTGGGCCTGGCTGCTGGCCCGCTGCAATAAAAATGATTGAATCTGGAAAGTTACCTCTTGATGAAATTTGCACTCATCAACTGCCCCTTGTCGATTTTCAAAAGGGTTTAGATATGGTGGCGGATGGAACGCAGTCGATCAAAGTATCACTTATTCCCAACTAACGAATAGGCTCTATTTTAGCTTCCTTTGTCTAAAATAGAGCCTATTTATCTCAATTTTGAGATTTCAAATTACTTTACTGTTCCGACAGGGCTGAATGATTTAATTAATCCCCTAAAGGCAATGTTGGATTTGTTTTTGAAAATTCTAAAGTGGAATCTAAATCAATAATTCCGGCATCAGATCCAAGTCCAGTTGCCACCAATGAACCACAAGCGCTTCCTAATTTTGCTGCTTCTTCAATACTCATACCACGAGAAAGTCCGGCAATAAATCCACCAGTCCAGGCATCACCACATCCTGTGGTGTCAACAACATCAACTTTGTAGGCTGGAATTCTTAAACGCATGCCTTCTTTATTTTTAATTAAACTTCCTCGAGCTCCCATTTTAAGAACTACGTGTTTAGCACCAGCATTTAGAAAGAAATCACAAAGTTCATCCAAATCAGTTAAACCAGTGATCATTTGAGCTTCTTCTAAGTTAGGCATAAAGAAATCTAAATAAGGCATGCTGGGCAATATTTTTTCTGCCATGTTGTCTTGTTTAACACCCAAAATATCCATGGTGGTTATTGCTTTACCTTGGCGAGCAACTTTCAAAGTTTTTACCGTATCTTCGCCATCAAATTTAGGCATTAAATAGAAGCCACCGATGTGCACAAAGTCAGCATTTTTTACCACAGCTTGAGGAACATCTTCAAAACAAAACGTGGCATTTGTGCCCATAACGTGAAGTGCTGGTCTTTCCCCGTTTGGTCTAATTGGCAACATGGTGCCAGAAGTTTGCACACCTCTTTTTCTTTTCATATGACTTGTGTCAATGCCGTAGCGATTCATGATGCCTAATAAAACGTTGCCCATTTCATCATCGCCAGCTGCGCCAACTGCAATTACCTTGCAACCAAGCTTTGCCATATCAACAGATGTTCCAGCAGCAGTTCCTGCTGCAGTGATTCTTATTTCATCAATCAATGCAATGTTTTGTCCTGGTGGAATTTCTGAAACGTGTCTGCCTAAAACATCTAAAATATGCACACCCATTGAAACAACTGTTTTCATAAATCTCCTTAAAGTTTATTCAGCTGATGGTTTTGGTTCAGGGGATGCTTCGTCATCAGATAAACCTAATATTTCATCATCTTTTCTTTTGCGGGCACGTCTTTTGTCATTCAGCCAAGCTATAAATGTTGCTACCGAAATTAGCAACAACACAGGGGCAGCAAGCAATGTCATGTTAACTGGATCGCCAGTTGGGGTAGCAATTGCTGAAAATGCAAAAGTAATCAAAACAACTAAACGCCATCTTGAAGTTATAGCTTTTGCTTCTAACATGTCAAAAATGTTTAACATCACAATAAATAAAGGTGTGAGAAAACTAATTCCAAATACTAAAACCATACGTAGAAAGAAACTTAAATATCTATCTACTGGAACATAATTTCCTACACCAAGGGGTGTAAAACCAAATAGTAATTGCAAACCAATAGGTAGGAAAATATATGCAAGTACTGCCCCACTAACAAACAGTGGTGTTGCAACACTGGCAAATAGATATGCTCTTAGTTTTTCTTTTCTATATAAACCTGGGGTAATAAATCTCCACAACTGATAAATCCAAATTGGTGAAGTGACCAACATTGACGTCACGACAGAAACTTTTATTTGGAGTACAAATGCATCAGCTACGCCACCCAAAACTAATCGAACATCTCGACCGTTTGATTGGGCCTGTTCAACAATGACATTTACAGGTTGACTTAAGAGATCAAATATTTGAGGATAAAAACCCCAAGCAGCAACTGTGCCAATAACAATTGCAACAGATGCTTTAAACAATCGAGATCTTAATTCACGTAAATGTTCAATCAGCGACATTTCTTTAAATCGCTGCACTTTTGTTGCAGGCAAAACTAATTACACCTCCACCTAAATAAATTTAAGCGGATTTACGCCTCAGGATTTTTTGGTTGTTCGTCTGACTTGGTGCCATCATTTTTAGTTTCAGCTTTCAAAATACGAACTGAACGACCAAGAGAACGTGCCATATCTGGCATGCGCTTTGCACCAAACAACAAGAGAATGATGAACAAAATGATCATCAATTCTGTAGGTCCTAGTTGCTTAAACATCTAATCTCCTTTTTAAAACTGCCCGGCGTGATAAAAATACTCCTTAGAAGCCAAAGCCTCCACCTCGAGGTTCTCACGAGGCTAGTTACTTGGTCAATCTGCTTTGAGCACAATAAAGGTCACGATTTGGGAACTATTTACCCCTTGTTTAGGACCTGATAGCCAATCGACAAGGAAGTGGCAACTATTAACCAAAGTTGATACGGGATCAGAATCAAGCCAAACCAAGCTTTGGTTTGAAAAGCAATGGCAACCATGGGAATTGTTAGTAATGCTGTTACCGCTAAAGAAATTGCAGCAAGAATCAAATTATGTTGAATATAAAAACTGTATGCCCACAACAAAGCTGTACCAACACTAAAAGCAAATAAAACTGTGTAAAGGACTCTGAAGAAACTATTCGCGTTATTAGCAACAAATATTCCTGCAATTATCAAAACCAAGAAGTTATACGGCCAAGCTAACCCGAAAACAAAATCTGGTGGTTGCCAAAAGGGGCGCTTCAAGGATCTATAGAAACCATCACCAGTGTTAACCCATAAACCAGAACCAATTGCATAGAGGGCAACTAGAGAAACATTTAAGAAAGCAAAAATTGTTTTAGACAATTGATTTAATTCCGTTCATTATTGTTTCTGCCATAACTTTTCAGCCATAAGCTCAGGCACAATTAATTCAGACAACATTTGTGCTAACAGATCTCCTGATTCAATATTTATTGAAGCGGTATTGCCTTTGGTGTATGTGCCAATTGAGCCAAAACTAGAATTTCTATTTGTTAACCATTCCACTGCTTGATTGTCCCATTGGCTTCCGGTAAACATTAAAGCTTTGTAGTCAAGTGATTTTGTTAAATACACATCCACATGAGACCAATCACCAGTCTCGCAACCATCGGATGAAAATCTTGGGCCTTCTCTAAACATTAAGGCC
>Ga0169931_10010608_pt1 | contig 13102 bp, 12 predicted proteins | sample Kivu_15m_20L_FD_129675 | JGI IMG/M metagenome (GOLD analysis project Ga0169931, IMG submission 129675) | Freshwater microbial communities from Lake Kivu, Western Province, Rwanda to study Microbial Dark Matter (Phase II) - Kivu_15m_20L... | ecosystem: Environmental > Aquatic > Freshwater > Lake...
ACTGACATTCGCTTGGGACGGGATCGCATCCAAGAAGATCACCGCTCCAACTGCACCCACCAACAGAAATCTAGTCGCCTTCTTCGTCATCTGTGTCTTCTCCGACAGGGGTCCCCTGATCAAAAATAAAATCTCTTCAAGCATTCTAACGAGAAACCTAAAAAATTAAACGTCGATTTTGATCACTCGAAGGATGACAAAAAAACCGACCACCTCGAGCGTCAAAATCACCAGAATAATAGCCCAACCAATCGCAGTAGTGAATAATGGCAGCATGAAATCGGGGTCTGACAAGTAGAAAACAAAACCCAAGAATGGAGGAATCATAACCATGATAACTCCCTGGTAAAAACCCTGAGCAGTCATGGCTGCTATTTTCTTCTCGATCTTAATTCGCTCCCGAATCGTCGTTACAATCGTATCAAATGTCTCCGCCAGATTTCCGCCGGTTTCTTTCAAAATATTGACCGATGTTACAAACATCTCGACGTCATCATTTTTGATCCGCTTGGAAAGATTCAAAAATGCCTCTTCCAGCGAAACACCCACTTTGTTTTCACTGAGAATCAGGTTGAACTCCTGCTGAATTGGGTTAGGCATTTCCTGAACTACTAAGGCCAATGACTGAACAACCGACAGACCTGACTTCAGTCCGTTTGACATCAGATTCAGTCCATCTACCATTTGAAGAACAAACTTATCCACTCGCCTCTGATAAATATAGTCCACGATCGGTCGAGGCAACTTCCAACCAATGATGGCGAATATTGATCCAAAAAGTAATCCAGGCGAAAACTTTGGCAAAAAAGCCAGTACACAAATACTGAAAGGGATAAAACTCAGGAGAAACAGTCCCACTAAAACCCTCTGTGGAGGAACCTCCATGAACATCTGCGCCAGTTTTTCGACGATATAGTCACGGGTCCCCAAAGACTGAAACCTTAGCCACTCCAGAAAACGCTTACTGAAGACATAGACTAAAGCAAAAACGGAACCGATTAGAAAAATATATCCCGCCGTGAGCATGATTTATTCCCTCCTCGATTCGCGTTGAACTCCATTACTTGACGGCAAACAGACCTCTCGAAATTTTCATCCCCTTGGCCTCCATCTCCTCCACAAACTTTGGAATGAACCCGGTTGGTACAAAGCGACCTATGATCTTTCGCTTCTTATCCAGACCTTCTTGTTTATAGATAAAGATATCTTGAAGACTAATCACCTCTCCCTGCATCCCGGTAACCTCGGTAATGTACATCACCTTTCGAGAGCCATCGGTTAGGCGACTCTGCTGAATGATTAGATTGACTGCTGATGCTATGTTCTCACGGATAGCTTTGGCGGGAAGCCCCAATCCCGCCTGCATACACAGCGTCTCTAACCGCTGGATACATTCTCTAGGATTGTTAGCATGTACGGTTGTGAGAGAGCCCGCATGTCCCGTATTCATCGCGGCCAACATATCGAGTGTCTCGCCCCCCCTACACTCACCTACCACAATTCGTTCGGGACGCATCCGCAGGCAGCATTTGATGAGATCTCGGATCGTGACCTCCCCCTCCCCTTCAATGTTCTTGGGCCGGGTTTCCAGTCGAACAACATGTTCTTGACCCAATTGAAGTTCGGCTGAGTCCTCTACCGTAATGATCCGCTCACTTGCTGGAATGAAGTTAGACAACACGTTTAAGAGCGTGGTCTTACCAGATCCAGTACCTCCAGAAACCACAATATTGAGTTTAGCCTCTACACAAGCGCGCAAGAAGTCGGCAATCTCAGGAGTCATCGAGCCGAAGTTCACCAGGTCCTGCACCTGCACACGCTTTTTTGGGAATTTTCTGATCGTGATCGTGGGCCCCCTCAGCGCAAGCGGGGGAATAATCACATGAACACGCGACCCATCGGGTAAGCGGGCGTCTACATAAGGAACCTTCTCATCCACTCGCCTTCCCAGTGGGGTCACTATTCGCTCGATCACATTCATCATCTGCTGTTCACTCGAAAACGTCACTTTTGAGAGGAGTGGTTTTCCAGCTTTTTCGACATAGATTTGGTCGCGCGCATTCACCATGATTTCAGTGACAGCGTCATCGGCCAGAAGATCTTCCAAGGGACCCAGACCTAAGGCTTCATCCAGGACTTCTTTCACCATCTGAGCCTTAAGTTCTCGGGTGTTGAGTAGACCTGCAGAGTCCTCATTATTCAGAATATCTAAAATCGCTTTTTGAGTCTTCTCGCGTAGAACCGCCCGGGCCTTCGCATCACTCGTGTCAGTACCCATTTTTTTAAGGTCCATCTGCTCAACAAGAGCTTTATGAATCCTCAGCTTCATCATCGTCCATGGGTCTAGTGGTGCAGAATTTGATCGAGCACTTGGCCCCCCGCCCGCATCGGAGGATACATCACCCGATCCGGCGGATGCGCCTCCCCCTGCTTGAAGCTTCGCCGCTGCACCCGAAGGTTTCTTCAGCTTCGCTAATTGCTCTAGCAGATTGACTTGTTGCATCTTCCGAACAATATCAGAGTAGGAACGGGCAATCGGGGTGTTCGGAGCCGAAAGGACCAGGGGAGCACTTTTGGCCAACGTCCCATCACAAGTAACGGGGTCTTCTGGAATCGCAGCAAAGATCGCTTTACCCAGATTCTTCTGAATCATCTGCGGGGTGACAACGTGGTTCTGATTGTACCGATTGATAATGATCTGAACCATCTCAGGAGGAAAAAGAAGCTCCTGAATCTTCGAAAGCACTCTCTTGGTCTGATTCACGACAATAATGTCTGCGGTGGTCACACAAAGAATCGCTGTCGCGAATTCCATCACCTTCATCGCGGATGGATCCATTCCATTTCCGCAATCCACAACAACTAGACCAAAGACCTGAGTGATACCTTTTAGAAAGCGACCAAGCCCCTCAAGGTCCAAGTCCCGAGCAACGATTGCATCTCTGGGAGCCCCGATAAAGCTATAGCCCGCTGGAGCGTTCACCATATAGGGAGCTAGAGTTTTGGGATCAATTGGCCCCATCGGCATCTTACTCACATCTACGATGTTCTTTTGAGGGCTCTGCCCAAGGATGATGTTCTGATCGCCCAAACTTTGGAGATCGAGATCCACAATGAGCGGACGCTGCTTAAAGTTCTGTAGCCATGCTAGAGCAAGATTGGCCGCAAAAACACTCTTGCCGACCCCTCCTTTGCCTCCCACGACTGCAAGAATATGCCCCGCCATAATTATTTCACCTTCACCCGAAAATTCTTTTTGAGATCCTCGGTTCCCTCAGAGGCGTTCTCGACGATCTGTGGAGTCACAAAAATGACAAACTGAGAGCGCTTCTTCACATACTGCTTGGAACGAAGCAGGCTGAAAAGGGGTTGCGTTCCCTCAGCAAAGGTCCCGGCAGCTGGATCGTCACGATTAAATTGGGTGAGAACTTCACCGGAAGTAACCCCCACAATCGCAGCACTCTCGTTGTTCTTTACATAGAGTTTAGTCTCGACCGCATGGGCAGCTGTAACTGGGGCAGAACCAGCCGCTGGAGCGCGTCCCACAAGGTTCGTCTGATTGAGTTTGAGGTCGAGTTGTATATCACCACTTTGCCCTAGGATTTGAGGAGTAACAGCCACCGATAGTCCAACTGGCTTGCTCGTGGATGTCGCTTGTCCGTTTCCACCAATCACAGTGATCGGAAACTCAGTCTCTTCCCGAAGGTTTGCGGCCTGACCACTTCGAGTGAGCAGGGTTCCTGTCTTAAGGACCCGAGCATAACCCGCGGACTGTGCACTTTGAAGACGTGGGAACAGGTTAGAGAGGGTCGCACTGAAGCTCGCTCCAGACGTAGCAGCGGTCGTTCCATCAGCCGATATGCTCGGCTGACCCACAGAAATCTGAGGCGCAGCAGTAAATCCTGGCTCCCACTTGAAACCAAACACTTTGTTGTAGTCCTTAGAGAGCTCAACGAAATGAACCGTCACCCGAACCAACTTATCCTGCTTCTTGGGAGGTGCAGGATTTACGACGATAAAATTCTGTACCAACGGCCTTGCAGGAAGAGCAACGGCCGAGCCGTCTCGCGCGAGGAGGGGATTCCCCGGCTTGACATCCGGAAGATAAAGTTTGGCCACCTCTTCCGCCCGCTTGGAGTGTCCAGCATCGTCCACTGTTCCCTCAAGAAAAATTACCCCATTGACCACGCGGGTCTTTACCGCTTGAGCGAAAGCAACAATGTCTTCCTGGATCTTCTTTGCAAGATATTGAAGCGCAACCGGGGAGATACTCGCAAGATTGATGATCAGATCAGCGTAAGACTTATCCTGAATCACAGCCAGCATCCGAGCATAGTCATTTGGAACAAGCACTTCTCCGTCGATCACGATTTTCTGTCCGACAATATTGATATCCAAACCATCGATATCTAAAAGAAGGCTTCGGATCTCGGCAGCTCTCTGTTCGAGATTTGAACCCGAGACTAATACTCGAAATATCAGCTTCATCGATCCTTCTGCATCGCGAATGGTAACAGTTGTTTCACCAGACTTGAGAGGCTTAAAAACAAGCTGTCGCTTCGTTCCGGCGACGCTAATGACCTGGACGACCACGACTCCAGGATTTCCAGTTGAAATATACTTATCACCTTCAACATCAAAATCCAGATCGACAACCTTGTCTTCTCCTGTTGTTAACAAAAGACTTCGACGATCCGCTCTTGCCTCCGTCTCATCTCGTGTCAAACGAGACTGCTTAAACGACTGCGCATCTACTAAGCCGTTATCGCCTGCAACTGAACTGGTCACTGAGTTCGTTTGAGCGGGAACAAGCGTACTTTCTTCCTCCGGGGCATCTTGAGAATAAAGAAAACCAACGGGAACTAGGAAACCCAAGAGAATGGTGAGACTCAGTTGCCACCCTCTCCTCATCGCTTCGCTCCACCAGCGGGGGCCCGCTGAATTCGCGCTGCATCTGCGCCCAGAACGTCAATCAGAGTGACCGCCCCTTGCTGAGCTCTCTCAGAGTCGTCATTATTTCTCAGTGCAAGAGTGAGGACCCCATCACCATTGGCCGACACCAATGCAATCGTCTGCGCCTGAGCTGGGTCGACTTCAAGAGTCACAGAGTTGAAGGAAAAATCCTCAGTCAATGAACGGACCTTCTCCTTCCCTCCCTCTCTCTCGACTAGCCGCGGGATGTTGTTCGTTACGTTTCGACCAACTGCCAAAATAACGACATCCTGAAGAAGGGTCTTTGCTAACTTGTTTTCCTTCCCCCCACCCATCTCCAAAACAACAATAAGGTCTACGCGATCTCCAGGCTTGATCAGCTTTCCCACCCCAGTGAAGTCATTCACAGGAACAGTGATGGCTCGCTTACCGGGAGTAACTTGGGGGGCAAGGCCAGTCCTGATACTCGGCTCAGTCAGTTTATTCCGGGTTACTTGTTCGTCTTTTCGAATCGAAACAAGAGCAACGGTACCCACCAAAGACTTCATCAATTGCTTGGATTCTTCCGTGCTATCTTCTTTGCTTTCACTATAAACAGCAGAGGGTTCAAGGTACTTTTTAGGAATCTTCTCCCAGGTGAGCATAGTCTCCAGGATCGTCTCACCCTCACGAATATCTCTTTTAGCCTTAACAGCGAGAATCTCAGTGCCGAACTTCTTACTGGCTTGCTCCTCGATACTCTCAACATAGCTAGAGACAAAAAACCACGCCACGAAGGCCGCCGCTAATGAGAGAATTAATGCGCGATTGTTCATGACTTAGAGACCCCTACAAAAATTACCGGCAAGATCTACAGCTTTGACCGACTCATTCAATTGACTGATCGGCAGAACCCCATCCTGACCTTTAATTCCAAGTACTTCGGTACAAAGGGTAACGGTGTTGCGCACCAATACATTGGCGGTTTCATCGGGATCGGCCCCTGGCTCAGGAGGGGAGGTCCCTCCTTTTGCATTTCGAGTTCGATTCACCCGAAACGAGGGCGCATCTGGCTTATATTTGTTTCCAGGATCCTCTGCATCGCCGCTGGGAGGTGCCGTTTCCGCTACACCTACGGAAAGCTGGTGAATGCCATCATCCCGAAGGGCCCCTTTTATCCCATTCTCTTTTTGAGGGTAGTGAGGGCTATTGAATGTCAAAAAAAGTACCTGCGCTCGGGAGTACTTCTGATTCACAATGGAAGCTTGAATCACGGTATTCACGCGGACCAGAACAACAGAGAGACCCAAGAGAATGGGTAACAAGAGGACAAACTCAAGAATGCTCTGTCCCTTCTCGCCTAATGGAGGAACAGCGGACTTAACAACCGTTATCAAACATCGCAAGTTCGCCTCCTCTCGACTGGAGCTCTTTTAGGCACTCGATTTGAGTTGGATCCCGAAGCAACCAGCTCTCCGATGTGAGCTCGACAAAATTGAGCTTTCCCTCGCGATCCCCGGACGCCCTTCCAAGAGGAAGATAAAATAATCGACTCTTAAAAGTATAAGTTACCCCCTCCTGCCAACTTCCAGTCCGATCTCCACGTTCGGTAAACAAAAGGCCTTCGCCGATAAGAGCTCCCGGTACACCTGAATCTCCACCTCCCCCCTGTCCACGTGCGATGGCGGGGAATCGATCCAATCCAGGGAGGGCGGCACTTCGTTTGACCATTCCAGCAAGGACCGATCGAGCTCGTTCCTTTTGATCATCGATATCAGATCCTGCCGAAAGATAAGCACGCGCCGACAGAAAAGTAGCGTACTGAACATAGTTTCCCCAGGACATCATCAAAGAGAGCTGAACAAAGAAAAGAGTGAATGCCATCAAAAGGATCATCATCAGAGCAAACTCGATCGTTGCCTGACCGTTCTCCCGGATTCTCTTCTGAGTCTGAAAAAAACGTCTCAAGAACCCTCCTCTTTAATTATCTCCGAGCCGAAGAAAGATCCTAAAATTATTTTCACCCTCCCCTACGATGCGTGGATGATTCTGAGTGGTTCCCCCACCATCTTCAGCAACACTGGCTTTGGGATGTCCATACCGATAGGTCGCCTTAAAGCCACCTGTAATGAACTCGGCAAGCCTCCCCGTCACACGGAGTCGATCAAGCCCCTGTAGCAATAAGAAAAAAAGACTCACGACAACGCTCAAAAGCAATACGTACTCGATTAAGGACTGCCCCGAGTCGTCTGCGAGGGGCCTAAAGTGACTGAGTGATTGATCCACTTTGTGACGGGTCACTTCATCACTCCCAAATAAGCGAGTGGAGAGAAATAGAGACAGATCACAGATGCACCGCCCATCGCTAATGCAAATGGAAATCGATGAGTGGAGTCAAAAGTCACTCTTTCTCTTCGGTCAGGACTCTTTAGTAGATTAGCCATGCCAGCTCGAAGACGGAAATGAAAGTCCATGAACCTTCTTCGATAAATCAGATTAATTACCGCAAAAATCCCGCCGAACAAAAGCGACAAAAATGCCACGTTCAGCGCGTACGACCATCCTCCCCAAACCGCAAAAACTGCCATGAGTTTAACATCTCCCGCGCCCAAAACTTTCAGATAGTAAAGTGGAAGAAACAAAAGAAGTACGCCACAAACACTCAAAAGCGACGTGCCTAAACCGGATGGACCTAGCGTTGCAGTCACATGGATGAGACCGATCAGCGTTGCGGAATACGTGAGCTTATTATGAATCTTACCGCGTACCAAATCCGTCAGGATTGCGATCGACGAGATCAGTATGATCGGGAAAACGAGCCCTTCAATTCCGCCAGACATTATTTGGCGCCCTCCCCGATTTGAGGTCTTTCTGGAGCTGACCGCCCATCCGAAGGATACCATCATCCAGTGCACCAATGATGGATCGGCTCAAACCAGTTGCGATTCCCACGGTGAAGAGGAGCAATAGAATGTATTCCACCGTCGCCTGACCGCTCTCGGCGGAGTCAGATACCGTCGGATTTCACTTATTCTGAAAAGCAACCCCCCCTTGTGATCTCATAGTACCCCAAATCGATCACTTCCAAAGAAACTGAGCTTCTTGTGCGAATCAGTGATCACTCACTCATCGCATCATCCATCTGATCTCCCAGTTTTCCCACCATCGCTTCTACTCGACTGGTAATGAGGTTTTTGAACTTCATCGCAACCATCACCACCACAAGCAGAATCAGAATATACTCAGTGGTCGCCTGACCAGACTCGTCTCGATCAAACTTCCGTACGGAATCGATTATTTTTTTCAGCATGGTAAAACTCCTTTCTCCATCAGTCCTTCTCTTCGACAGAACGGCGGAATCGCTGAAGGGCAAAAACGCCTTCCCTTGAGTTTATTCGCTCAGAAAGGAGAGTGTCAAATCTTTGACCTCAAAACCTCAAGAGACCTTTCCGTAGAATGTGTGTCTTAACTGACACACAAAAAAACAAAGGCGAGCTCGTCTCGCCGATCACCCGACTGTAAAGCGCTGAGGTCATTTGGAAATGCGACCCCAATATTGGGGAGATGATCCGGAGGCAATAAAGTATCTAGATCCATCTGGGATAGCCCCGAGGAGGAAAACAAGATTCGGTCACCCTTTCGAATTCGATACTCATGAACGTCCGGTTCGAGATCCTCAAAAAGTCCAATGCCGACGAGAGGGATTTGATTAAAGGGATCAGTGTGGTGCACCCCTGGCGAAAGCATCCGTGACAAAGTCCTAGGAAGAATCAATGGAGTGCGGACTCCATCACGAAGCAACCAGGCCTCTGTGCTTCCCACACCCCCGATGACCATGAGAGGACCATCGAAATAGCCAACCACTAGAGAGGCTCCTGCCTTCTGCGAGACCGGGGCCGATCGATTTACTTGAATCAGCTTCCGGTTGGCGTGAACCAGACTGTTAAACAGAATATTACCGGCAAACGAGAATGTCCGTTTTAAAACAAAAGGTAATGTTGCATCTCGATCTCCCGCCTCACGAACGAGAAACTCAGACACGGCACTTAAACTCGTTTTTGCAGCTTTTGATCCGCTTTCTCCTCCCCCTCCAAATCCATCCGCAACACCAAATATTCCCCGCTCAGCATGAATCAGTACCTCACTCTCTCGCGAGGAACCTCCAGATGGTCCAAGTGTCATACTCAGGGCATCGATCTTGAGGGTCATTGGGCTCCGTTGCTCTCCCCTACTCATGGGTTGGGTTCGGTGGAAGAATAACTCGACTCATCCTGCTGCACTGACGAGCCAGAAGCAGTCCGGTATAAAGATAGTTTTCGTTTTGCTCGTAGAAAGTAAAGGTCTTCCTTAGGAATAAACGTGAGGATCTCACTGAACTTTCCTTGAGCCGTCGTAAAGTCGCTGTAACTCTCTGCAAGGACGCCTTCAGTATAGAGGATCCTAGCACGATCATGAAGTGCCCCTTTGATTCTCTCCATACCTTTGTAGCCCTCCGGATAACCAGGATCGATCGTAGTCGATTTTTCATAAAGCCTAAAGGCAGGGCCGTAATCTCCTGCATCCTCGAGGGCCTTAGCCTCTCTCAAAACGGGATCCCGCAGTGCTGCAATGGAAGCCTTACATTCTTGAATTTTCTGTTTTGCCTGCTCCGCAGGGGACCGATCACTTCCACCAAAATTCCCTACTCTTTCGAATGCATCAATCGCACGATGAAAATCTCCGGACTCCTGAATCTGAACTGCTTCTCGGAGAGCCAGCCGCGCTTGCTCATTGAGCTGCTCGTCGACTTGTTTCTCCATCCGAATCCGCTCCTGTTCTTCCTGCCAAGCCTCGATTTCTTTTCTCCAGTTTGTAACGGCGGCATTATCGGGATCAAGCTCCAGAATCGGAGAGAACTTATCTTGAGCCGCCTCAAAATCACGAGCCATCATCGCGGCACGCGCTTCGGACACTAACTGTTCAATCTGTGCTTTGAGTCGCGCCTCTTCCTCTTTTTTTCTTCGCTCCTCTTCGAGTGCCTGCAGTTTTGCCTGTCCCTCCAGGGAGTAACGCTCAATTTCACGAGCATTCTCGTAGTCAGGAATAACATTGAAGATACGTCTGACTTCAAAGAGTGCTTTGTCATACTCTTTGTTTCTAAAATAATCCCAAGCTAATTGATGCTGATTCATGACAAAGCGCTGATCTTCAGGCGAAAGACTCGCAAATGTCTTGATCCCTTCTGGAGTAGCGGAAGCGGTCGCGGCAGGTTTGTTTTTTCCTTCTTCTTTTTTCTTTTTGGAGTCCTTCGTGGTTGGATCCTCTACATCTAACAAGAGTATCGGTACCAGTACTGCGAGCACGATCAGAATCTTACGAGGAGTGGGGAGGGCCTGAAACTTGGCCATCAGCCCTTTGTTTTGTGAAGAACCTGTTGATGCCCCCGGAAGCCCTGCTATTCCAGAAAGCGAACTAGCGGTTCCATCCAACGAAACGCTTGCCCCCGTTCCCAGAGCATCCATTCCAAAACCATCGGCAGTTCCCAATGCGTTAGGATCTGACTCGACCAGCGACTGTTGAGCCGACTCCTGCTCGACGAGATCAACGGGATCAAAACTGGCTTCTTGTTTTTCATAACTGAGGTTCTGCGCTTCGAAGCGAAACTCGACCGCACCCACTTGAATCAGATCCCCACTCACGAGATCGGCCTCTTGAACAGATTCCCCGTTGAGGAAGGTTCCGTTCGCTGACTGGAGATCTACCAACTGGAACTGGAGCCCTTTTCTTCGGATGATCAGGTGTTTACGAGAAGCTTTTCGGTCGTTCAGAACAATGTCACACGCCGCCCCTCTTCCCAGTGATACCTCGTCCGATCGAATCTCAAAATCTGTAGTATTTGCTGTACCGGGAAGAAAAGACAGAACGGCTCGGACTTCAGAACCCACGCCCACCCGAGTCTTCCCATCGGGATCTACCTCTGCCAAATCCTCGGAATCGATCGATTCGGGAGGCGATCCTGCTTCGTCAAATCCGTTGTCACCAAACTGGCTATCAGAGGACTCGGCAACTGCAAAGTCATGCGATACCTCATCTGACTGATCTACAGGAGAATCCAAGCTGACTTCGTTTGGAACTTCGGCCGAATCTCCAAATGAGTCATCCGGGTTGGCCTCAGAAAGTCCGAATGAATCAGATTGGGGCTCAACTTCTGCATGGTTAGCCTCGAAGGTTGTGCCTGAAGGAGAGCCCTCTCCGGCAACGGATACTTCGCTGGGAGCAGATTGAATTGGACTCGGTGCTGAAGGGATATCAGCACGCCCTTCTTGCTGCTGAATCGCAATCCGATAAGGTCCGATCGAAAGCTCATCTCCCACTGCAAGAACAGCCCGAGATACCTCTCGACCATTGTGGCGAATAGGAGAAAACTCACTTTTTGCCTCAACCTCCCACTTGCCTCCTGGAATGAGCTTGAGGGATGCGTGCTTTCTCGAGACCGCCTGATCATCCAGGCGGATTTTACAATCGACGCCTCTCCCGATCAAAGCTTCGCCTTGGACCGTTTCTGTCCTCAATGCCTCTCCCGATCGCTGAATGACAAGGACCGCTTGAGCACTCATTTGAGGAGTTTCTCCACTTTCTTCAACTCTTCCTCAGCTGTGATATAAGCTGGATTGCTTTGATCACGATAAAGGAGTCGCTTCACTGCCTGGAGATTCCCTTTTGCCTGCTTGAGCTTTCCAGATTCAATCTGCTTAGCAGCGATACTCAAATAGCTCGTCACAGCTGTCTCGATCTCCTGATTCGACTTATTCAGATAAAGTCTTGCCATAGGATGAGCTGGGGACATCTGCAGAACCGTCTCAAAGCTTTGTTTCGCACGCAGGTAGTTTCCTTCGCGGTACTCGCGAAATCCCTCGCGGAAGAACTGCTCGTTCGTCCTTTGAATCTCCATATTGTCCAACTGAGGTAGGTACTCAGCCATATTGCGCTCTTCATCCTTACTCACCGCATCCTTACCATCTTTATCCTTCTTTTTTGGATCGGCAGGAGGATCACCCATGAAAGTCCAGATGCCAACCGCACCCACAACCAAATATAACATCAAGCGAACCGGATTCTGAGGAGTTGCTGATGAGGAGCTTGGCTGCCCTGCAGAAGGTGAAAAAGGAGAGCCCCTCGAAAGAGGTTCGGACGGCGGAGCGGCTGGACCTTGAAGTCCGCCAAGAGCCCGAACCTTGGCCTTTTGAGCCTCGAGTTGAGCGCGCTCCGTATTGAGTCTGTCCGCAGATTTCGGAGGGGCCATCAAAAGGGAGGTCCCCACTTCCGTGGTAAAGAACTCAAGAACGGTTTCACCGATCGTGATCACATCGCCCGTCCGCAAAAATCCTTCGCGGAGGGGACGCCCTCGAATCAAGATCCCATTCGAACTCCCCAGATCTTTTATTGCCCATGTACCCGACTCAGATGCCATTAACTGAGCGTGGTTACGAGAAGCCTTGAGATCCATCAGTACTACATCGTTCTCTTCACCTCGTCCGATCGAAACTGAGTCGCCCGTCAAAATGTACACTGCCCCGACCTCGCGCCCCTGAATCACTTTCAGGCGAGCTCGCTCTCCTCTGCTTCGCGGTACGTCTGATTTTTGGAACTTACGTGCAACGCCCATTGAATCTCAATTATGAATTATCCATCTGATTTAACGACACAAAACAGGTAGGCCTTGGCAGATGCGCCTGAATTGCCAAAGGCCGAAGCAATGACCCTAAACGAAACACCCGAGAACTCGAACTCCTCCGTCACCCCTTCTGATCCGGGGGAAGCACGATTCATCATATCATCAACTAAAGCTGCAAAGGCTTGGTCACGAGCGACACTCGGGAGATCGCTACCCAAAGCCTCGCTTGATCGAATCCCAGCGATGTCCTCAAATGCAGGATTGAGCAGCACAATCTTCCTCTCTGCATCCAAACCCACCATTCCAAACTTTGCAGCCTGAGACATCACCTGAAGGGCGGGTAGGACTTCGTCCGAAGCATTTGACGATCCGCCAAAAGACATCCCACCTCCCTCGCCACTTCCCCCCTGATTGGAGCGTGAGAGGCGTTGTAATGCCGAGTTAATCACATCCCACAAGGAGTCCAACTCCGGCACCTTAAACTCCTGAGTCACCTGCGACAGATCCCCTTTGAGGACCTTATCCAGGTCATCGTTC
>Ga0169931_10010609_pt1 | contig 13101 bp, 9 predicted proteins | sample Kivu_15m_20L_FD_129675 | JGI IMG/M metagenome (GOLD analysis project Ga0169931, IMG submission 129675) | Freshwater microbial communities from Lake Kivu, Western Province, Rwanda to study Microbial Dark Matter (Phase II) - Kivu_15m_20L... | ecosystem: Environmental > Aquatic > Freshwater > Lake ...
CATTCAGAAATCGTATGACGATGGTTTGGCAGAATACGAAAAAGACAAGGAAAAGCGCTTTAAAAACGGAGAGCTGTTCAGTCTGGATAGCCTGAACCTCCCCGACTCATTGAAATACTTCACAAACTTGAAAAAACGTACGGTATACGGAGGCGGTGGAATTCTCCCCGACATTTTTGTACCCCTCGATACATCTGAAAACAGCAACTACTTCAGTGAGATGCTTCGTACCGGAGTCAACAACGACTGGGTCATGGAATACACCAACGTAAATCGAGTATCCCTTCTTGAAAAATATCCGACGATCAAGGATTTTACAGCTAAATACCAGCTTCCGGAAAATGCCATGTCAGATATGATTGCTCGTCTCAGCGAAAAGAAAGTTGAGTACAATGAGAAAGAGTTCAAGACCTCTGAACACGCCATACAACTGCGCACAAAAGCACTAATCGCCCGAAATCTATACGACGGAGAGGCGTTTTATGTGCTCATCAATGACCTCAATCCCGCCTTGAAAAAGGCCATTCAAGTTCTTCAAGATGGCTCGTTTGAAAAGATGAAACTAGCTTATTCCGATTTCAAGTAACACGAGTAAATTTGAACATTCATTTAAAAACTTAAAAACACAACACGATGAGTAATGGATTAAAAGTGGGCATCCTGGTAGTTGTTGCCGGAGCCCTGGGTTTCCTCGGGTATTCACAATTCAAAAAGGGCTCGAACGACATTGAATCGCGTCCGGCTGAAACGACAACACTAGCAACCGACGCTGCCGCCACAGCATCCAATGAAGCGAACTTACAAAATGGAGAATTGGCTAATACTCCTAATGGTAAACTCTCTGAAACACGAGCAAAGACGGTGATGACGCTCGATAAAAAGGAACACGATTTCGGCACCATCAAACAAGGCGATCAGGTAGAATGCGCGTTTAAAGTGACAAACACCGGGACTCAACCGCTCATTTTAGAGGAAGCTCATGGCTCATGCGGTTGCACGGTTCCTGATTATCCAAAGGATCCAATTCCAGTCGGTGAATCACGCGATATCAAAGTGAAATTCAACTCTACAGGAAAAAAAGGCAAGCAGTCTAAGACGGTTACGATAACCGCGAATACAGAACCCATTCAAACCATTGTGACCATTCATTCGATGGTTGATGCACCTGAAACCGATAGCAAGGAAAAATCAAAAAGTGGTAAGTAATCCAATTTTAAAAAAGATAAAAAAGGGGCTTTTCGGCCCCTTTTTTTTATTCAATCCCATAGTGTCGTTTTATAATTCTCTCGAACCATCGATCGGGTAACAGTCGCATGAGGTAATAGGCCAGCTTGGCCTGCGGTCGAGCCACGCGATAACGCAATTTCGGTTTATGCGTTCGCAATATCTGATCAACAGCATTCGCTATTAATTCCGGTGGCATACCGCCGTCAACCTCCCTATTGACTTGCTCCCGAAGAGTCGTCTGCATCTTTCCATTTCGATGAGAAACTGCCGCAGCCTCTCTCCGGTTCCTATTAATAGCGGTTTTTACATCACCGGGCTCAACAATCACTACACGTATTCCATCCGAGGATATCTCTTGAGACAACGATTCCGAATAGCCCTCTACAGCGAATTTGCTCGCACAGTAAATTCCCCTGTAAGGCAAGCCCATCTGTGCAGCAATCGAGGTGATGTTGATGATGTACGACTTCGGTGAATTTCGAAGAAGCGCAAGCGACTGCGTGCACACATGATGAACCCCTAATAAGTTCGTGCGAAACAGTTCCTCCAATTCTTCAGCAGAGCTATCCTCAATTGCCCCCAGCATTCCCAAACCTGCGCTGTTAATGACGGCGTACAGAGCGCCGTGACGCTCTTGAATGGCCTTCAACACTTCACCGACTGAATCAGCAATTGTCACATCCATTCGAACATTAATCAACGATTCTTCATGCTCCCCGGTACCCGAGCGAGATGCGCCATAGACTAAGTAACCGTGCCGCGCGAGCAACTTAGCTACCGCACGACCGATTCCGCTACTTGCCCCTGTTACCAGAACGACTCTTTTCATCCGTCAATTCCTTTGTTGTGACCAAATGTAGGATTCAGTCAGAAGACGGCAATACTTTCGCATCGTAATTTTAAACGTGATTCAAATGAGCGATTGGTTGAGCGATTTCGAAGCCCGGGGCTGGGCGGAACTAAAAGAATTTGTATCGCCTACGGTGGCTCTGAATATTCGAGCCGAAATCGAAGATATTCAAAAGCGCAGCGGCCTCCGGCAAGCATCCATTGGAAAGCTGGATCACAAAGCAGTGGATACATCACAACGCGGTGACTTCATCAGCTGGATAGACGCTTATTCAGCTGCTCCGAACACAAAAACTTATCTAGATAGTATCTCCCAACTGATTCAAGAGTTGAACTACCATTTTTTCTTGGGCATACGCGACTACGAGTGTCATTATGCTCACTATCCACCCGGAACATTTTATAAGAAACATGTAGACCGACATAAAACGGGGTCTCCGCGGCGTGTTTCTTCCGTGCTCTATTTGAACCCGAATTGGACACAGGAAGACGGTGGAGAGTTGGTCGTTTACACCCCATCTGAAATCCCACATCGCATAGAACCTAATCTAGGAACTCTGGCGATATTCCTGAGTGAACTCGAGCATGAAGTTCTTGTCACACAAAAAGACAGAATGAGTATCACAGGCTGGATGCTCAACGAAACTATTCTATAAAAAAAGAAGGCTGTCTTTGCAGACAGCCTTCTTCAATTCTATTACTCTGCAATTATTGCTTCACGAAGCGCAAATTGTGAACGTCGTTACCTACCGTTACGCGAACTTGATAGATACCCGATGCAGCGCCGGCCATATCAATCGTCTCTGTTCGGATAGCACGCACATTACCGAGGTCTTTTGAAATCACCACGCGACCACTGTTGTCTACAATCGCATAGTTCATCATTTCACCAACGAATCCTTCCATGCTCAACATGAACAGTCCGTTGTTCGGGTTAGGATACAGACTAATTGAATAGTTACGATTCAGTTCATCAATACCTGTAACCGTGATAGACTGAGAAACTTCACAACCGTTAGCATCAGTAACAGTCAAGGTATACGCACCCGCATCAGTTGCATCAGTCAATCCTGTCAAATTCTGTTCGTTGCTGGTAAAGCCGCCCGGACCACTCCATGCATAGCTGTATGGGGTTGTACCGCCGGTTACTGTGTATGGAGAACTTCCACCCGGATCAACATCGATTGGGTTAGCGCTAAGGCCGTTAATTGACAGAGCTGACGGCTCAACTATAACAGATGCTGCAGACGCTTCATAAGCACAGCCATTGGCATCTACAATATTGACCGTGTAATTGCCGGCAGTAAGGCCGCTGAACAACGGATTTGTATCGTTAGCTGAAGGAGTTCCGTTCAACGCATAAGTGAATGGGAAAGTACCACCGGTAGCTTCAACGCTGATAGAACCATCTGTTTCGCCGTTACAAGAAATGCTACTTACAGCAGCAGAACCACCTAATACTCCCGGCTCAACAACCTCAATTGTTTGAGTTGCCTGACAACCGGTTGCATCCTCTGCAACCAAAACAATCGTTGCAGAACCCAAATCACTCACTACGTTATTTGATGATAATGCACCACCATCGAAACTGTAAAGAATGGCTCCGGTTCCACCTGTAGATGAAACGGTAACTGAACCATTTGTATCGCCGTTGCAAGAAGGATTCACAACATCAACATCCACGATGATAGCAGGACCACCCAACACGGTAAAAGTATATTCAGCAGTGCAGCCATTTTCGTCTTGAGCGTACAATGTGACATCTCCCACGCTTACGTTGTTGAGAACAATTGTAGACGGACCGCCTTCGAGAAGATAGGTACCATCGTTAACCAATGAGAAGTCAACATCACCTGTTCCTCCGAACCAAGCAACAATCTTGGTCACATCGGTTGAATTGAAACAGTCACCTACACCTGAAGCCGAAGCTTCCATGGTAATCGCAAGCGGGCTATCAATTACAAAGTTGTTACCTTGTGCTGAGCATCCTTCTGCATCCGTAGCTACAAAGTAGTAGGTTCCGCCCGTCAGTCCGGTGTAGTTTGGTGTTGATACTACAACGGGATCATTGTTACCATCGAGAACTGGATTACCATTGTTGCTGAAAAGCGCGAATGACAACGCTCCTGAACCTCCGCCGTAGTTTCCGGCATCAGTTGTAACCGAACCATTGTTTTCACCGGCACACTCTATGGCGCTTCCGATACTTCCTGTAAGAACAACAGGAGCTACTTCAATATCTACAACTTGTGTTGCCTCACAGGTTATTCCCGTTGGATTCGCAAGCACATTATCGAAACGAGTGTCTCTAACGCTAATAGTATAAAGTCCACCGGTCAACATATCGAACATTTCAGTTCCATCGTTTGAAAGACCTTGAGAAGTTCCGTTGAAGAAGAACTCATAGAATGCTTGAGCGCCTGTGGCGGTAGCGTTAATTGAACCGTCTTCTGTATCCGAGCAAGTAGGCAACATTTCACTAATGCTTAGTTCAACGTTACATGCAAACAAGCACAATCCATTGTCGTATGTTGCATCCATGTTATAATTCAAGGCAGCCGGAGCAGTACAACCTGCTACGCAACCGGTAGTGCTCGAGAATTCATAAGAACCCTCAACGTCAACTGACCCCGGGCCCGAATAGTTCGGGAATGTTTGAAGGTTGAAAATTCCACAAATTTCACCATCTGTGGTAATCTGCGCCAATAACACTTTCAGGTCAGAACCAGCTTGTGAATTCGCGTTGTCAGGCAATACAAACCAAGTTCCTCCAACAGGAGTATTCACAACGAATTCGCCACTTCCATAAGGAGCTGTCGCGAAAGCTTGGTTTTGCCATGGTTGAGCGGAGTCTTCCGCCTTGTATACTGGGTTAGCAGCTCCATCATTGTTACAATCCACACCAACAGTGATGTAAGAATCATACTCAGCGATAGCAGTTGCCGGATTATCAAAAAGAATACAGGGTGACGCATCACCTAATACACCGCCGCCAACAGGGCTATTCCAAATACCGGAGCCTGTTACAGAAAGTGAAAGCGGATTGTCATCATTTCCGGAAACTGTGGTTACACGGTCATTGGCGTTTTGCGTGTTCGCGTAAATGCGGTAGGTGGTGTGACCCGCCGGATATCCGGCTACCGATCCGTTATCGGTGTAAAACTCCTCAACGGTGATACTGGTTACCTGTGCTTGTGAACCTGAAAAGGCGCCCAGACAAACAGCAAGAAAAAGTAATGCTCTCTTCATGAGTGGTTATGGTTTGGATACAGATTAATGTTTGTTTCAACCGCCAAATATAGGAGCCAACACCTATGAATAAAATTTTTCTTTCCACATTCTTGAAATGAAAAGGGGCCCCCAAAACCGGGAGCCCCTTTGCAAGAATCTATTTTCGACGATTATTTGATCATCACATTCACAACCTGGGTTGCGTTACCATTGGCCAATGTGAGTGCGTAAACACCCGAAGCCAGGGCTGAAGTGTTCAACACAACAGTCTTTTGACCGAATACTACACCGAGGTTCTCCTCCACTACTGTTTGACCCAAACTGTTCGTCATGCGAATAGTCATACGCTCCGCAACCGGAAGATTGAATTGAACATTCAAAACATCTTCTGCAGGAACAGGAAATACGCTGATGTTTGCGGCAACCTCGTTTTCTGAAACGGAAGCCGGCCCGCAAGCCTCGCACGTATCAAATGTCCAGCAAACAGAAACAGGATTACCATCTGTACGAACCAAAATTCGGTTGTCGCTGAAGGTTCCATTGTCAACACCGCAACCTCCAATTGTTGAGAAATCTGCGGTCTCTTCAATGAAATCTGAACCACCCGGAGTTCCTGCTCGGAACTTATAGAAGATTGAGCTAATACATACTTGAGGTACCGTTACGGTCCATGTGCCGTCACCGTCTGTATCAGTCATCTGCAAAGCTCCTTCTTGCCAGTTAGGCTGAGTAAAGTCACCCATTACCCACATAACTTGACCTGCAGACAATTGCACAGCACCCGGAATTACTTCGAATGTTACATCTCCGGGAGCTACAACAGCTCCGCAAGGTTCCGCCGAGTTGAAGCACACAGCAGGCAATTCTTGTGGGGTATCAGCAACAACCGTCAATTGACGGTTTCCAATTCCTTCCCAACCACCAACACCAATGCGGAATTTATACTCATAGTTACCTGCTGAAAGGTTTAAGGTAATGGTCCAGATACCATCTCCATCATCGTCTGACATAGGAACGCCCGTACCCCAATCTGCAACTGTACCCATCAGGTTAACCCCTGGTGATGTATCTGCGCAAGACGCATTCATATCAACTTGGAATGTAACAGCTACAGGCTGCGAACATGGGTCGCATGAATTCCAGCAGTAAATCGGCAATACGGTGTTCGCTTCCGTAATAGCTAAAACTCGGTTTCCGTTACCTGCACCGCATGATCCGCTAACGTTCTCATTCGGAAAATCCCAGGTCGGGCCGTTAATGTACTTGTACTCGATAGGATCAGCAGTTGCTGTGGTGAGCAAACCTTCCCATACTTTGTTGCCATCCCAATCCTGAAGAGGCATAAAAGTGCTCCAGTTTACAAAGCTACCATTGATGTGAACACCATCCGGGTGAACGTCTTCGCCGGGTTCGCCACCGATGCCATCAGCATCGAGGTCTACTGTACTCATATCTACACGCACACGAATGGCGTTTTCGCCGCATTCAGCGCATTCTCCATAACATACAGAATACGAAGTAGCCTCAGTACCAACCATGATCTGGCGGTTGCTGTTACCATTCACCTCCACAGTGCAAGTTGTGGGAACATTCTCTGAAAATGGCCAGTCGTTACCATTCACGAATTTGAATTCATAGCGACCGGGTTGCAACATCAGAGTTGCTGTATAAACAAAGTCCATGTCATCGTCAGTCATCAAACCGGAAGCAGCATTGGGCGTCCAGTTCTGATATTCCGGGTTTTCAGGAACATTGTCGTAGTTCGGGTCCTGGAAATTTCCCACTACGTGCAAGCTGTCAGACATGCCAATAGGTAGCATGTTCACATTGAAAGTCACTGCTGTTTGCGCCATTGCGCATGCAGCAACAATCAAACTCAAGAGACTCAAGTAGATTTTTTTCATAATTGTTTTTGTTAATTGGATAGTTGGTGTACTTTGAACACTTTGTGTCAAATGTAGATACTTTCGCATTCATCAAGCATCTCGATCTATTTTTTTATGAAACGATCTTTTCCACACTTCCTGGCTTTCTGTTTAATCCTGCTAACGGGAATCCTGAACAAAAACAGCGCGCAATCCATCGTACGCGCAGATCCGCCCAACTGGTGGACGGGAATGAAGCACAACAAAGTGGAAATCTTATTCAATGCAAAACACATTGGCAAATGCAGGCCGTCGCTCGAAAGCAAATACTGCAAAATCATTGGCTCTACTCAACTTTACAATCCGGATTATTTATTGGTGGAAATAGAAATTTCGCCTGATTGTCCGAGCGGAAATGTGGAGTTTCGTTTTGCTTCCTCTCGCAACGATTATGCGTATTCATTCCCCCTTGAAAATCGCTCACCTAAGTCAGTCAAAGGGCTAGATGGCTCGGACCTGATCTACCTCGTTTTCCCCGATCGTTTTTCGAACGGTGATCCTTCCAACGACAGCAACCCTGCGATGCTGGAACCGAAGGCTGATCGTACCGGTCTTAAATCTCGCCACGGTGGCGACATCCAGGGCATCGCCAATCATATCGACTACTTCTCACAGCTCGGAGTAACAGCTCTATGGCTTAACCCTGTGTTGGAAAATAACCAACCGTACGAAAGCTACCATGGCTATGCAGCAACAGACCTTTATAAAGTGGACCCTCGCCTTGGCACCAATGAATCATACAAACAATTGGTTAATCAATGCCATCAAAAGGGCATCAAGGTGATTTGGGATGTGGTGTACAATCACTGGGGGAATGAGCATCATCTTTTCAGGAATTTACCCGACAGCAATTGGGTGCATTGGTTTCCGCAATTCACACGCACGAGCTATCGCGCTGAGACACTAATGGATCCATATGCAAGTAAGGCCGACCGAGATATCATGACCAATGCCTGGTTCGACAAACACATGCCGGACCTCAACCAGCAAGACCCGCATCTAGCGAGATATCTAATCCAAAACTCACTTTGGTGGGTAGAATACGCCGGTATCGATGCGTTTCGAATCGACACCTATGCATACCCCGACCAAGACTTTATGAAGCAACTGGATGAAGCCATGCGCCTTGAGTATCCCGACTTCTTTCTGTTTGGTGAAACGTGGGTGCAAGGGTCGCCCGTACAAGCGTGGTTCACTGAGGATGCTGCTGTGAAGAAAGCCTTCAACTCATCGCTGCACACCGTTACCGACTTCCAGCTTTACTATGCCATCACGAAAGGATTGAAGGAGAACTTTGGTTGGGAAGAAGGATTCCGCCGTATTGAATTGACACTAGCTCATGACATTCTTTACCAAGAGCCCAACAACCTGGTGACCTTTCTGGACAACCATGACTTAAGCCGATTTTACAGCATGATTGGCGAAGACATGGCGAGCTTCAAAATGGGAATTGCCTTGCTTTACACGCTGCGTGGCATTCCGTCCGTTTATTACGGTACAGAAATTCTAATGAAGAACTTTTCGGATCCCGATGCGAAAGTGCGTGAAGATTTTCCCGCTGGCTGGCCCGGCGACGCTTCGAATAAATTCACCTCATCGGGACGCACGCGACAAGAGCAAGAAGCTTTCGACTTCTGTTCCTTGCTTGGCACCTGGCGCAGAGCAAACCCGTGGATTGGCAAGTCGAAACTCATGCAGTTTGTACCGGAAGAAAACACTTATGTCTATTTCCGCTACGACGACAAACACACGGTGATGTGCGTATACAACGGAAACGACAAAGCGCACACGCTTAATCTCGGCCGCTTTAATGAACGGTTGGGCACTGCGAAAGTTGGAAGAGACATCCTTAACCGACGAGAGTTGGACCTTAGCAGGGAGCTGGTGATAGACCCTCGACAAGTCCTCGTCATAGAGCTACCACACTAGACCTCTGCCCCACCGCATGGGTAAGGACGCTCTGCCGTGCGTCCACCTAGACAACAGCCCAACACTCAGTGCACACATGCAAGACCTAGAGAGAATGAGGGTAAGAACACACTGCCGTGCGTCCACTACCACAGACTACACTTGGATGAGCTCCGACAACAACCCGCGCCACCTCTCAGGCACCTCCATCGTGCGTCGCTCCTCATAGTCGAAGCATACCAACACCGACGCTCCTGCAGCACAAACCTGCTCGCCTCGCATGTAGCGATAGCCCAGCGTATAGCTCTTGTTGCCGATGTGTTTGCAGTAGACATGAATATCCACCTTGTCGTTGAAGTGAATGGGTAAGAGATAATCCATTTCGTTGCGTGCCACGAGAATGCCTTGTTTGTTCCAATTCCATTCATCACCCACAAGCTGGTGAAAGAAATGAATTCGCGCCTGTTCTGCGTAGGTAAAATAGGTGGCATTGTTGACATGCCCCATTACGTCGATATCAGAAAATCGAATGTCGATTCGATACGGTTTCAGTTCCATGCTATTCTACTTCGATAACTAGTCCTTTCAAATATTCCCCTTCCGGATGATAGATACTCACCGGATGATCCGACGGTTGGTGCAACTGATGCAGAATGCGCACCTTGCGACGAGCATTGATACCCGCAGCCATTACACTGTCGTGGAAGAGTTTTTTATCGATGACCTGCGAGCATGAAAACGTGAAGATGATACCGCCCGGTTTAATCTGACGAATAGCTGCCTCGTTGATACGGATATATCCCTGCACCGCTTTGTGGCGTGCGCTCATATGCTTGGCAAATGCCGGTGGATCGAGTACGATCACATCATAATCTTCTTTTAGTTGCTTGAGATATTCTACCGCATCGGCCTTGATGATGTCGTGCACAGGCGCTTCAAAGCCGTTGAGCTTGGCGTTGACAACGGCCAAGTCGAGTGCCTTCTGACTGCTATCGAGGCTATGCACCAACGTAGCTCCGGCCTTCAATGCGTAGACGGAAAATCCGCCGGTGTAACAAAACGTATTGAGTACTTTTTTTCCCTTTGAAAACTCGCCAAGCAATTTCCGGTTCTCGCGCTGGTCGATAAAGAAACCCGTCTTTTGCCCACCTTCCCAATCCACGTCAAACAAGCAACCGTGCTCACGTGCAACACTATCCTGCTTCGTGCCTTGAAGGTATTCACCCGCGGTGCCTGTTCCCTTCCCTCCTACTTTCTCATCGCCCCGATCATAGACCGCAAGCAACTTTCCGTCGTAGATGTTCATGAGTGCTTTCGCAATAACTGCGCGCTGCTCGAACATACCGGCGCTGTGTGTTTGGATGACAGCTGTGGTTCCATATATGTCGATGATAAGACCCGGGAGTCCATCGCCTTCGCCGTGTATCAAGCGGTAGATGGTCGTTTCTGCATTGTCTACCCACCCTATTTTTTTCCGGAGATCGAAAGCGTTTTGCAATTTGCCTTGCCAAAATGACTCGCTACCATCGTAGCCGTCAAAAGAAAATACACGCACCGTGATGGATCCATCCGCGCAGTGTCCGGTGGCGAGATACGTTCCTTTGCTGTCGCATACTTCTACGATATCACCGTCGTGAGCAGTGCCTTCTACGCGCGCTATAGCACCACTGAATACCCATGGATGGAACCGCCGCAGCGACTGCTCTTTGCCCGGCTTAAGAATGATCTTTGGAAATGACATGGCGGCAAAGCTACCGAATTATGCGGGGTGGAGAAGTACTAATTACAAAGGACGAAGGATCGGCGAGGATTTGCGTTTTGCGCGTTAAAGCTGTGCCTCAGCTGGAAATTCATGCGCATACCATCACACCAACCCCAACCTTCCCCTCTCATCCATCACCACTTCTTGCACATCGAGCTTGCGGCGAATGAACTCAACCACTTGCTCGGGGTCGTATTTCGAAAGGGCTTTTACGGCCGCTTCAACGGTAACTGGTGATGCAAGCAACAATTGAAAAAGATCTTCTTCCAGTTGTTGCATGGCCATCGACGTGCGTTTGATACGCTCTTCATTACGACACACGTCGCAACGCCCGCATGGCTTGGGGAAGTCGTCGCCGAAATATCGGAGCAATTGCACGCTTCTGCAGATTTCACGACGCAAATAATTCTCCATCGCATGCCAACGCTCCTCGTCTCCCTGTTTGCGCACTTCATAAACCTCCTTCGGAATGCGAACATCCTCCTCGCGCATGCGCGGAGTAAGAAAGGTAATACGCGGTTGGTCGGTTTGCTGCTCGTAATCGATAACACTCAATTCTGCCAGCTGAGTCAATTTGCCTTTCACGTCGGAATAGGTCGATTTCATATGCGTGGCAATGTCTGTCTCTCGAATGATCACAAACTGATCGAACAAACCTCCATACATGCGCAACAGCGTGCCTATAAAACGTTCCCATTCCGGATGTGCAACCTGAAAGCTATAAAGGCCTCCTTTATCCAATAGCAACATAATGCGCGAAGGTGAGTAACTACCTTCATCGAAATACACGACTCCACTTAAAGTTAGCAATTGCAGCACGGCGACTACTTCAGCGGGCTTGCTGTCACTCAATTTTCCAAGCGTGCTAAAATCGACCGGAAAAACTTCATCCATGCCCGCGCCAATGGCCAGCTGCAAATGCGCACCAAGCGCACGATACACACTCCGAATTTTTTCGTGCGGCGGAAATTTCACCTCATGATTTCGTTCTCTTCGCTTGATGTCGCTTTCATTCCACAGCAACACTGTGTGCGCTGCATTCCCATCGCGACCTGCTCTACCCGCTTCCTGAAAATACGCTTCCGGCTGAGTGGGCACATCGGCGTGCAACACCAAACGAACATCAGGCTTGTCGATGCCCATACCAAATGCATTGGTTGCGCAAATCACTCGGATCTCTCCTTTCATCCAACGGTTAAATGCCTCGCGCCGCTGATCATGCGTTAGTCCCGCATGATACACTCCACTTGCCATTCCCTTCTTCCATAAATAATCAGCCATAGCATGGGTGCGAAGACGCGAGGCACAATACACAATTGCGCTACCGGGCATTTTCTCGAGTATCTCTGCAATCTTTCCTTCTTTGTCTTCGTGATATAAAACGTTGTATGAAAGATTGGCTCGTGCAAAACCGGATGAAATAACATGTTGCTTTCTAAACTTCAACTTCTCTTGAATATCTTCTACGACCTTTGGCGTCGCACTCGCCGTCAATGCTAGAACTGGCACATCGGGAAACATGTCGCGTAATTCGCCAATACGCAAATAGTCAGGACGAAAATCATAGCCCCACTGAGAAATACAGTGCGATTCATCGACCGCTATGAGCGACAACTTCATCTTACGAACTCGCGCCTGAAATAAATCGTTTTGTAATCGCTCCGGTGACACATACAGAAAATGAACGGTTCCATAAACACAGTTGTCCAGCACACGGTCTATCTCCCTTCGGTTCATCGACGAGTTCACTGCGTGTGCTGTGAGACCGCGCTTGCGCAACGACTGCACCTGATCATTCATGAGCGCCAACAAAGGAGAAATCACCAGACAAACTCCTCCCCGGCACAAGGCGGGTACTTGAAAACACAACGACTTCCCGCCACCAGTTGGAAGCAAAGCCAGCGTATCTCTGCCATCAACAGCCGACTGCACTACTTCCTCCTGGGCCAAACGAAACGTGTCGTAGCCCCAGTAGCGCTTTAGTATGTCGTGTTGTATGGCCACGTCGTCAAAATACAAAAATGCAACGATAGCGCTAATAATGACCTGTGACTAGTGACAAATGAAAGCTCGCGAATCATTCGTCACTAATCACTAGTCATTAGTCACTCCATTAACAGCCTTTCACAAATAAATCTCATACCTCTGCCGTTACATGGCACAGAGATTGGCAATGACCCAATCGTCTAAATAAACTTC
>Ga0169931_10010610_pt1 | contig 13101 bp, 15 predicted proteins | sample Kivu_15m_20L_FD_129675 | JGI IMG/M metagenome (GOLD analysis project Ga0169931, IMG submission 129675) | Freshwater microbial communities from Lake Kivu, Western Province, Rwanda to study Microbial Dark Matter (Phase II) - Kivu_15m_20L... | ecosystem: Environmental > Aquatic > Freshwater > Lake...
TGTAAAATCCCCCATAATCCATAGATTATTGATTTGATCATCGAATGGTATGTAAATGATTGAAACTTCTTCAAATCCATCTAAAATATTTTCATTTTGAAATGTTGAGCATAAATGATTGGTGTCTACTTGCATTTCTGTTTATTTAAAAAATTTTATTTTTATATATACCATTCTCAATATTAATTTCTTCTTCTGGTTGAACTTCTAATTTTTTCTTAATCGATTCCATTTCCTCATGAAGTGAATTATTATGGCTTTCTAAAGATTTTATTTTGTTCAGAAGCTCATCGAGTATATTACTTTCCATTAAATACAATATTATTCAAATATAACATTAATTAATTTATTCTAAATTTTGGAGAAATGACTTACAAAATTATGAGTGATAAAAAATTAAATTTAAATAAATGAACAAAATTTATCAGAGTCAAATTTATGGTTGAAATTTAATTTTCGAGTTTAAAATTATTTAATCCTACTATTATTATACTAAAAATTCAATAAATACTAATAACTTTAATTTTATTTTGATATATTTATTTAATGGAAGTGAATAGAGTCAATCTCGTAGATTCTAAAACTAAAGTGAAGATTTCTAGTGTATATAACAATAACTCTGTTCAAAACGGGAAGCAGAATATGTTCGACAATAATGAAGATACCTCATGGTATTCAGACCAAGGAAAAATCCAATATGTATTCTTATGCTTTGACGATTCTGTAGATGTAAACATGATAGAAATAACCGGATCAGGAGGCTTCTGCCCTAAAGTACTTTTTTAATTAATATTTATGAAGTAGAAATATTATACAGCGACAAGAATGAATTTAGCAACAAGAAGCCTGAATTAAAAAATCACAAGACTTATTTTTTAGAAGATACAAACTCTACTCAGGTAAAACCATAATTAACCTAATAAGAAAATAGAAGTTAATATAGAGAACTGTAAAACTTTAAAATTGATGATGAAAAGCTTTTATGACCTTTATGGCAGAGTTATCATCTACGATTTAAAAGTCGAAGGGAATAAAAGGATTTGAACATATATGAAAACTAATATATTATGATTACTCAAAGTAATAAAATCAATTACACATTCTATAAATTATTTTTTTAAAACTGAGATAAAATGTTTATACATATTTTATAGTAATAAACATATTCTAAATAATTAAGGCACTATAATTTATTAAAATAACCCGACATTTTATATTTCAATAGATTATTTTAAATAAAATCCAACTTTTCTGTCATACATGTGTGTAAATAAATTCTTATTATTCTGACTTTTATAAACATTCGAAGAATTGTTTTTATTACGATTAACCTCAGCCAATTTTTCTTTTGTATAATCATTATAATTTATATTCTGTGTAAATACACTACTCCTTACCCCATTTGATCCAAGATAAGAAGAAAATTTCTGACTTTTATTCAGATTTTTTTCTCTTTCTTGAATTTGCTTTTTATACATTTTCGCATAAGATACAGTTTTTATCGGATCTTTGTTGTACATATCGTGAAGATACCTTTCTTTATTAAAAAAGTTTTTTTCTGTATTATAAAAACTGTTAAGCCCTACATTTTTATGAATCGGAGTTCTGTCTAAATCTTCACTAGAAAAATTGGAATTTCCATTATAAAACGTTTTTAGATTCAAGGTTTCCTTCTTCAAAATGGGATTTTCATAAACTATTTTTTTCAAACTCCTCTTCGTGTGTGTCATAATAGGGGACTCTGTTCGATCATTAAAAAAACAAAAAGATTCGAAATTTTTTGTACCTCGATTGAAATTATTGTTATTATTACTATCATAATCTAAATTAGGACTAATATAACGATTGTCTTTAGTAGCTGACTGAACTTTTCTTTTCCCTCTTATAAATACTTTATCATTATTTACTTGGGAGAAAAAATTTGTCGAAGTTTGTTTTCCAAATGTCGAATTATTGCGATAGAGGTTTTTGTAATTAGCTTCATCATGATATCTAAGAAGACTGTTAGTCTTAAGATGGTTCTAATATAAAATAATATCTATTACTGTGTCTATTTCATTCTTTCTTATTATATGCCTATAAAATTGGTTGCTTGTCATAGCTGATTGGCCATTCTTCATTATTGAAAAAAGTTTTATTTATATATAAAGATAAGCTTTAATTTATTAATTACAAAATGAATCCCCAGTTAAACAAAAAGTTTGCGATTAATTTTCTTTCTCAGTTTTTGACTGGAATTGAAAAAATGATTCCAAGTGACGAAAATCAAGGTAACATAATTAAGTTTTAGTCTGGTTATCAAATATAGAAATTGCTTCTCAAAAGTCAAAAAATCTTGATAAAAATTTAGTTGGCTCGAATAATGAAAGCTCAGAAATGACTTCTAATACAAATATGAATAAATCTGCAAATGTTCAACCTAAGGACAAATTAAATTTTTTCGATAAAACAAAAAAAATTCAATTTCAAGGTAAAAAAAAGTTAAGCTCTCCTTTGTTCAATGTTAATAAAAATTCTGCTAAAAACGGGAATATAAATAATTATAATCCCTACAATAACAACATTGTGGATTATGTCTCACCAAAAAATAGACCATCTATTTCTAAAGGGGCTTCCAATACAAGGAAACTCTTCTCAGTATCACCGATGAGAAACCGTGGCTTGGAAGTATATTCATATTCATTTACATTTAAATTTTAATTTAATGTAGAATTTTAGAGCATCTAACTATAACTCGCATACACAGAACACTATTAGTAATTTAAACAAACCAAATAACAATGGAAAAACTAATATGTTTTCAAACAGAGCAATCGAAAATATTAGAAGCAAAAATAAAAGAAATAGTAATATTTCAAGTAATCTATCAAACAAAAATTACAACAATACAGTTAGTTTTAACCTAAATTTAAATAAAAATGATCAAAAAATTAATGGAGACATAAGTAAAATTGATAGGAAAAATGTGAAAACTAATCCTGATAAAACTTCAATCCATGCCACCAAGACCAATGTTAAATCCCAAAAAAGACATCATAAAGATAATAATTCTGTTGATGTCAAAACTAGCGCTGCTGCTAATAAAAACACAAGCAATAAACATTCAATTTCCTATAAACAAAGCAATTTTCACTCAAATATTATTGATTCTGTTAATAATAGAATTACATCAATAGATGTAAATGGAAGAAAAAATAAATTGCATGAAGTAAAAGAATTGCTGCCGAAAAAGAACTCAAAAAATTTATTTGTAAAAAATCAATTCTATAAAGAAAATTTCAAAAGTATAAATAATAAACATGTAATTAGCAAGGATAATGATAATAGTAATAGTAATAATGATTTATTAAATAAGAAGGAACTAAAAGAGAATAATAATCAGCAAATAAATAACTTAGGCTTAGATAATTTTTTAAATGAATTTAAAATCAAATCAAACGATGCAGATATGAAAAGCATGAAACATTTCGAAAATCAATCAAGAATTAATAATTTTAGTAACAACAATATTCCATCTAAATACCAAAATGGAAATGAAATTAAAAATAGTCCCGCTAACGAGTTAGATCCTAAGTCTTATTTAAGTTTTCTTAATGCAAATATCTTAAAAATTAATTCTGATAATAAGACAGAGGTATCATCTAATATTGATAAACAGTCTAAAACAGAAAACCTAACTACCGATGATAATCATATTGTATTTATTAAGAATAAATACAAGTTACTCTTCGAAAATTATAAGAATTAAAAAAAATATTTATATTTAAAATAGAAAAATTTTATATAATTTAAAATTATTTTATTTTGTACTTTAAAAAGAATTATTATGAATTACAGAGGTTCATGCAAGAAGATACATAAATAAAAATATTAAATATTTTTCTACTTAATTTAAAATTATTTTCATACTGTTTGTGAAAATATTATATTCGCAATTATGCCAAAATTAAATTCATCAAAGTCAGACTCATATCCATTTGCCACCGAAAAATAAAAATTCACCTTAGTACAATTACAATGAAGATGTTGCTGCATATTATTTAAAAATATTTTTCCGACTTTTCCACTCCACAAATCAATGTATATGTTTTTATCCAAATTTTGAATGTTAATAAGATACTCGCATCCTGGTTTGATATAAACAGCCTTCTTCATATAAATTTGATAAGTAGGGTCATTAACATCGAGCACTCCGTAAAGGATCTGGTCATCGGAAATTTTCTCATCGAAAGTGTATTCCTCTTTTAATTCAGAGATTTTTATTGTGATTGGAATTTTTGTTCTGTCGCTTATACTAGCTAAAAGATTCTTTTCAGATTCATAAAATGTTTTAGATGAAATGTACAATCCACAAAGACTGAAGCCTATGATGAAAATAGGACTGTCTACTTTTAGTAACAAAGAAGATGATTTAAAACAGACAAGTTCCTTTCTTTTTCTGTATTTGTTAAATCTTCTGAGAACAATTGATTTATTTGTAATTCCGCTTGAAATAGAGGTAATCACAGATTTTTCGTAAATTGAGAATTGCTTTGTATATGAATTAACTGCTTTGTCAATTAATTTTTTTCTTTCATTTACTGAATTTTTTACAGATGGAGTTGTGAATTCCAATAGATTTTTAGAATTTAACGTTATTTTAGATAATTCTGACATAATCGCATTCTTAGATTTTTTATATTCACATATTTGAATAGCGTTGGTTTTGTTATTAACAACATTAAGCATTTCATTTATTTCTGCAATGTATTTCGACAATCGTATGTTAACTCCCATTAATCTACTTAAGGTATTTTCAACTTCTTCGTCTAGACCATTATATGTCATTAGGGGAAAATTTTTAATAAACGTATCTGTTTTATTTATATTTTCAGCCTTGATTTTTTCGAAGGTGTTATTCAAATTTTTCAGGGTTGTTTGACTGATCAGTTTTATTTCTTCATTTATTTTTAAAATAGATTCTAACCTCTCTTCAATATTTGGTTTCACCTGAATAATATCGAATATAAAATTTTTAAGACTCTCTTTAAATTTATTTGCCATAAAACTTGGAAGATTTGAGTCGTGATTTCGGTGAACATCAGAGAAGCACAATTTACAGATGAAATGATTGCACTTGTTGCAGTAAAATGATCCATGTGAGTTGGGGTGGTCTTTACAAAAGATTTCTTCATCATCGACACAATTTTCTTGATTTGCGATTACTTCGAAATCGTTTCCTTTCAAGCCCATTTCTATACACTTTTTACAAATCAATCGAAACTTTGATGTCTGCACTCCAATGAAAGATTGACCATGGATTTTGCATGATACAACAGGGGCCTTGCTTACTGTAAAATAGCTCATGATAGTGTTTGTAGTTATGTCACTCTTGCTGCTTATATCGTCTTTGCTAGAATCATCGATTTCTTTTGTATCTTTGAATTTAACATGAACATCGTAACTTTTGTCAGAAATTTTTTTCTTCAAATTTTGATTCAAAATGTCTTCCATTACAAAAGCTAATTTATAATAAATTACAAAGAATAATAAATAAATAATAAATTTTCAGTTATTTAGATTTTAGTTAAAGAAGATGATTTTCATAATAAAAATAAGAGAGGATTCCCTTTTTCGTTTATTTCTTCTTACTTCTATATTTATTTTCCATAATGAAAGTACTGTGCTTCGGAAAGCTTATATATTCAGCATGCTTAACATAAAATGGAGGTCTATCCTGTAAAACAGACGGCAAAAATTTTTCTTGTTTTTCATATTTGCTTGGTCTTTGTATGTAATCCTGCGTTTAAAAATTTTAAGAATGATACTATTTTGAAAATAAATACTTTAAATTTTTTGTTATGATCTTTCAAAAAATTTAGATATTGATTTGATAAATTATTTGAGGAATAATCATAACCGAAATTTTCTCCCTTTAAGCGGAACTTTAAAGTTTCTTTAACTGGGTACCTTTCATAAGATCTCAGTGGCATAGTTACTCTTGACAATTTCCAAGGATTTAACACTTCCCCCTTTAAAGCATTTATTGGACTAAATTCCTTATTCCCTAATCCTGGATTTTTCCATGATTGCTTATATTTTATGCTTTTCAATAGATCCTCTTTTGATTTAGTTGCTGGAATATAAGATCTTTTAAACTAAGTTATTTTTATATTTACAATTTCGTTTAAATCTTTTGGTGTAATTGATTTAATGTTTGAAAGTAATTCCATGGGGTCTTTTTCTAAATAGAATTTTTCTATTTTTCTTATTTCATGATCCATATTTTAAAATTATTAATAAGTTAATTATAAATTTTATTTCATCGGAATACTCTTAATAATAGATGACATGTAATTAACAATAAACAGTTGAATAGACAGAATTTTCTTTTTTTATTAAAAGATGAATAAATTTTTTTTAATCGACAAAAAATAGTTTATTATATCATATTAAATTTAAAAATTATAAATTACAAATAAATTCTTCTATTCAGAAAATTACACATCCGCCTTTTTTACTTTCGGCACTAGTTATCTCGTTCTCTTTATTCACTGTTTTCAAAGGTTGGGATCGCTCTCTCTGCGATGAAACAACTTTCTTTTTATTTTCTTTATCAAGTTCCTTTTCTTTTTTTTTATTCTCTTTCTCCTTTTCTTTCTCTTTTTTCTTATTCTCCTTTTCTTTTTCTTTCTCCTCAAGTTTTTTTCTCATCCTTTCGTCTTCTTCTTTTACCTTCAAAATTGAAATTTTAGGATCAACAACAGTAGTAAACAAATTCCACAATCTGTTATATTCTTCAGTATATTTAGCAGCAAGTTCCTTATTCTCATAGAACAAAATATTCTCTTGATTAATTTTAACAGCTTGATTCGTCCAATTAAAAGAGCCAGTAATTACAACACTGTTATCAATCACTGCGAATTTATGATGCATATTTGCTCTTGCACTGTCATCTGTCTTTGTAGGTATTCCAATAGCTGCACAGCGGGCGATTTCAGATCCAGCCATTTTGCAGCATTCATCATCTGTAATTATTCTTACTTTAACGCCTCTCTTATAGACTTCTTCAATAGCAGCAAAGATTCTTTCATTAGTCAGTGTGTAAATGGCGATGTCTAATGTTTTCTTGCAAGTTCTTAGAATATTCACTACGTGTATTTCATTGTCTACACTCGGGAAGAAAAAACATTCGAACAATGATGCTTTGTAGGAAAAGTATTCGTTTATTATAAAATCGTTGAGAGTTTTGTAAGATTTGAATGAATTGTCACTGATTGTGAATGTAGCAAATTGATTGTCGATTCTATGTTAAATATTAATATATCAGAATTCTTACATTTTCCTTAATTGGTTCATGTTATGCTCTCCTTTTTTCAGATTTGGATAATTTTGGAAAAAATCTTTTAATATTGAATTATCGGTTTTATTATCCTTAAGATAATTCATTATAAAAATTCGAATCTGATCCCATTGTGATTTAGACACATCTTGATAAAAGTAGCTTTCTTCTAGATTGAATTTTGGGTCGAGAATGAATTTTTCTTTCCTTGAGGATTTAGTCATCTTTTCTTTTGAATTCGCTTCGGTTATACTTGATTCTTTTGTATTTTCCTTTTCTTTAACGGCCATTCCGTTAAGATTGTTTGTTGATTTAGAATTGTTTCGTTTGCGTTTCTTTTGAGTTAATGTTTTTTCTGGTTTTGTACTTTCGTCTTGTGAACATTCAGAAACATTTTTCTCCTCATCTGATAATTCTGATGTAATCGAAGATTCTTCATCCGGTAAAAAATCTTCATCCTCATCATCTGTATCATATTTCTTCTTTTTATTTGTTTTTGTAGTTTTCTTCGCAGCAGTTTGTTTTGTGGTTGTCTTTTTATTCGTTTCTAATTCAACATCAGATTCTTGACTTACAGAAGAATCTTCCTCGGATTCAACATATTTTGGTTTTTTAAGTTTTCTTCTAACTTTATTCATTAAATTACAAATAAATTTTTACTTGATAAATAAAACCAATTATTTTACTTTAGAAAAATTTATTTATTATATTTGAATTTGTAATTTTTCCTTACTAGAAATTTTAATCCTGTCATATTTTTATTCTTTAGATAATAGCGGGGGTATAAGATCCTCATATTTATAAGAAATTTCTATACAGATTATTCACTATGCTATGATATCAAAATTAAAATATTCATCAAAAAAATACTAATATCTTCGATAATTATTTGAATATAAATTATTTTAATAAATTTTTAAATAAAATTTTATTATAAATTAAGCATGAGTGCTTACAATCTCGAAGACCTTAAAGGAAAAGACATAAATCTAATCGGCCCCGAAAAAGATTACAAAAATTCAAACAACAGAAAAGAAGGCTTAGATGGGAAAGTAAAAGACCAGAGATACTCTGACGTAGAAGGATTGAACCATCTGGACCTTGACACTTTAGATGAACCTATAGTAGAAACTTTAAAGAGAGATTTTATTAAAATAGTTCATAAAATAGAATATGCTGTTATACCTAGAACTACTGCTAATGACAATAAACAACTTAGAAATTGTAATTTTAACTCTTATTAATAATTCAAGGGGATTTTTGGGGACCACTTATCCTATGTATGATTCTTTCAATCCTCCTCTCATTTGGAAGCGATGATGATTCAAGTAAAGGAATGATTTTTGTTATGGTTTTTGTATTAATGTGGCTTGGTGGAGTAATTATTACTATCAATTCCCATTTCTTAGGATCAAAGATGTAAAAAAAATTCTTTTATTATTTTAGATCTTTATTCCAAAGTATTTGTGTTCTCGGCTATTGTCTATTTCCTATTGATGTTGCTGCTTTAATTGTTGGTTTGATTCCTCTCCCTTTTATAATAAAGTTTGTAATATGTGGAGCTGCCTGTGTTTGGTCCAGTATTTGTAAGTTTTATAATTTAAATTTATTCCTAAGGTTCTATTGGATTTATGAGTCAAATGATTGAACCTCATAAAAAAATTCTTGCTACTTACCCTATTTTCTTATTTTATATGTTTTTCTCATGGTTAATCATGGCTATTTAGATTTCAGAATAGTTGAAATAATTTCGGTACGCTGCCAGTGTCATAATTAAAATTTTTAACTTAAAAAAGCATATAAATTTTTTTGACAAAAAGATTAAAAAGAAAATAAAATCGTTGATATTAAAACATATAATTTATTATATTTTTGATGGAAGTGAAATAAATAAACAATACATATCTGAGAATCGTCAAATATATGTAATATATTTAAAAAGAAATATAATTATAATTGGAATATATTTGATTTTATTACTTATTGGTATATAATTAATATGTATAATTTAATATTCTAAGTTAATATATGAAATCTCGATCAGGTATAAAGTATATCTACATTTATCCATCATTTCTTCTAACAAATATAAACCTTTTTGATCTGCTCTATTTTATAGTCATTTCCAGTGTTCGGGCATGTGAATTTTCCAGAAGCTTTGATCTGTTCATTAATAGCCTATACATGAATAATTTATAAAATTATTTAATCATAAATATATATACCTTTTCTGAATAAACTTGTCCATTCGGCAAGGACATAGGAGGATTAACATGATCCATAATATCGCCAGTTATTCTACAAATCAAAGTACTAACCGGATGATGTGATGCAGGAAGATCTTTAGCTAGTATTCCTATCTCATCGCAGCAAACCGGGCATGTTTTATTCTTGTTCGAATAACAGAAAGAGGTCTTTAAACTCATCAAGCCGCTTTGAAACAAAACCTCGAGTGAAGAACAAGATTTCATAGAATAAACTTGGAAGAAAACTTGCTTGAAGTCATTTTCTAAATCGATCCATCTATCTTCTGACAATATTTCCACAATTTTCGGTATTCTGTAAATATTTTCTTTTCTAACTGCTAGGATTATCATTATTTCCCTTATTTCTTTTACATCTGAATGGGAAGAAAAATTTTCTCTTGCAAATTTCACAGCGTCTAACACATTTCCTGACTTGTATATCTCGACATACTGCTGCTTAAGTAATTTAAACTTAATATTGGAATTAAGTTTTGTAAGCTTGCTTTTATTTGTATTGCACCAATTAAGTGCTTCATTTATGTCCTTATTTTTTAGACTGAGTAATATTTTCTGAATTTCTAAAAATATTGAATACTCTACTGAACTGCTAATTTTTTCGTCGAGAATAAAGTTATTCGCTGTTTCCAGAAATTTTTCTCTTAGAAAGAAATCAAGAAGTAAATTGTGTAATTTCTTTTCACAGAATATTTTGAGATTTTCAAAAGAATAATTATTCTCGTCGATCATTTGTAATTGATTGATTCTTTCTTTAAGACAGTTATAAAGCAGTTCTTCTTCATTGCATATCTGCTCGTACTATAAAGATATATAAGATGTAAATAAAATATTTCTTACCTTTGCTTCCATGTCCTCTACTCTTTGATATAAATTTTTTATTGCTGTTTGTATTTCATTAGCTCCACCTTGTTTCTTTTTTAAATTTTGTAAACGCGTTACTACTGTACTTATATCTTTCTCTATTATTTTTTTGTTTGTTCTCAAGTTAGATAGAATTACTTCATACACAATTCTTATGTAATCGTATTCGAAGCTTATGTCTGGTCTAAAATCCATTGAATTTATAAAAAAATTTTAGTAGATAATATCAGATAAATTATAATTGATGATAATAAATAATGAAAAATAATTCGTAATGAAATCAGAATATATGATCTCAATTAAATAATGATTAGAACATTTCATTTAATGATAATTTTCATATTTTTTTGTACCATTAATAATCTTGTTTAAGGAGTAAATTATTAACCAATATTTATAATATATCAAGAATTTTTTTTCAATTTATGGAAGCACCATTATTAGTATTCAAACTAGTATCATCACTCTCAAATTCATTCAATTTCATCAAATATACAAAATTAAGCTGTTCTAGTAATTTCACCCCATACTAATCAAAATATCATAAAACTATATTACATACTTCATTCTCTGCTATTTTCTTATAAATATTCATCACAATAGTGTTCACTTCTTTATGTTTAGAGAATAATCCATTGAAGAAAAATTGAAAATCCAAAGTGTAAATAATCAAAATACTCAGAAACTAAATAAAATAAATAAAATAATTTACTATTTTGATATATAAATCTCCCCCAGAAATAAATTTCTCTATATCAGAAAAGATTAGAAGACACTCCTCTCTTTCAATATTTTTTCTATAGTATAAATTATCAACATGTCTTTGAATTAGATTAAGCGACTTCCCATTAACCTGGATAAACTGACGTATTTTTTCCATTTGACATTCAATTTTCCAAAAAGTTGAATTTTGTAATTTTAATTTCCTCTTGTATTGTTTATTTATTTCAGTTGTTAAATCGTCATCATCTGAAAAATATAACTCTCCAGTAATTTTAAACAGATGATTAGTATAATTTTTAAAATACCTTTCGACTTCACATTCGCTCAAATTTTCATGCTTTATTTTGTAAATTAACTCCTTAATGAAGAATTGATCACTTTCTCGATTTATAGCATTAAGATATTTTTTATAATTTTCATTTATAGTAATCTTTCCTGTGTCGATTTCGCACATGATATCCCATGCATCAGTTTTAATTTTAAAAATAGGATTAGTTACACCGTAAATGCAGTTATTTGATTTAAGAAATTCCATATCGTAGAGGTTCTTATAAGGGTGAATTCTTTTTAAAATTCCGAAACAGGGTGGTGATACCATAGAAACTGTCGAGAAGATAAAATTGCATAAGGTTTCACACGAGGTGCTTGCATCGCCTATGAAGAGGATTTTTTTATCTGATAGGATTGCATCATAGATTATCATTGTATTATCTTTAAAAGTTTTTATAAATTCTATTAGATTTCCAGGGAAGATTTTTTCTCTATAATTGGCTACTTTAATTTCTAAATTCAGCTTTTGCACTCCTATTTCTATTTCAAATGGATTGGGATCTAAGTTAGGCAAATTAGTATCCTGCAATTTATTTGTATCTTTATTTGACTTCTTCATGTGACATGGTAAAGAAAAATATGTCGAGTTAAGTAAATGATAATTTAAATAACCTTCGTAAGGGTTAATATCTAATCCGAATTTAGAACTAGCTATACTATTCACACTTTTATACAACAAATCTATAGTTTTTGTTATTAGATTTATTTTCTCTTCGTTTTTGATATTAAATGTGCAAATTTTGAATATCTCTTCCAGTAAGAACTTAAGAAGAGGTTTGAAATTATACAAATTAACTAGCTTATATGTTCCTATCGCTACTGATTTTAAAATCGCCCCACGTTTTGTATTTTTATCCAATTTAGTCTCTAGACAGCATATAAAGTATAATTCCTTCTCTTGATTAAAAAATGAATATAAATCAATTGCTTCATTAGTTGTTTGAATGTCATCTGATTTATTATTTGTTATTTCTACATTTTCGTTGTCGAATAATTTCTCTAACGTCGCTATTTCTTCTTCAGACACAAACTCGAAACCTATCGCTTGCGAATTTAATGTGTAAATAGAAGCAAATGTTTCACTAAGTTTTTTAAATTGAATGTCGTTATGAATTGGAATCGAAAAAAAAATTTCGCTCTCTTGGAAGATAATCATATTGAAAAAACTTTCTTTAGGATCTTTATTGATTTTGAAGCTTATACAGTCGGTTTTATTCTTCATAAAATTTTCAGACATATTCATACTCTCCCATTTGACAGTAAATGAATTGTAATTATAAATTTCTTTTATTTTAAAAACTTTGTCCTTTACGAAGCTGTTATAGTAAGGAAATGAACCAAGATCTATGTATTTTATATAGCCTAGATTGAATTTGTCGACTTGCTTCTTCATGCTCTCAATAAGGATATCTTCTGAATTTGTTTTTTTGTTAAGCACGAAGCAAAAACAGTCATTCATAATGTTATGGGTTCCTTCAGGAATTAGATAAGAAGATAAGATAGTTTCATTAATTCCAAGTTTTTGGGGATATTCTACTTTAATCACATTTCCTTCGTTTATGTCGAATTCTCCATAGATAATATAGTCAATCATTAATTAAA
>Ga0169931_10010611_pt1 | contig 13098 bp, 12 predicted proteins | sample Kivu_15m_20L_FD_129675 | JGI IMG/M metagenome (GOLD analysis project Ga0169931, IMG submission 129675) | Freshwater microbial communities from Lake Kivu, Western Province, Rwanda to study Microbial Dark Matter (Phase II) - Kivu_15m_20L... | ecosystem: Environmental > Aquatic > Freshwater > Lake...
GGCTTGACCTCCTCCAGCGGACGCTTGCCCGCCTCGCGGATCTCGAGGACCTCGAACACCACGAACTGGTCATCCAGTTCCACAGGCTCCGACACGGCGCCCCGTTTGGCGCGGTCCAACGCGTTCAACAGCACCCGGCTTTGCCCGAGTCCCGGAATGAAGGGTGTGCCTTTCGTCGCGAAGGCCGTACCGACCGTCAGATTCAGACGGGTCGCCTCGGCTTCGAAACCGGTCTCCGCAGCATAGGCTGAAAAATCGTTCGCGGCATCGGATTGCGCACCGATCGTTGTGAAGGGATCGGCATCCACCGCCATGGTGAACACGACCGCACGAACGGTACGGCCACGACCCTCCACACGTTTGGCCATCACCACCTCACCATTGTGCAGCACAGGGCTGGTGACCTGGCCATTGGCGATCCGGAAGACCTCCGCCAAATGGGATCCCAATTCGGTCTCGGATTGGAACGCGGCCGGTACGGTGCGGGTGCGCGACCCGTTCTGGGCAAGGAAGGTCGAATCGTCGGATGCTTCTGAGAACAAGGGCCTCAGATGCTCCGCTTCGGCCAGTACCCGTGCCGTATCCGCCACCGTCGGTGTTTTGGGGAAGGAGACGAACCGCAGATTCCAGCTCTTTTCCTGCTTGAACTCATCGCCGCCTTTCCGGTAATGATCGCGGATGGCCTTCTCATCCACCGATAGGGTGGCTTCATCCACCGCCGAGTAGGGAAAGCGGACGAACCGGAACGACGTCATCGAGTTGTCGCGGACAAACTCTTGCGCCACTTCACCGGTGGTCACCACCAGACCCGACTCCAGAAACGCGTTCAGCTTCTCTCTGCGACGCTTGTCGCGCAGCTGCCTCTCCACGTTCACCCAGATCTCCGCATTTTCCGGCGCCTCGATCGCCGCACGCAGGGCCACACGATCCACGGTGCCATCGGCCGCTGTGAAAAACTGCGTGATGAACGGATCCGGATTCGGTCCGGACACCATGTCGATGACCTCCGAATCCGTCACCGTGATACCCAATCGCGCCATCTCGGTTTCCAGGATACGCTCTAAGACCAGCTCGTCCCAAACCATCTCCTCGTAGAAGGCCCGCAATTCCAGACTGGGTTGCTCGCCATCGGATTCCTGCCGGTACCGCTCCAGATAACTGGTGAGCCGGGCATTGTAATCCTCAAAAGCGATGGGCTTGCCATTCACCTCACCCAATGCGCGCGGACCCGTCATCAAGGCATCGAACATCTGCGTGTCCGACAAACCCCACAACACCCCGAACGAGAGCAGCAGTACCCAGAAGATGTACTTGGTGCTGTTCCTCAAAGATTCCATCAAGCCCATTGCCGCGTCCTGTACAATCGATTTGGTTTATAAAAAAACAATGAAATAGCCCCGAAGATACGGGAAACCGTCAACCCAATCAAAACAGGCGGATCAGCTTCAGGTGCCTCAAATAGTGGCGCGGGTTCTCATTCAGCTTCTTTACCGTCTGGTTCAGATTGCTTGTGAGGCTGTCGAGGTTCCGGTACAGCGAGGGGTCGTTCACCAGCAGCCCCAACGAGCCCTGGCCTTCATTGATTTTGACAAGGATTTCCCCCAGCTCGCGGTTGGTGGCGTTCAGACCGGCAACCAGGGTATCGATCTCTTCGGATGCGGAACGCAGGTTCGCGATGGCCGCCTTCACATTGGCCTCCTCTTCTGCGGAAAGACGGTCAACCCGGGCCACGATCGATTCCACACGTCGCACGCTGTTCCGGATGCGGTTCTGTTCCCCCTCCAACAGGGATTTGAGGCCCGAGGTCGTCCGGTTCAGATTGTCGAGGATGGCGGTGATGTCGGAGGTGCCCCCGTCGGCGAGGAGCCCATCGACCTGCGACAGGATGCGCGTCAACGACTCGGTTCCCGTTGTCACGTTCGCGCCCAATTCCAAGCCGAGATCACCCAAACCCGCCAAGGGCCCTTCATCGTAGACGCCGCGGATGCGGCCCTTGTGCGGAATGGGGGTGGTGAAGGCCCCGCGTTCGATCACGACCGCTTTGGTACCCAGGAAATCGGTCGCCCGGATGTACGCCGTCGAGCCCAGGGGCACGTCCACGGTGTTGATGCTCAAGGCCACCCGGATGCTGTCGTCCTGAAGAATCTCCAGGGCCCGCACCGAGCCGATCTTGATGCCGTTGAGCAGAATCGGCGATCCGGTGCTCAGCCCGTCCACTTGGGCGTACGTCGCATACAGGGTGGTACCCAGACGGAACACCGGCACATCGCGCATGATGCGGAATCCGACGAATCCGATCAGCGCCGCCATCACGATCGCGATTCCGATTTTGACTTCATTTCGAATCACAAGAGTCTCCTGGTTGAATTAGATTCGGTATTCACTGGCTTTGATGAATTCCCGCAGTTTGGGATGGTCGGCCTTCCGCATCTCGTCTACCGTACCGTACCAGCTCAGTTTCTGGTCGTCGAGGAAGGCGGCCTTGTCCGCCACCCGCAGTACCGAGTGCATGTCGTGGGAGATGACGATGCTGGTGATGTTCAGGCTTTTGCTGAGATGCAGGATCAGATCATTGATTTCGTCGGATGTGACCGGATCGAGGCCGGATGTCGGTTCGTCGTACAGAAGATACCGCGGTTGCATGACGATGGCGCGGGCCAAGCCGACCCGTTTGCGCATGCCGCCCGAAAGTTCGGAAGTGGCCTTATGGCCTGCATCCTTCAGATTCACCATGCCGAGGCATTCCTCCACCCGGTCTCGGATTTCGGCTTGGCTCATCTTCGTGAAGTAGCGTAGCGGAAACGCCACGTTTTCGAAGGTGTCGATGGAGTCGAACAAGGCCGCACCCTGGAACAGGACGCCGAATTGCTGCCTGGCCAACCGCAGGCGCGCATACGACAATGCGAAGATATTCTCCCCGTCCAGCCGCACATCGCCCGTATCCGGATACAGCAAGGCGTTCAGGTGCTTCATCAATACCGACTTGCCCGAGCCGGATTTGCCTAGAACCGCCAGCGATTCGCCGTCGGTGATGGTCAGATTGACATCCTTCCATACCAGATGGGGACCGAAGGACTTGCTCAGATTTCGGATTTCGATCATGGTGTCAGAGCAGGATGGTGGCCAGGATGAAGTCCGCCAGGAGAATGTAGATGCAACTCAGAACCGTCGCGTTCGTGGTCGCCTTGCCCACTCCCTCGGCGCCGCCTGTAGCGAAATACCCTTTGTAGCAGGAGATGGAGGTGATCACGAAACCGAACACGAAGCTCTTGATCATTCCGAAGGCGACATCCCACGGAAAGAAGTAAGCCCTCGCGCCTTCCATGAACTCGGCGGATGTGAGCACGCCCGTGAGCATGCCGGCCAGGTTGCCGCCGATCACACCGGCCGCGGCCGCCGCCAGGTAGATGATGGGGAACATCAGGATTCCGGCCAACACGCGGGGCACCACCAGGAAGGTCACGGAGTTGAAGCCCATCGATTCCAACGCGTCGATCTGCTCCGATACCCGCATGGTGCCCAACTCCGTGGCGATGCGCGCACCGACACGGCCGGAGAGCACCAGCGCGGTGACCATGGCGCTGAGTTCGACCAGCATCGATTGCGACACGATGGCGCCGATGGCCGAACGGTCCACGAACGAGCTGGTCAGCTGGTAGGAGGTCTGCAGCGTGAGAACCGCACCCGTGAAGCTGCCCGCCAGCATCGAGATGCCCAAAGAGCCGATGCCCGTCTTCACCATCTCCGCGAACAGGTTCTCCCGATAGGTATGGGTTTCCGTGACCGAACGGAGGGCCTCGTACAACAGGCGGCAATACCGTCCGATTTCAAGGAAAAGCAACATAGGCCCGTAATTTGCGCTATATTTTCCATCCGCACAATGCTCATCCGCATCTCCCTATCATCGGTCGTCCTGATCTTGGCCATGGCCGGCGCGGCGCAGGCCCAGACCTACCGGTTCCTGAACGTCCCGTTCCATGCGCGATCCGCGGCACTGGGCGGTGCCCCGGTGGCCTTGCCGGATGCGGGTGTTGGAATGATGCATGCCAATCCGGCGTACCTCCATGCGGACCACCATCGCCAGGCCTCCTTCTCGGTGGCGCGGCAGATCGAGGACACCCGGTTCGCCAGCGCCCACGCCGCCTGGCACATCGACGGATGGGGCACCGTGGGAGCGGCGGTGCGGCATGTCTCCCACGGCGACCTGCGCCGGCGGGATGCGGATGGCGCCGACCTCGGTGGCTTCACGGCATCGGATATCGCGATCAAAACCGCCTTTTCGGCGCAAGTGGGACCTGCTCTGCGCTACGGTATCGCACTCGACCTGATCCGCAGCGATTACACCCACGTCCGATCCACGGCTTGGGCCGCATCCGCCGGGTTGTTGGCGCAGTTGCCGGATGCCTCCGTTCTGGGCCTGAGCGTCGTGAATGCGGGTTCCCAGATCCGGACCTTCGATGGCGAGGAGGAATCCCTGCCGATGGATGTCCGGTTGGGGTACAGCCGTCGTCTGCAATATCTTCCGTTCCGATTCTCCTTAACCGCCCAGCGCTTGCACGACCCCGACCTGCGGCACCCGATGAACCACCTTCAAGCCGGCGGCGAATTCCACTTCGGGACCAACGTGCAGGTCCGCTTCGGATACGACCACCGCCTGCGCGAAGCGCTTCGGTTCGAAGACCGGATCGATCTCGCCGGATATTCGATGGGCGTCGGGTTTCGCATCAAGGGGGTCCGCGTGGATCTCTCGCGGGTTTCCTACAGCCAGATCGGCACGATGCTGCACATCGGAACCGACGTACATTTCTGAACCATGACCCATTTCCGTTACCTGACCGCCGGCGAATCGCACGGTCCCGAACTCACCGCCATCATCGAGGGCATACCGGCCGGCGTGCCCTTGGCATCCGAGGATATCGGCAAGCAGCTGGCCCGGCGTCAGGAGGGGTATGGTCGTGGCGGGCGGATGGCCTTTGAGAAGGATGCGGCCATCGTCACCTCCGGTGTGCGTTTCGGCAAGACGATGGGTGGTCCGATCGCGATGCGCCTGGTGAACCGGGCGTATGAAAAGGATGCCGCGAATTGGCCGGTCGTGATGTCGCCCGAGGGGGATGGTGCGGGAGTCGAGCGCATCACCATCCCACGGCCCGGCCACGCGGATCTGGTCGGTATTCAGAAATACGGCTTCGACGACATCCGGCCCGTCATCGAGCGGTCGAGCGCCCGTGAGACGGGCGCTCGCGTGGCCGCCGGCGCCGTCGCGCGCCAGTTCCTGCGCGCGCTCGGCGTACGCATCGGCGGCCACGTCGTCCGCCTCGGCGGCGTCGGCTACGACGGCTGGGAGGCCATACGCGCCACCGCCGACCCCCTGGCGGCGGTGAGCGCCGAACATCTCGCCGACGCCGCCGACCGCAGCGACGTGCGTTGCCTCGACCCCGATCTCAGCCGTCGCATGGTCGACCTGATCAAAACCCGCCGCAAGGAAGGCACGTCCTTGGGTGGCATCTATGAAATCCTCGTCACCGGTCTGCCAGCCGGCCTCGGAAGCTACGGCCACTGGGATCGCAAGCTCGACGGCCGCCTGGCCGCCGCCATACTCGGCACACAGGCCATGAAGGGCGTCGAATTCGGCATGGGGTTCGAAGCGGGTGAACGTCCAGGCCACGACGTGCATGATGAAATCACCTGGGATGGCGCCCGTTACGGGCGGCGCACCAACCGGGCGGGCGGTCTTGAAGGCGGCATGACCACCGGCCAACCCATCCTCATCCGCGGTGTCATGAAGCCCATTCCGACCATGCTGACCCCCATCCGGACGGTCGACATCGACACGAAGGAAACCGTCGACACCCGATATGAACGGTCCGACGTATGCGCCTTGCCCCGAGCGGTGGTGGTGATCGAAAACGTGATCGCACCCATCCTGGCCGATGCCGTGCTCGAACGGTTCGGGGGCGATTCACTCGACGTCATCCGGTCGCGCTGGCATGGATAGGCTGACCCGGTTGCGCCTGTTTCTGGAGCACGATCCTGACGACCTCTTCACACGGTTCGCCATCGCCTTGGAACTCGTCAAGGCCGCAGACGACCAGCAGGCCTGCACCACCTTCCAAGACATCCTGCTCCGGGATCCCGGCTATATCGGTGCGTATCTTCACCTTGGTAAATGCCTCGAACGCTTGGGTCGCGCCGCCGAGGCGCGCGACACCTACATACGAGGCATCGACTCCGCCCGTTTAACCAAAGACCCCCACGCGGCATCCGAACTGACGGGTGCCCTGGACGAGCTCGACTGACATGACCCGATCCATTCCCCTCGCCATCCTGTTCTGTCTGGTTCTCACCACCTTGGCAGATGCCCAGTCGCGGCCGGTCCATGTGGTCCGTTCCGGTGAGACCCTGTTCTCCTTATCCCGCCAACACAATGTCAGCGTCGAACAGATCCGCTCCTGGAACAACCTGACATCGAACACCATCTCCACCGGGCAACGGTTGTGGGTGGGTCCTGCCTCGGAAACCACGCCCGGTTCACCTCTCACCCACCGCGTCCGGCCAGGCGAAACCTTGTTTTCGATTTCCAGGAGGTACGGCGTGACGGTCGGTGAGATCACCGAATGGAACCGGCTGGACGGGGCGGTGATCGAGACCGGGCAGATTTTGGAAATCAGGCGCACCACCATGAACGTGCGGACGGAATCCGTCTCGGCAGACACCTCCCGGGCCATCGTGACGGAGGTGCTCCCCTCCGCCTACCATGTGGTTCAGCGTGGCGAAGCCCTCGGCATGATCGCACAACGGTACGGATTGACCTTGGCTGAAATTCGGGATCTCAACAAGCTCCGTCAAGACGGACTGAGCCCCGGCCACGTGCTGCTGATCCGGAAACCGGAGGCCGTGCCTGCTGTGGCGCCCGAGCAATCCCGATCAGGACCGCAAGGCCGCTATGTGCGGCACACCTGGACCCGCGGCGACCAACTGGCCAACGTCTTGAGCCGCTATGCCATGTCGGAGACCGAACTGGCCGCGCTCAATCCGGATTTCGATCTTCGAAATCTCCAACCCGGCGCCGAATTGGTGGTACTTCTGCCTCCGACGGCCGTTCATGCGAACCCGTACCGGGCTACACGCCAAGATCCGACGGTTCTGGGTACGTTTCCGGCAACGGTCTATGCCGATGCCGACATCGGCAAACGCCTCACCAGCGGTGAACTGTATTCACCCGACATGTTGACCGCCGGCCACAATTCCCTGGCACTGGGAAGCATCGTCTATGTGGAGGACCTCCGCACTGGCGCAGGGGTCTTCATCCAGGTCAACGACCGGATTCTGGAGCCCGAATTCCGGCTTTCACGTGCCGCATGGTCGGCCCTGGGGCTCCAAGCCGGATCGAACCACACCGTGCGCGTGTCGCGACTGGAGTGAGGATGCCCATGCGACGCGTGTTCGGTCCCTACCTGAAAGCCACCTCCAGCCTGACCTATGCGTTTTGGGCCAGCCTTCCCTTGCTCGTGCTGTACGAGGTGCTCATCCGCCTGACCAATCCGGACCCCCATTCGACCGTCCGCCTGTCGGCCGACCTCTGGCTTCAAGCCATCCCGCGTTTTTTCGGAATCGGCACACTCCTGTTCACCATCCTCGTGGCAACCGCATTGGGTGTGTATGCCTATGTCTCGGACCGCCGCAACCCGGTCGCCTTGCACGGGCGTTTCTTCACGGGCATGGTGCTGGAGTCGTTGGCGTGGTCGGTCGGACTGGCCCTGCTGGTCTCCAAAGCGACCACACTGCTCTTCGCGATGGCGGCTGAAAGTGCCGGCAGTCTCTCGACCGGGCAGCAACTGGCCTTGTCGCTTGGTGCGGGGCTCTATGAGGAACTGGTTTTCCGCGTGATGCTCGTTCCGGTTCTCATCTTCATGGCCCGCATGGCCGGTTTGGGACCCCGCGGGGCGGCGGCGGCCGGCATTGTGGCCGGAGCCCTCCTGTTCAGCGCGGTGCATTACATGGGGGCCTTGGGCGATCCCTTCACCCTCGCATCCTTCACCTACCGGTTCCTCTTCGGACTGGCCCTCAATGCCCTGCTCATCGCAAGGGGGTTCGGCATCACCGCATGGACACACTCCCTGTACGATGTCTGGGTGATCCTGCTGGGATGAACATGAGCGACCTCACATTCGATGAACGGAACAAGCAGCGGGATTTCCAGCTCGAGATGCTTCCCCATCTCGACGCCTTGTTCCATTTCGCCATGCGGCTGACATCCGACCCGGTCGATGCCGAAGACCTCGTCCAAGACTCGATGGTCAAAGCCTACCGGTTCTTCAGCAGTTACGAGAAGGGAACCAACGCCAAGGCCTGGCTGTTCCGGATCCTGAAGAACTCTTACATCAACCAGTACCGTCGCAAGTCGAAGCGCCCGACCGAAGTCGATTACGACGAGGTCTCCACCTACTACGAGTCCGTGCGCGCCGACCAGACCGACACCTCGGACCTACAGGACCGTCTGTACCGCGAGATGCTCGACGACACCGTGACCCAGGCCTTGCAAAGCCTGCCGGAGGATTTCCGGTCGGTGGTGATCCTGTGCGATGTGGACGGCTACACCTACGAGGAGATCGCCAACATGCTGGATGTGCCCATCGGCACCATCCGTTCCCGCCTGCACCGCGGTCGAAACCTGTTGCGGGCGGCATTGACCGATTACGCGGAAAGACGCGGCTACACGGATTCCTGACTCCGAAGCTTCACCCGCATCGTGGTGCCTTCACCCGGCGCGGACCGCAACACGAAGACGCGCCCGTCGTGGTATTCCTCGATGATGCGGCGGGTGAGCGTGAGTCCCAGCCCCCAGCCACGCCGTTTCGTGCTGTAACCGGGCTTGAAAATCTCTTCCAGATCTTTCTTCTCGATGCCCTTTCCCGTGTCGGTCACATCCAGGATCACCCATCGACCATCGACCGACCCTCGGACCATGATGGAGGCCGACCGCGATTCCGACTCGATCGCATCCAAGGCGTTTTTCAGCAGGTTTTCCAAGGCCCAGGTGAGCAGGTCCGGGTTGATGGCGGCTTTCAGCGCAGGCTCCACGTCCGTGACGAGAAGCACCTCTTTACCGAAGCGGGGAAGGCGGCGCCGGATGTAATCGGCCACGTTTTCCACCACGGGGGCCACGCGCTGCGGCGATAGCGCCGGACTCGATCCGATCTTGTTGAACCGTTCGGCCACAAGCTCCAGGCGTTGGGCGTCATCCTCGAGTTCCGTGATCCATTGCGAGCGGTCGGCCGCATCGGGTTGTGTTTTGAGCAGGGTGATCCAACCCAGCAGGCTGGACAGGGGTGTCCCCAATTGATGGGCCGCTTCCTTGGCCATCCCGACCCACAGCCGCGATTGCTCGTTCCGACGGATCGACATCAGCGAGATGTAGGCCAAGCCAAGGATCAAAGACAGCAAGCCGAACTGGATGTAGGGGAAAATCCGCAGCGAACGCAAGGTGGCCGTCTCGCCGTAATAGACATACTGATATGCGGATATCGTGTCGGTGATCGGGATGGCGATCCGGATGGAATCGTTCATCGCCGCGAAACGGCGCACCAGTGCCGGATTCACCTCGTCGTCCGGGATGTTGCGATGGATCAGGATGTTGCCATCGGCGTCGGCCACCAGAGATGGAATCTGGAAGCGGTCCTGGATCACCAGTTCCGAAGCGACGAAATCGAATTCGCCCGTTCCTTCCACCGTCTGACCGGCGCTGATGTACTCGATCGCCCGCGCCCACAATTCCACGATGGCCCGGTTGCGATCCACGATCCGGTCGATCAGGAATTGGGTGTAGAGGAACGACGCCACGGCGATCGCGACCAACACGACCACGACACCATAGCGGATCCACGATGCGTTCATCGATCAGGCGCTGGCCTTGCGCTTCTCATAAACCGGTTCACCCCGGCTCTCGATCGTATCTTTCGTGATCACGCAACGCTCGATTCCCTTGGTAGACGGCAACTGATACATGATGTCGAGCATCGACTTCTCCAAAATCGACTTCAGGCCGCGGGCGCCGGTCTTCCGGGTTTTGGCGAGTTTCACGATGGCGGTCAGCGCCTCGTCTTCAAAACGCAAATCCACACCCTCCATCCGGAACAGACGCTGATACTGACGCACAAGTGCGTTCCGGGGTTTGACCAGGATGTCGGTGAGGGCGGCCTCCGACAGCTCGTGCAAGCCCGTGATCACCGGAAGACGGCCGATCAGCTCGGGGATCAGTCCGAAACGCTGCAGATCTTCCGGCTCCACATACAGGAAGATCTCGGGATCGTTCTTGTCGTACTTGACCTGAAGGTCGCCGTGGAAGCCGATGTTCGTGACCGACATGCGACGCGCCACGATCTCGTTCAGGCCATCGAACGCGCCTCCGCAGATGAACAGGATGTTGCGGGTGTTGATCTGGATGAAACTCTGCTCCGGATGCTTCCGCCCGCCCTTGGGCGGCACATTCGCGACGGTGCCCTCCAGGATCTTCAACAGGGCCTGCTGCACACCCTCGCCACTGACATCCCGGGTGATGGACGCATTGTCGCCTTTGCGGGCGATTTTGTCGATCTCGTCGATGTAGATGATGCCGCGTTCCGCCTTCTCGACGTTGTAGTCCGCGGCCTGAAGAAGGGATGTCAGAATGCTCTCGACGTCTTCACCCACATAACCGGCCTCGGTGAGGGCCGTGGCGTCGCAGATGCAGAACGGAACATCGATGATCCGGGCCAAGGTCCGAGCCAGAAGCGTCTTGCCGCTGCCGGTCGGACCCAGCAACATGATGTTGCTCTTTTCGATCTCGGTTTCATCGATCTCATGCTGCACGTCCGTGCCAATGCGCTTGTAATGGTTGTAAACCGCCACCGCAAGCGCCTTCTTGGCCAATTCCTGACCGATCACATACTCATCGAGCTTGTCCACGATCTCGGCCGGCTTCAACACCGGCTTGTATTGGACCGAACGTCGGGCATGGCGGTTCGCCAGGTCGCTTTTCACGATACCGGAGGCATCGGCAACGCAACTGTCGCAGATGTAGACATTCGGACCGGCCACCATGCTGTTCACTTCGGAACTCGATCGGAGGCAGAACGAGCAATAGATTTTGGATTTCGTCTTATCGGTGGTACTCATTTGGATCGCGTCAAGACCTTGTCTACAGCGCCATAGGCAACCGATTCATCGGCGGCCATCCATTTGTTCCGGTCCGAATCCTGGAGGATCTGGTCCAATGTCTTCCCGCAATTGTCGGCGAGGATCTGGCTGAGACTCTGTTTGATGCGGATGATTTCCCGGGCCTCGATCTCGATATCGCTGGCCTGGCCCTGCACGCCGCCCAAGGGCTGATGGATCATGACACGTGCGTTCGGCAACACCGCCCGTTTGCCTTTGGCACCCGCCGTGAGCAAGACCGCGCCCATGGACGCCGCCATGCCGATGCAGGTGGTCGCCACATCGCACTTGATGTAGTTCATGGTGTCGTAAATGGCCATGCCAGCCGATACGACGCCCCCAGGGGAATTGATGTACAGGTTGATGTCCTTGTCCGGATCCTCCGACTCCAGGAACAGCAGCTGTGCCACGATGCTCGATGCCACCACGTCGTTGATCGGCGATCCGAGGATGATGATGCGGTCTTTGAGTAGCCGCGAGTAGATGTCGTACGCGCGCTCCCCTCGGCTCGTGGTCTCGATGACCATCGGAATCAGGTTGCTCTGGAGGGTGTCGTCGTACTGGGACGTGATCATGGCTTCGTCTTACGAGTGCTTCTTCTGGTACGCGTCTTTCGACAGCGGATTCGGTGTGACTTCCTGAGCCAATTTATCAAATAACTTCTGTGAGCGGATTGTGTTTCTCAGATTTTCCAATTGCTCCCCGCTCTGGGCATAGAAGTTCCGGATCATGTCCACTGGCAAACCATATTTCGCCGCCTCGGAAGCCAGGTAATCATCGACATCCTCCTTGGTGATCTCCAGATCCGGATATTTCTCCATCACCTTGTCCTGGATGAACATCCACTTGGCTTCATTTACCGCGCGAGGCCGCACGACCACGGCATACGATTCCGCATCGAACCCGGATGGCAACTCTCCATTGTTGCGTTTTTTCAGATCCTCGACGTAGGTACCGATCAACATCTCGATGATGGTCTCGGGAACATCGAAGGTGTGCGCCTTGACCAAGGCATCGGCCACATTCTCCTTGTATAGGTCATGGGCCGCCTTGTCGTAGTAGTCTTGGATACGGCTGCGCAGATGGGCACGGTAACCGTCCATGTCGTCGGCATCGCCATTGGTGACCTCCTTGATGTAGTCGGACGTGACCTCGGGTTTGGTCAGACACATGACCTGCTTCACCGTGACCATGAACTCATGGGAATGGTCGCCATGCGCGAACGACACGGCACGAGTCTCCCCGATGGCGGCACCGACCAACTGTGGCGCCACATCGGCATGGTCGGGTGATGCCAGGTCCAGCTCCTTGTCCACGTCCATGTGGTGGTCGTGCGCATGCCCGTCGTGGGCCGCAGGCGCGGCATCCACCACCACTTTGGAATCCGCGGCAACCGGTCCCTCGCTCACGCTCCAGGTTCCCTTCCGGCGTTGGGTATGGGCGATCTCCTTGTCGATCTCGTCGTCGGCCACGTCGTGCACGAGCTTGTCCACCGTCACGGTTGCGAGGTCGACCAGCTCGAATTCAGGACGGATCCCCAACTTGAAGATCACCTCGAGCTTGCCGTCCTCATAGGTCATCCTGGTGATGCGCGGCTCGCCGATGGGCTTGTGGGCCGGCACGATCCGGTCTCGGTACACATCCTGGATGATCTGATTGATCTCATCCATCTCCACATCTTTCGTGAACCGTTTCTTCACGACCGCCAGCGGAGCTTGGCCCTTTCGGAAACCGGGGATGACGGCTTGTTTCTGAATTTTTTTCAATGCGGCTTCCACACGGGGAGCCACATGCTCGGCGCCGGCGGTCAGGGTGACCTCGCGGTCCACGTTGCTCAGTTCGATGACGGATAAATCCACGGTCGGGGTATTGGGAAATGAACGGGTGTTGGTGCGAGAGGGGGGA